>Ga0182736_1001124_pt1 | contig 29400 bp, 25 predicted proteins | sample eDN5th30CKraftBY_FD_128882 | JGI IMG/M metagenome (GOLD analysis project Ga0182736, IMG submission 128882) | Enriched backyard soil microbial communities from Emeryville, California, USA - eDNA 5th pass 30_C Kraft BY (version 2) (version 2) | ecosystem: Environmental > Terrestrial > Soil >...
GCATCGGTGAAGAGGCGCGACGATACGGCGCCGAAGGCTTCGGCCCGTCGCTCTATTTCTTCGATCCGGAAGGCAACATGATCGAGTTCAAAGGTCGGCCCGACGTCTGATGTTCAGGCCGCGCCGTCCTTCAGAACGTTCCAGCGGATCGCGACGGCGTCGGCAGTCTCGCTGCCTAGCGTGACGTCGCCGTCCTGCACCATCATCTGCAAACGCATCGTCCGTTCGGCCAGCTTGCCGAGCGCTTCTGCGATGCCATCCGCGAGCGACCAGACCGTCACGTTCTGCAACCGTTCGACCTTGCCCTTCACGCCGTTCCACCAGATATCCGCGGTCTTTCCCGCATACGCGATCACGATCACGCGCTCCGAGCGGCCACTCGCCTTCGAGATGCGCCGTTCGTCCGGCTGGCCGACTTCGATCCACGTCTGGATCTGCCCGGTGAGATCCTTTTGCCACAGATCGGGCTCATCCGTGTCGGACAAGCCTTTGCAGAATTCGAGACGCTCGTCGGCGAACATGCCGAACGCGGCGACGCGCACCATCATCCGTTCGTCCGTCTCCGAGGGATGGCGCGCAATGGTCAGGGAATGATCGCCGTAGTAGTGGCGATCCATGTCGGCAATTTGCAGGTCTGCCTTGTAGATCGTGGATTTGAGAGCCATTCAGCATCGGACGCCGGTCTTTCGGCCAGCGGAAAAGAATTGTCGAGATGGCGCGAGCGTTTGCGCGCGAAACCGACATTGTGCGGGGAATCGAAGGAAATTTGGAAGACGCCGACGCGCACGATCGTGCTTCGATCGCGGCGGAATGGATCGATGGCCTGTTGCCGCCGATTAATTCACGGATAAATCCCGCTTCCGGCGCAATTAAATAATCGCCGGATCGTCGGCTGGATATTCTGCGAGGAACCGCTTATTGATCGATGAAACGATCCGCGGTCCACATACCTTGCGTGTCGCTATTTGAGGCGTTGACGAATTCGATGTCATGGCCCACCACGCGAATCACGCGAAAATGCGAATCGACCGGAGTCGAAATGCATTCGAAACCCTCGAAGAACTGCTGCATCTTCTGATGCTCGCCGGCTTTCGCGTGTTGATCGGCCGAATCGAACTTGTCCTTGGATAAGCAGCCATACGAGTTTGGTCTGAAAGTGAACGTCTGCTGAGGCTGAATAACGCCGTCCTGGGCTTGCGCTGCGGAAACGGTTGCAAACAAACCCATCATCGCGAAGAGAATACCGACGCGTCTTTTCATGTATAGCCCCCAAACGAAACCGTTTCGAAATTAGCTATGTATTTAAAAGCGGCTGACCGCAAAACTCATGCTAGTTGACGGAGGCAAACTTGCAAGCATATGTTATGTGCGACCGCAACACGTCAGAATGTCGCAGGCGCTTTTCAAGTGAAGCGGCGATTGAAATCCAGTTAAAAATCGCGAAAACGAAGCGCAAAAAGAAATGAAAGCTCGCTCTTATGCCGGAAGGACTGTGACAATTTGCCTGCCGCGCGCGCGTGGTGCGTTGCATTAGACGCCCGTGAGACTGATCCAACACATAACGACCGATGCGCTCTGCGCGCGTCAAGATGGCCAATCGGCCTATTGCAAGCGTTCGGCGTTCATGGATAAATCGACGCATCGAACTCTGGAGATCAAGCATGACCCTTGCCCAATGGCTGCCGTTCGCGATCGCGTCGGCGATCCTCGTCGCGATTCCCGGCCCGACCGTGCTGCTCGTCGTGTCCTACGCGCTCGGCCACGGCCGCAAGTACGCATTCGCGACGACCATCGGCGTCGCGCTCGGCGACCTTACCGCGATGACCGCATCGATGCTCGGCCTCGGCGTGGTGCTGGCGGCATCGGCTGAATTGTTCATGGTCGTGAAGTGGATCGGCGCGGCGTATCTCGTGTACCTCGGCATCAAGCTTTGGCGCGCGCCGGTGGTCGATACGGACGCGGTCCAGCCTACCGGCGAACTGCGCACGAGCCGAATCATGGCCCACGCGTACGCCGTCACGACGTTGAACCCGAAGAGCATCATTTTCTTCGTCGCGTTCGTGCCGCAATTCGTCGATCCCCACGCGGCGAGCGTGTCGCAGATCGCGATTCTCGAAGCAACCTTCGTCGGACTGGCGGCCGCCAACGCGTTCGCCTACGCGCTGCTCGCGTCCGGCGCGCGCAAGGCGATCCGCAAGCCTTCCGTGCAGCGCGCGGTGAACCGCACCGGCGGCGCGCTCCTGATGGGCGCGGGCATTTTCGCCGCGGCATGGAAAAAAGCAGCATGAGTCAGCCGGACGATTGGACCGCAAGCGCGCGGCGCGTGTATTTCGGCCTGCTCGACGACTGGAACAGGCAGGACGCGGCCGCGATGGCGGCGCGCTTCACGGAGCGCGGCAGTCTTGTCGGTTTCGACGGCAGCGCCATCGACGGGCGCGCCTGCATCGAGGCGCATCTTCAGCCGATATTCGCCCAGCATCCGACGCCGCGTTTCGTCGCGAAGGTGCGCGAGGTGAGGCGCATGGCGAACGGGCAGACGTTGCTGCTGCGTGCCGTCGCGGGCATGTGGCCGCGCGGCGCGACGGCGCTCGAGCCGAGTCTGAGCGCGGTTCAGACGATGGTGCTGTCGCTTTGCGATGGCGTGTACCGGATCGAGATGTTCCAGAACACGCCTGCCGCGTTTCACGGACGGCCGGAAGAAAGCGAAAAGCTCAGCGTGGAATTGCGCGAGCTCGGCAAACCGGCGGGCGCGTAGTTATTTGGACGTCTACTTTCCGATGCAGAAGCGGCTAAAAATCACGCCGAGCAAGTCATCGGAAGTGAATTCGCCCGTGATCGCGTTGAGATCGTCTTGCGCGAGCCGCAGTTCTTCCGCGAAAAGATCGAGCACTTGCGACTGTTGGTCGGCATGTCCGGCGGCGAGCGCGAGATGTTCCCGCGCCTCGCGCAGCGCGATCAGATGACGCTCGCGGGCGAGATACACGCTCTCTGCGCCCGCTTGCCAGCCCGCGATCTTCAGCAGCTCGTCGCGCAGCAGCGAAATGCCATCGCCGGTTTTCGCCGACAGATTGACTTCGCGCGCGTGACCTTCCGCATCGCGCACAGATGACGGCGCGCCCGCGAGGTCTGTCTTGTTCATCACTCGCACGACGGGCACGCCAGCCGGAAAGCGCGCCGCGATGGCCTGATCTTCCGGCGTCACGCCTTCGCGCGCATCGAGCAGATGCAGCACGACATCAGCGCGCTCGATTTCGCCCCACGTGCGCTCGATGCCAATGCGCTCCACCTCGTCCTGCGTCTCGCGCAGCCCCGCCGTGTCGATGATGTGCAGCGGAATGCCTTCGACCTGAATCGTCTGCGCGACCTTGTCGCGCGTCGTTCCGGCAATCGGCGTGACGATCGCCAGTTCCGCGCCCGCGAGCGCATTCAGCAGCGACGACTTGCCCACGTTCGGCTGGCCCGCGAGCACGACCGACAGACCCTCGCGCAAAAGCGCGCCCTGACGCGCGTCGGCGAGAACCGTGTCGAGCCGCTCGCGGATGCGCGCGAGCTTCCCGCGCGCGTCCGCGGCTTCGAGAAAGTCGATCTCTTCCTCGGGAAAATCCAGCGTCGCTTCGACGAGCATGCGCAGCGTAATCACGTCTTCGACCAGCGCATGGATCTCGCGCGAGAACGCGCCTTCCAGCGAACGCCCGGCCGAGCGCGCGGCGGCTTCGGTGCTCGCTTCGATCAGATCGGCGACGGCCTCCGCCTGCGCCAGATCGAGCTTGTCGTTGAGAAACGCGCGTCGCGTGAATTCACCCGGCTCGGCGAGCCGCAGGCCGAAATCGCGGCCGGCTTCGATCGCCCGTTGCAGGACGAGTTGCAGCACGATCGGGCCCCCGTGTCCTTGCAACTCCAGCACATGCTCGCCGGTGTAGGAGTTGGGCGCGGGGAAATAGAGCGCGATGCCGCGGTCGAGCGCTTCGCCGTTGCCGTCGCTAAACGGCACGTAGCTCGCATGACGCGGCGCGAGCGCCTGGCCGCACAACGCGTGCATCGCCTTTTGCGCGGCGGCCTCGCCTGCGCGACCGAACGACAGCCGCACGACGCCGATCCCGCCACGCCCCGGTGCGGTGGCGATTGCGACGATTGGATCGGTGTCGTTGCTCAGCATGTCGATGCGCAATGTGATGGTTTCAAAGTGCGGGCATTGTATCGCGGCGTCTGATTCCCTTTGTCCAGCGCTGTCGGAAGCGTCCCGTATGAATTATCTTTTTTGAGATAGAGGATCCCAACGAAACGGAAAGCGAAACTTCGTGCATTGAAGAACGCAAGCCGCGCAGCGATTGGCGATATGATGCAAGCTCGCTGCCAAACGGCAATCAACAACAACACTTAATCAAGATAAAGAGGCGCAGCCTCGCGCCAAAAGTAGCGCAATTGGTTGACTGGTAAGCAGCGATTGCCTCGCACAATCCAGCCCATGCCTACACCACAAGAAAAGGCCGATTTCTCCGAGCGGCTCAAATTCTCGATGACCCGCGCACCCGAAAAGATGCGCGGAGCGACTGATCTCGCATTGCACTTCAACCTGCGCTATCAAGGCGAGCCCGTTTCGCCGCAGACGGCGCACAAGTGGCTCACCGCGCGTTCGATCCCGACCGCCGACAAGCTGAAGACGCTCGCCGACTGGTTCAAGGTCGACCAGCACTGGCTGCACTACGGGCCGCCGCCGAGCGGCAATCCGCAGGTCACGCCGAAGCCGCTTGCGCGCGACGAGCAATATCCCGCGTCCGAGGAGACGCTCGAACTGGCGACGAAGATCGAAGCGCTGTCGCCGCATCATCGATACTTGCTCGAGGAGCTCGTCGAGCAGTTCTACGGATCGATGAAGCGGTAAATTCCCACTCCACCAAAACAAAACGCCCGGCCAGAGCCGGGCGTTTTCGCATCAGAAGCAGACGCAGCGCTTACGCCGCCTTCTTACTCTTTCCCATCATGCGCGTGATGTAGTACTGCTGCGCGATCGACAGCACGTTGTTCACCACGTAGTACAGCACGAGACCGGCCGGGAAGAAGAAGAACATGACCGAGAACGCGATCGGCATGAACATCATCATCTTGGCCTGAACGGGGTCCGGCGGCGTGGGGTTCAGCTTCGTCTGCAGGAACATCGAGACGGCCATCAGCACCGGCAGGATGAAATACGGGTCTTGCTGCGACAGATCGTGAATCCAGCCGATCCACGGCGCGCCGCGCATTTCCACCGACGACAGCAGCACCCAGTACAGCGAGATGAACACCGGAATCTGCACGACGACCGGCAGACAGCCGCCGAACGGATTGACCTTCTCGGTCTTGTACAGCGACATCAGTTCGGCGTTCATCTTCTGCGGATCGCTCTTGAAGCGCTCGCGGATCTGCTGCATGCGCGGCGTGATTTCCTTCATGCGCGCCATCGACTTGTAGCTCGCCGCCGACAGCGGGAAGAACACGGCCTTGATGAGCAGCGTGAGCAGCACGATCGCCCAGCCCCAGTTGCCGACATAGCTGTGAATCTTCTCGAGCAGCCAGAAGAGCGGTTTGGCGATGATCGTCACCATGCCGTAATCCTTCACCAGCTCCAGACCCGGCGCGATGCCTTCGAGCATGCGCTCTTCTTCCGGACCGGCGAAGAGACGCGCATCGACGTTCACGGTCTGTCCCGGCGCGATGGTCTGCGCGGGCATCGTCACGCCGACGCGGTACAGGTCCGGGTCGATCTTCTGCACGTAGATGTCGCGCTTCACGCCTTGCTGCGGAATCCACGCGGACGCGAAATAGTGCTGCACCATCGCGATCCAGCCGTTATCCGACGAGGTCTCGAACGTTGCCTTGTTCTTGTCGATGTCGGAGAAGTCGATCTTCTGGAAGTGCTTCTGATCCGTGTAGACCGCCGGCCCGATGAAGGTATGCGAGAAGCGCGGCGTCTCGACCGGCGTGTTGTCGCGCACGAGCTCCATGTAGAGCTTCGGCGTGACCGGCGCGGTGCCGACGTTCTCGATCTTCGTATCGACGTTGATCACATAGCTGCCGCGCGTGAACGTGTAGGTCTTGATGACCTTCACGCCACCCTTCGCGGGCGATTCGAACGCGATCTTCAGCGTCTTTTCGTCGCCCGTCAGCGAAGTCTGGCCGGGAACGGGCGTGAAGATGTCGTTGTGATTCGGGAAATCGCCGCCGAGCAGGCCCGTGCGCGCGAGATACGTGTGGTTCGCGGTGTGATCGAACAGCGTGATGTAAAGGTCCGGCTGCTTGCCGTCGCCTTCCTTGACCAGCGAAAGCTTCGAGAGTGTGCCGCCGCGCGTGTCGATTTCACCGGAATACACGTCCGTCGTGAACTTGACGAGCTGCGATTGCGCCGTGGCGGGCGGCGTCGTCGATCCGGGAGCGGCCGTGCCCGCGGGCGCGTTCGGCAGTTCGGACGGCTGCGCGCCGGATGCGGCCGAGCCCGGTGCCGGGTTGCTGGCGGTCTTCGCCGGTTGCGTCGCGCTCGGGAAGAACATCGACGGGCGCCCATGGTCGCGTTGCCAGTTGTCGAACAGCAGGACAACTGACACGAAGAAGATGACCCATAGGACGGTGCGTTTGATATCCATGCGTTGTCTCAGTGTCGATCGGAAAGCGCTTTAGCGCCGTTTGGTGTTGAAAGCTTGTCTTGCCCGGGGCTTGCGGCGTCCGCGCCAGATTCTTGTGCGTTGGGAGGCGGCACGAGATCGACGCCGCCCGCCGAAAGAGGATGGCAGCGGCAAAGCCGCTTCACGGCGAGATACGTGCCATGCGCGGCGCCATGATACTGGATTGCCTCGCGCGCGTAGTCGGAACAGGAAGGATAAAAGCGGCACCGGTTGCCGAGCAGAGGGCTCACAGCAACCTTGTAGAAGCGCAACAACGCGATGAGTGCCGTTTGCATAAGCTTCGCGCCGCGCGCCGGACTTGCCGTGGAGGCGAGTCTGCGCAATCCGCGCTTCATGACCCTGACGGGCCGGATGATTCGTCGACGGCGGGCGCCTCGGGCGGCGCCGCCACGGTTTCGGCCCTGCGGCGCGCGGCTTCGCGCACGGCACGGTCGAACAAAGTTTCCAGCTCGCTGCCGACGAGCGCCCGAAGCGGCGGGGAGCTCGCGCTCGGCATTGCCTTGCGGTCGATCTTCGCGTGCAGCCGCACGAGAATGTCGAATCCGTCCAACTGCGTGCGACGCAGCCGGAACGCATCGCGCGCAAGCCGTTTGATCAGATTGCGCGTGACGGCGCGCGGCGCCTGCTTCTTGCCGATCACCAGCCCGAGCCGCGCTTCCTTTCCGGACGGCTTGCCGTACAGAACGAAATGCGGCGAACGGCGCCAGGGGCGCAAACGAAAAACGGATGAGAACTCATCCGTTTTCAGCAGCCTTGCGGCCTTGGGGAACGCGGCCTGCGCCGGCAACTGAACGATGTCCTGTCTCAAGACTTCTATGCGGCGCGTGAGCGGCTCGCCGTCGAGTGCGACATCCAACCGCGAGCGAACACTCGGCAGACTTAGATGGCCAGGCGCTTGCGGCCCTTCGCGCGGCGAGCGTTGATGACCTTGCGGCCGCCAGCGGTCTTCATGCGAACGCGAAAGCCGTGGGTGCGCTTGCGACGGGTAACGGAAGGTTGGTAAGTACGTTTCATGGTGCTCTCACTTGAGTTGATTGACCGCGCGGGCTAAGGCTCCAGTGTGGTCACTGCAAGCGCGATGGCCGGAGGTTCAGGAATTCTGTTTTCGCGGAACCCGCTATTTAAACCGTTTTCCTATTGACCGTCAATAGTTTAGCGCCACCGAACGCGTATTCCGGCGCATTTCCACCGCGTCCGACGTGCTGATTTGACCCTGTGGATAACTCGCGCGCCACCCTCGTTTGGCGTTAGAATCTCGCCTTACTCCCAAATATCCGCCCGCTGCTTCGGCCCGCCGTCCGCCCGCAAACCCTTGCGGCGTAAGCCTCCGGAGCATCCCTGCTCGGCCGTGCCGGGACTTGTCCGAACGTTCGGCAAGCACGGCCCGCAGGTGCGGAGCAAACCATAACGACCGCATTCGATGAACGATTTCTGGGAACACTGTTCCGCACTGCTTGCGCGCGAACTCACGCCGCAGCAGTACGTCACGTGGATCAAGCCGCTGACCCCGGTCGACTTCGATGCCGGCGCGAACACCTTGCGCATCGCCGCTCCCAATCGCTTCAAGCTCGACTGGGTGAAGAGCCAGTTCTCGGGCCGCATCGCCGATGTGGCGCGCGACTTCTTCAGCGCGCCCATCGACGTGCAATTCGTCCTCGATCCAAAAGCGACCGCGCGCAACGCCATCGGCGGCGGACCGAATGCCGCGCCACGTCCGACCGCGAGCGCGCCCGTCGCGCCGCGCGCCCCGGCGCCGGCTGCGGCCGCGCCTCAGTCGCCGACGGTCGTTGCGCATGCGAACGCCACCGCGCACATCAACGCGCTCGCCGCAGAAGCGGCACAGCAGGCGCAAGCCACGCAGGAAGATCAGGCCGATCTCGACCTGCCGAGCCTCGACGCCAACGAAGCCGCTGCCGGCCGACGCACGTGGCGTCCGGGCGGCGCGCCTTCGGCCGCGGGTGAAAACGATTCCGCCTACGAGCGCTCGAAGCTGAATCCGGTGCTGACGTTCGACAACTTCGTCACCGGTAAGGCGAACCAGCTCGCGCGCGCGGCGGCCATTCAGGTCGCGGACAACCCCGGCATTTCGTACAACCCGCTCTTTCTGTATGGCGGCGTGGGTCTCGGCAAGACGCACCTGATTCACGCCATCGGCAATCAGTTGCTGATGGACAAGGCGGGCGCGCGCATCCGCTACATCCACGCTGAACAATACGTGTCCGATGTCGTGAAGGCGTACCAGCGCAAGGCGTTCGACGACTTCAAGCGCTATTACCACTCGCTCGATCTGCTGCTCATCGACGATATTCAGTTCTTCTCCGGCAAGTCGCGCACGCAGGAAGAGTTCTTCTACGCGTTCGAGGCGCTCGTCGCGAACAAGGCGCAGGTCATCATCACGAGCGACACGTATCCGAAGGAAATCTCCGGCATCGACGATCGCCTGATCTCGCGCTTCGACTCCGGTCTCACGGTCGCGATCGAGCCGCCCGAACTGGAAATGCGCGTCGCGATTCTGATGAGGAAGGCGCTGTCGGAAGGCGTGAGCCTGTCGGAGGACGTCGCGTTCTTCGTCGCGAAGCATCTGCGCTCGAACGTGCGCGAGCTCGAAGGCGCGCTGCGCAAGATCCTCGCGTATTCGAAGTTCCATGGCCGCGACATCACGATCGAACTGACCAAGGAAGCGCTCAAAGACCTGCTGACGGTGCAGAACCGGCAGATCTCGGTGGAAAACATCCAGAAGACGGTGGCCGATTTCTACAACATCAAGGTCGCCGACATGTATTCGAAAAAGAGGCCGGCCAACATTGCGCGCCCGCGTCAGATCGCGATGTATCTGGCGAAGGAACTGACGCAGAAGAGCCTGCCCGAGATCGGCGAACTGTTCGGCGGACGCGATCACACGACCGTGCTCCACGCGGTGCGCAAGATCGCGGCCGAGCGCGGCACCGATGCGCAGTTGAACCACGAACTGCACGTGCTCGAACAGACGCTGAAGGGCTAAGCGACCGATCGACGCTTTGCCAGGAACGCACGCGTCATTTATTGCGCCCGGCGGCCTGTTTTTTAACGAAAACGTCCCCATTTTTAGGGAGCGGTTCCGTTTTGAGGCACAATATAGGTTTAGCTGTCCGTGGCCTGGGCGGCATTCGAGCGCAGTTTTCGCGAGTGACCGGCGGGGGGCCGGCAACGCGTGTTACGAGGTTGTCCGTCGGGCAAATCTGGTGGCGAAACCGGCGGACAGGCCGTCACATCAACGAAGGAACTCTATGCAACTGGTCAAGACCGAACGAGATAATCTTCTAAGGCCGCTGCAAACCGTGAGCGGCATCGTAGAACGCCGCCATACGTTGCCGATCCTCGCGAATTTGCTCATCACCAAGAACGGCGCCGATGTGTCGTTCCTCTCGACCGACCTCGAACTCCAGATCACGACGCGCGCCGATTTCGGCGTCGGCAGCGATCAGGTCGCCACGACGGTCGCAGCGCGCAAGCTGCTCGACATTCTGCGCGCGATGCCTTCGGGCGAAGTCGTGCTCGACCTCTCCGACAAGCGTCTCACGGTGCGTTCGGGCAAGAGCCGCTTCGCGCTCCAGACGCTCGCCGCCGACGAATTTCCCACGGTCAACCAGGCTACTGACTTCGGCGCGAGCCTTTCGGTTCCGCAGAAGACGTTCCGCCAGTTGCTCGGCATGGTTTATTTCGCGATGGCCCAGCAGGACATCCGCTACTACCTGAACGGCATGCTGCTCGTGGTGGATGGCGACCAGCTGATGGCGGTCGCGACCGACGGCCACCGTCTCGCGTTCTCGTCGATGAAGATCGAAGGTTCGTTCCCGCGTCAGGAAGTCATCATTCCGCGCAAGACGATTCTCGAGTTGCAGCGCCTGCTCGAAGACATCGACGACTCGTTGAAGATCGACATCGCCGCGACGCAGGTGAAGTTCAGCTTCGGTCAGGTGGAACTGGTGTCGAAGCTCGTCGAGGGCAAGTTCCCCGACTTCCAGCGCGTGATTCCGAAGTCGCACAAGAACACGTTCGAGATCGGCCGCGAAGAGTTGCAGCGCTCGCTGCAGCGCGCGGCGATTCTCACGTCCGACAAGTTCAAGGGCGTGCGCTGCCTCGTCGAGCCGGGCCAGCTCAAGATCATGTCCACGAACGCGGACCAGGAAGAGGCGCAGGAAGAACTGGAAATCGCTTATCAGGGCGATTCCGTCGATATCGGATTCAACGTCACGTATCTGCTCGACGTGCTCGCGAATCTGAAGGTCGACACGCTCAAGGTGAGCCTTGGCGACGCCAATTCCAGCGCGCTCATCACGATTCCCGAGAACGAGGAATTCAAGTATGTGGTGATGCCGATGCGTATCTGACGCACGCAATACCGAGAACACTCCAAGGGGCGGCGCGCCCCTTTGGCGTTTTTAAGGTGTTTTGAAAAGTTCGAGCAGTAATCGCAGCGTTATCGAAGCAGTGTCGAAGCAGTGACGCAGAACCGGAAAAAATCCATGACTGAAAACACAAATTCGCAACCCGACAACAAGCCTGACAACAGCTACGGCGCATCGTCGATCCAGATCCTCGAGGGTCTGGAGGCCGTGCGCAAGCGGCCGGGCATGTATATCGGCGATACGTCGGATGGCACCGGTCTGCATCACCTCGTTTTCGAAGTGCTGGACAACTCCATCGACGAAGCGCTCGCCGGATATTGCGACGACATTCACGTCGTCATTCACGCGGACAACTCGATTTCCGTCACCGACAACGGCCGCGGCGTGCCCACGGGTCTGAAGCGCGACGACAAGCACGATCCGAAGCGTAGCGCCGCCGAAATCGTGATGACCGAGTTGCACGCGGGCGGCAAGTTCGACCAGAACAGCTACAAGGTGTCGGGCGGCCTGCACGGCGTGGGCGTGTCGTGCGTGAACGCGCTGTCGGAATGGCTGCGCTTGACCGTGCGCCGCGACGGCAAGAAGCACTTCATGGAGTTCGCGCGCGGCGTCGTGCAGAACCGCGAGCTCGTCGAGGAAGACGGCGTGCAGTATTCGCCGATGCCGGTCGTCGGCGAAACGGAAAATCGCGGCACCGAAGTGCACTTTCTGGCGGACGCGACTATCTTCGGCAATGTCGAATTCCACTACGACATTCTCGCCAAGCGCATGCGCGAGCTTTCGTTCCTGAACAACGGCGTGCGGATTCGCTTGACGGATCAGCGCACCGGCAAGGAAGACGATTTCGCGTTCGCGGGCGGCGTGAAGGGTTTCGTCGAGTACATCAACAAGGCGAAGCAGGTGCTGCATCCGACCGTGTTCCACGCGGTCGGCGAGCGCGAGAACGTGACCGTCGAAGTGGCGATGCAGTGGAACGACAGCTTCAACGAAAGCGTGCTGTGCTTCACTAACAACATTCCGCAGCGCGACGGCGGCACGCACTTGACGGGCCTGCGCGCGGCGATGACGCGCGTCATCAACAAGTACATCACCGATAACGACATCGCGAAGAAGGCGAAGGTCGAGACCACCGGCGACGACATGCGCGAAGGTTTGTCGTGCGTGCTGTCGGTGAAGGTGCCGGAGCCGAAGTTCAGCTCGCAGACGAAGGACAAGCTCGTGTCGTCGGAAGTGCGCGCGCCGGTCGAGGAAATCGTCGCGAAGGCGCTGGAAGATTATCTGCAGGAAACGCCGAACGACGCGAAGATCATCACGGGCAAGATCGTCGATGCCGCGCGTGCTCGCGATGCCGCGCGCAAGGCGCGTGAGATGACGCGTCGCAAGGGCGTGCTCGACGGCATCGGTTTGCCGGGCAAGCTCGCGGATTGTCAGGAGAAGGATCCGGCGAAGTCCGAGATTTATATCGTCGAGGGCGACTCGGCGGGTGGATCGGCGAAGCAGGGACGCGACCGCAAGTTCCAGGCGATCCTGCCGCTGCGCGGCAAGGTGCTGAACGTCGAGAAGGCGCGCTTCGACAAACTGCTGTCTTCCGAGCAGATCGTGACGCTGGTGACGGCGCTCGGCTGCGGCATCGGCAAGGACGACTACAACCTCGACAAGCTGCGCTATCACCGCATCATCATCATGACCGATGCGGACGTCGACGGCGCGCATATCCGCACGCTGCTGCTCACGTTCTTCTATCGGCAGATGCCGGAGATCGTCGAGCGCGGGTACATCTATATCGCGCAGCCGCCGCTTTACAAGATCAAGGCGGGCAAGGACGAGCGCTATATGAAGGACGCGCACGAGCTCAATCAGCATATGTTGAAGCTGGCGTTGCAAGGGTCCGAACTCATCCCGAGCGAAGGCGCCGATCCGATTTCCGGCGATGCGTTGGGCGAGCTCGCGCGTGCTTATTTGCTGGCGCAGGCCGTCGTCGATCGTCTCAGCCGCATTTACGACGCGGCTTCGCTGGAGGCCGTGATGGACGGCGTGGTGATCGATCTGTCGTCGCAAGAAGCGGCGGAGGCATCGGCGAAGCGTCTGGAAGAGCGTCTGCGTGCCGACCCGCTGAAGCCGGAAGTGAGCGTCGAACCGGCTTACGATCAGGTGCGTGAGCTGCGCTCGCTGCATGTCAAGCGGCGTCATCATGGCAACGTGAAGGTCACGGTGTTCGACGAAGACCTGCAGCTGACCGCGGATTACAAGCAGCTCGTTTCGACGGCGGATACCTTCAAGGGCTTGATCGGCGAAGGCGCGTTGATCAAGCGCGGCGAGCGCTCGATGGCGGTGACGGATTTCAAGAGCGCGATGAAGTGGCTGATCGCGGATGCCGAGCGCAACGTTTCGAAGCAGCGCTATAAGGGCTTGGGCGAGATGAATCCCGAGCAGCTGTGGGAAACGACGATGGATCCGAACGTGCGGCGTTTGCTGCGCGTGCAGATCGAGGACGCGATCGCGGCGGATGGCATCTTTACGACGCTGATGGGTGATGATGTCGAGCCGCGTCGGGCGTTTATCGAGAATAACGCGCTGCGCGCGGGGAATATTGATGTTTGATTGCTGATTGTCTCTGCATCATCCAAACCCGTGTCCGCGCAAGCGGCACGGGTTTTTCTTTTCGCGCATCACGCGCTTTGCCGCAACGGCAACCAAATCTCCGTCACCAGATCCCCCGGCGCGGTCTCCCTCGGATCATTCACATAAACCTCGAAAACCGGCGCCTCTCCGGTTTCACGCCCGGAGCGCGGCAACCATTCCCCATACAACCACTGATACGCAAAACAAAGCTGCGCATACGGCCCGATATGCGTGAGCACCGCAAACTCCCCACCCGCGACTTCCACCCGCGAAACCGGCGCTTCGAACTTCACATCGTCGGGGGAGAAGAGCTCACAACAAGCCATCGAGCGCAAATCGTCTTCGGCGACGGCGGAAGGATCATCGAAATAAATCCCGAGCGAGCGCGCCCGCGGATCGACCAGCCCGCGCACCGCAAGCCAGTGAAACAGCATCTCGAACGCCCGCCCGATATTCATGTACGACCCGCGATGCTCCATCGCCGCGACCGTAAATCCACGCTGACTACGAATATCGACCTGATGCATCGCCGTATCTCCTGATCGAACTTCATCCAAAGGAACGAATCTCGAAGCGCCGCCCTCACTGCGAAACTGCGCCGGCGGAATTCGATAACTCGCCTGAAACGCCCGCGAAAACGCCTGCACGCTGCTGTAACCCGCGTGTTCGGCGATCGAATCGATCGGCAGGGCGCCCTGCAAAAGCTCGTTCGACGCGCGATGCAGCCGCAAGCGTCGGACGGTCGCCGCCGCCGTCTCTCCATAAAACGCGTGATAAATCCGATGCCAGTGATACGGCGACAAACACGCCACCTCGGCGAGCCGATTGAGATCGAGCGCGTCGTCGAGATGATCGTGGATATACGCGACCACGCGCGCGAGCCGCGTCTCATAAGACTTTTCGCTCATCGCCAGCTCCGAAAGGAAAGAAAACCCGATGTCAGGAAACGTAGCACGACCCGCTTTAGCATTTCTTGCGGACTTGCGCCGACCGCGCCGCCACGAGACACGCGTACACTTTCGCCTTTGAGCGCACGAACGCGCCACGAACCGAGAAATACGAACATGTTCACCTGCCGAAACCAGTCCTGCGGCGCCGATTGGGCGCTGTCGGACGTCGATATTCACAACGAGGGCCAAGGCCTGCTGTTCCGCTGCCCGATGTGCGGCGCGCGCAACTACGTCACGCGCCACGAGACCAACGACGGCGACGTGACCTACGAGCAAGTCCAGGACATCACGCCGCACGGCAAGCGATAACCGACATGACCACCGACACCTCTTTCAGCAGCCTGCCGCTCTCGCCGGCGATGCAGTCGAATCTGCAGCAGCTCGGCTATCTGTCGATGACGCCGATCCAGGCCGCGAGCCTGCCGCCAGCGCTCGCGGGCCACGATCTCATCGCGCAGGCGAAAACGGGCAGCGGCAAGACCGCTGCTTTCACGCTGCCGCTGCTCGCCAAACTCGATGCGACCCGCTTCGCGGTGCAAGCGCTCGTTCTCTGTCCGACGCGCGAACTCGCCGATCAGGTCACGCAGGAAATCCGCCGCCTGGCGCGCGCGGAAGAGAACGTGAAAGTGCTGACGCTGTGCGGCGGCACGCCGATGCGCCCGCAGATCGCGAGTCTCGAGCACGGCGCGCATATCATCGTCGGCACGCCGGGACGCATCATGGATCACCTGCAGCGCGAGACGCTTTCGCTCGATGCGGTCCGCACGCTCGTTCTCGACGAAGCCGATCGCATGCTCGACATGGGTTTCTTCGACGATATCGCGTCGGTCGCGCGCCAATGCCCGAAAGATCGTCAGACGCTGCTCTTTTCGGCGACGTATCCGGAAGGCATCGCGAAACTGAGCCAGCAGTTCCTGCGCAATCCGCGCGAAATCAAGCTCAAGGAACAGCACAGCAACGCGAAGATCAAGCAGCGCTTCTATCAGGTCGAGGATCACGAGCGCCTGCATGCCGTCGGCTTGCTGCTCGATCACTATCGCCCGGTCAGTACGATCGCGTTCTGCAACACGAAGCAGCAATGCCGCGATCTGCTCGACGTTCTGTCCGCGCAAGGCTTCGAAGCGCTGACCTTGCACGGCGAACTGGAGCAGCGCGAGCGCGACCAGGTGCTCGTGCAGTTCGCGAATCGCAGTTGCTCGGTGCTCGTCGCCACCGATGTCGCCGCGCGCGGGCTCGACATCGCGCAACTGGAAGCGGTGATCAACGTCGATGTGACGCCGGACCCGGAAGTGCATGTGCATCGCATTGGCCGCACCGGTCGCGGCGATGAGGAAGGCTGGGCGCTGTCGCTCGCGAGCATGGACGAAATGGGGCGCGTCGGCGCGATCGAAGAGGCGCAGCGCGCGGAAGTGGAATGGCATCCGCTCGACGAACTGACGTCGGCGGAACCGGGTCATCTGAAGCCGCCGATGGCGACGCTGCAAATTCTCGGCGGCCGCAAGGACAAGATTCGCCCCGGCGACGTGCTCGGCGCGCTCACCGGCGAAGCGGGCTTCGACGGCAAGCAGATCGGCAAGATCAACGTGATGGACATGGTCACCTACGTGGCCGTCGAGCGAAAGGTCGCGGACGACGCCGTGCGCAAGCTGAGCGCGGGCAAGCTCAAAGGCCGCAAAGTGAAAGTGCGCCGGATGTGAGCGCGCTCACGCCTCGCGCGACGCGTCTCCCACGATGCGCTCGGACGACTGTTTGCGCGTGACGAGCCGCAATCCGCTCGCGATGCTTCCCGCGCCCGCGAACGCCGCGCCCAGCGACAACGCGAGCGCCGGGCCATGCTTTCCGGCGATGCTGAAACACAACGCGACGAGCGCCGCGCCCGTCGCTTGTCCGATCAGACGCGACGTCGCGATCATGCCGCTCGCGCCGCCGCTGCGTTCGCGCGGCGCGCTCGACATGAACGCCTTCAGATTCGGCGACTGAAAGAAACCGAAGCCCGCGCCGCAAATCGCCATGCGAATGCAGATCTCCAGCGCATGCGGCTCTGCGGGCAGCATCGCGAGCGAAACCATTCCCACGCATAGAATCGCCAGCCCGACGCCGCCGAGCAGACCGGGCGCGTGACGATCGGAAAGACGTCCGGCGATCGGCGCCATGAGCGCGACGAGCGCGGACCACGGCGTCATCAGAAATCCTGTTTCGACCTGACTGCGACCGAGCACGCTTTCGAAGAAGAACGGCAGCGACACGAACGCGAGCCCTTGCGCGGCGAACGAGCAGATGGCGGTCATCGTCGAAAGGGCGAACATCGGGCGGCGGAAGAGATCGACGGGCAGCATCGGCGCGGGATGGCCGCGTTCGCGTCGCAGCAGCAGGAAGCCCGCGACGAGCGCGACGCCGAACGACGCGAGCACGGTGTGCGCGGGCGCGCGCTGGGCCGCTTCGCCGAGCGCGAAAATCAGCGACGCGAACGTGACGACGTTGAGCAGCGCCGCGAAACGATCGAAGCCGTGCGCTGCGCGCTTCGTCTGCGGCAGCGACGGCCATGCGATCATCAACGCGAACACGCCGACCGGCAAGTTGACCGCGAAGAGCCACGGCCAGGTGCCGAGCGAGAGGACGATCGACGCGACCGTCGGCCCGATCGCGAACGCGATCCCGACGACGAGCGCATTCAGCCCGACGCCGCGTCCGAGCCGGTGCGGCGGAAAAATCGCGCTGATGAGCGCCGCGTTGACGCTCATGATCGCGCTCGCGCCGAGGCCTTGCAGCAGGCGCGCGGCGACGAGCGTCGGCAGCGACCACGAAAACGCGCATACCGCCGACGCGATCAGAAACACGATCAGCCCGCCGAGATAGACGCGCCGATGCCCGAGAATGCCGCCGAGCGCGGCGAACGGGAGCAGCGTCGCGACCATCGCGAGCTGATAGGCGTTGATGATCCAGACGGAGGCCGCGGGCGTCGTGTGCAGATCGGCGGCGATCGCGGGCAGCGCGGTATTGGCGATGGCGGTGTCAAGCGTCGCCAGCGCGACCGAGAGCAGGATCGCGGCCATGCCGCGGCGCTCGAGCGGGGTCATCGGGGCGTCGGGGTCGTGAGGCAGGTCTTGCGAGCGTTCTTCGGTGGGCACGACGGGCATTCCGGATGTAAGCGGACGGAGAATAATCCGAAACGATACGGGAAGATTCGCGGTTTCGCTGGATGGGTGCCCGGGAGCTTTCAAAGCGATGTCAGCGGTTATGCTTTTACGGCTTTGGTTCATCGAAGGAGACCGATGATGACGATACGGATCGTGAGACTGGGAACGCCGCGCGCGGAGAACGAGGGATTGCGGATCGGCACGGTGCGGCGGCCGCCGCGCGGCGTGCCGAAGGCCGAGTTCGCGAAGCGCGATTTTTATGACGTGTGGTATCCGGTGCTAGCGCCGACGCCGGAACTGGTGACGCAGGCGCTTCATGCCGAGAACGACAAGGATTGGCGCGCGTTCGTGAAGAAGTTCAAAGCGGAGATGGCTGAGTCGGATGCGAGCAAGACGCTCGATTTGCTGGCGGCGTTGTCGCATACCGCGAACTTTTCGGTCGGGTGTTATTGCGAGGATGAGGCGCGGTGTCATCGCTCGGTGTTGCGGGAGTTGTTGCAGGCGCGCGGGGCGGAGGTGGTTTGAGAGTCCGATAACTCCAGAGCCGGAGTCTAAAATTCGGCTTCAAGTGAGCGCCCGCGGCTGGGCGGGCGCGTCGGCAATCTGATTCGGATGTCTGAATTCAACCGGAACGGATGTCGCGATGGGGCAAGTAGTTAGTAGTGCATCGACAAACGAGAGGATCTCGTCGCAAATCTTGAAGCCAACTGCGTTCCGGTCTCCATGCTGTATGGAAATGTCGACGAATATGACGTCTTTCTGGAGGAGCGTCGAAAGTTGATGGCCCTCAAGATCAAGGCCTGGTTCGAAGTGCTTTGAGAATTGTCGACGCGTAGGTTGTCGGCGAGGTGTATGCGACAACTGACAAACAAAATCAACCCGGTTGGAGGTCGCTACGTTCGGCCGGGTTTGCGATGCACTGCGCGCGCGACGGTCGTTGCATGAGAAAGACGCCGTGCTGATCCGACGCGCACGAAAAGCAAAAAGCCCGGTCAGCTTTCGCTAACCGGGCTTCGTAATGCTTGGTGGGGCGTGAGTGACTCGAACACTCGACCTACGGATTAAGAGTCCGCTGCTCTACCAACTGAGCTAACGCCCCAACAGAAGCGAAATTATAGCGGGAGCTTTTGCAGAAGCGCAAGCCCTCGCAGCGAAAATTCTTAACTTTCTGACGAAACCGTCCCTGAAGGGCGTCTGCGAGCGCGCGACGCCCCGGTATCATGACGCATCTTCAGCCACCGCATCGCGAAAGAAGAACCATGGACGAAACCGCCATCCGCGCCTTGCTCGACGACATCCTCGCGCCGTGGGTCAAGGAACTGCGCCTCGCGCCCGAATCCATCGCCGAAAACGCCGTCACGCTGCGCTTGCCGTATTCGGATCAGCTGCGTCACGCGGGCGGCGTCATCTGTGGGCAAGTTTTCATGGCCGCCGCCGACACCGCGATGGTCATCGCCGTCTCGCACGTTCTCGGCGGGTTCCAGCCGATGACCACCGTCTCCCTGAACACCACATTCATGCGCCCGGTCAAAACCGGCGACGTGCTGATCACCGCGCACATCCAGCGCCGCGGCCGCAATCTCGTCTTCGGCGAAATCGAGATGCACGACGAACAAGGCGAACTCGCCGCGCACGCCACGACTACCTACGCGCTCATCAACAAGTGAACGACAAATAAATGTTCGACCAAGTCGTATTCGCCGGCGGCGGAAACCGCTGCTGGTGGCAAGCCGGCTTCTGGGACGTCATCCAGCCGGAACTGGATCTCAGGCCGCGCATCATCGCGGGCATATCGGCGGGCGCGGCCACGGCGTGCATGCTCTACACGAACCAGTCGCGCTGGGTGATGGACTACTACGCCCACGCCCTGCGCGACAACACGCGCAACGCTTACTGGGGCAACCTGCTGCGCGGCCGATCGGTGTTTCCGCACTACCGCATCTATCGCCAGGCGCTGCTCGACATCTTCGCGAACCGCTTCCACGAACTCGCGTCGGCGCCCGAGATCCGCATTGGCGTGTCGCATCTGCCGCGCTGGCTCGGCGCGCGCAGCGCGGTCGCGGCGGGCCTCATCGCGTACAACATCGAAAAATACGTGCGCAAGACGCTGCATCCGACGCTCGGCCAGGCGCTCGGCTTTCATCCGGAATTCGTGAAGGCGCAGGAATGCGCGACGATCGAAGATCTCGCCGATCTCATCCTGCAATCGTCGAGCACGCCGCCGTTCACGCCGATCCTCCGGCGCAACGGCCGCCCGGTTCTCGATGGCGGCATGGTCGACAACGTGCCCGTCTCCGCGCTCGATCCATCGCCGGGACTCGTCCTCGTGATGGTCACGCGCCTCTATCCGCGCGAGCGCATGTTCGTCGTGCCGCACGGCGAGCAGAAGCGCCTTTACATCCAGCCGTCGCGCAAAGTGCCGATTTCGAGCTGGGACTATACGAGTCCGGCGCAAATGCAACATGCTTATGATCTGGGCCGTGCGGACGGCGAAGACTTCCTGGAACGTCTTCCGCGCCTGATGGAAACCGCTTCGCATCTCGCTTGAGGAGCAGACCGTGGCGAAGAAACACACGTACGAACTGACCGTCGACTGGACCGGCGATCTCGGTTCCGGCACATCGGCTTACGACGCGTATTCGCGCGATCACCTCGTGCGCGTCGGCACGAAGACGGCGATCGAGGCGTCGAGCGATCCGGCGTTTCGCGGCGATCCCGCGCGTCACAATCCCGAAGAGTTGTTCGTGGCGTCGCTCTCGTCGTGCCACATGCTCTGGTATCTGCATTTGTGCGCGACGAACAAGATCGCGGTGACCGGTTATGTCGATGAAGCCATCGGCACGATGCAGGAGGAATCGAAGGGCGACGGACGTTTCGTCGATGTGCTGCTGCGTCCGAAGGTGACGATCGGCGCGGGCAGCGACGCCGGTCTCGCGGCGCGCCTGCACGAAGAGGCGCACCGCTTTTGCTTCATCGCGAACTCGGTGAATTTTCCGGTGCGCTGCGAGCCGTCGATCGAAATGTCGACGCTCTGATCTTCGCCGCGACGAAACTCAACGGCGGCGCGCGTGGTGAAGCGCTTCCTTGTTGAAAACGCTCGAGGTATCGCCCGCATCGAACGCGAGGATGTTCCTGAACGCCGCGCCGAAATACAGCTCGTAACTCTCGCGCTCCACATAGCCGATGTGCGGCGTGCAGATCACGTTCTCCAGACGCAGCAGGCCGTAGCCTTGCAGAATCGGCTCGCTTTCGAACACATCGACGGCGACCATGCCCGGCCGGTTGTGGTGCAGCGAGTTGAGCAGCGCGTTCTCTTCGAGCAGTTCGGCGCGGCTCGTGTTGACGAACAGCGCGGTCGGCTTCATACGCATCAGATCGTCCTGCTTGACGATGCCAGTCGTCTCGTCCGTCAGACGCAGATGCAGCGTGAGCACGTCGCTCTGTTCGAAAAGCGCCTCGCGGCTTTCGGCGACCGCGAATCCATCTTCGCGCGCGGCGCTTGCCGAATGCTCCCGTCCGTAGACGAGCACGTTCATGCCGAACGCTTTGCCGTAGCCCGCGACGAGCTTGCCGATCTTGCCGTAGCCCCAGATGCCGAGCGTCTGTCCGCGCAACACTTGGCCCAAGCCGAAATTCGGCGGCAGCGCCGATGTCTTCAACCCCGACTGCTGCCACGCGCCTTGCTTCAGGTTTGCGACGTACTGCGGAATGCGCCGCTGCGCCGACATGATGAGCGCCCACGTCAGTTCGGCGGGTGCGATCGGTGAACCTGTGCCTTCGAGCACTGCGATGCCGCGTTCCGTGCACGCATCGATATCGATATGCCCGCCGCCCGCGCGTCCCGTCTGGCTGATCATGCGCAGTTTCGGACATTTGTCGAGCAGTTGCGAGCTGATGCGCGTGCGTTCGCGAATCAGCACGAGCGCGTCCACTTCCGACAGTCTGCTGGCCAACTGTCCGAGACCACGCACCGTGTTATTGAAGACCTTCACCTCATGGTCATCGAGCAGATGGAAGCAATCGAGCTTCCGGACGGCATCCTGGTAGTCGTCGAGAATGGCGATTTTCATGGGCATTGGGTGGCTTTTGTTAGGCATCAAACGTGCTGCTTTTTAATCGAAGGCGAGAATGTAGCGTTAAATTCGGGTAAATACCGATAAATTGCGCTCTATTCGTCGTTATTGCGCTGCATCAACGAGTTCATGCAATGCAGTGTTATGCTTGACTCCCATTTTTCAGGAGCCTCGTCAGGCCGCGCCAAATTAAAGAAATTCGGCACAAGTAGCGGAAAACACGATGATCCGCGAGGAGACAGGCCACTTAGTATCTCTTTTTAACAGTTTGTTCCTTTGCGACGCAAGCCGCGAAAAGGTACGGTTTGCTGCGTAAGGATTCATGCCCGTGACGCCGCATTGGCTCGCGAACCGCATTTCATGCGATGAAAGCGCGTAAAGCAGCGCTGCAAAATGCACGAAAGCGCCCGGCGGTTCGAGTCGCACACGCCTCTCGCATGCAGCGTCAGTGGGGCCATTGGTTTTCATTGCAGAAGAACGGAGACAGCTCGATGAACCAGCCCGCAGTAGTCGAAGACAACCATAAAAACGCCGTCGAAATCGAAGCGCCGGCCTATGTCCGGCACCGAAGACTCATCGAATGGGTCCAGCAAATCGCGGCCCTGACCAAGCCGGATCGCATCGAATGGTGCGACGGGTCGCAGGAAGAATACGATCGGCTCTGCCAGCAGATGGTCGAAGCCGGCACGATGAAGAAGCTCAATCCCGAGAAGCGCCCGAATTCCTTCCTCGCCTGCTCGGATCCCTCGGACGTGGCGCGCGTCGAAGATCGCACGTTCATCTGCTCGCAGCGGCGCGAAGACGCCGGCCCCACGAATAACTGGATCGATCCGCAGGAAATGCGCGTCACGCTCGACGGCCTGTTCGACGGGTCCATGCGCGGCCGCACGATGTATGTCGTGCCGTTCTCGATGGGCCCGCTCGGCTCGCCGATCGCGCATATCGGCGTGGAATTGTCGGACAGCCCGTATGTCGTGACGAACATGCGCATCATGACGCGCATGGGACGCGCCGTGTACGACGTGTTGGGCGAGAACGGCGAGTTCGTGCCGTGCGTGCATTCCGTCGGTGCGCCGCTCGCCGATGGGCGCAAGGACGTGCCTTGGCCGTGCAACGACACGAAGTACATCGTCCATTTTCCCGAAAAGCGCGAAATCTGGAGTTTCGGCTCGGGATACGGCGGCAACGCGCTGCTCGGCAAGAAATGCTTCGCGCTGCGCATCGCCTCGACGATGGGCCGCGACGAAGGCTGGCTCGCCGAGCACATGCTGATTCTCGGCGTGACCTCGCCGCAGGGGCGCAAGTATCACGTCGCGGCGGCGTTTCCGTCGGCGTGCGGCAAGACCAACTTCGCGATGCTGATTCCGCCGAGCGACCTGAACGGCTGGAAGGTCACGACCATCGGCGACGACATCGCGTGGATCAAGCCGGGCCGCGACGGGCGTCTCTACGCGATCAATCCGGAAGCGGGCTATTTCGGCGTCGCGCCCGGCACGAGCGAAAAGACCAACTTCAACGCGATGGCCACGTTGAAGGAAAACGTGATCTTCACGAACGTCGCGCTGACCGACGACGGCGATGTCTGGTGGGAAGGCATGACCGACACGCCGCCCGCGCATCTGATCGACTGGCAGGGCCGCGACTGGACGCCGGCAATCGCGAAGGAAACCGGCGCGAAAGCCGCGCATCCGAACGCGCGCTTCACCGCGCCGGCGTCGCAATGTCCGTCGATCGATGCCGATTGGGAAAATCCGGCCGGCGTGCCGATCGATGCGTTCATCTTCGGCGGACGCCGCTCCAACACCGTGCCGCTCGTCACTGAAGCGCGCGACTGGAAGGAAGGCGTCTACATGGCCGCGACGATGGGCTCCGAAACCACCGCCGCCGCCGCGGGGCAACAAGGCGTCGTGCGCCGAGATCCGTTCGCGATGCTGCCGTTCTGCGGCTACAACATGGCCGATTATTTCGGCCACTGGCTGAAAATGGGCGAGCGCCTCGAAGCGACGAACGCGAAAGCGCCGAAGTTCTTCTGCGTCAACTGGTTCCGCAAGGGCGACGACGGCAAGTTCGTGTGGCCGGGCTTCGGCGAAAACATGCGCGTGCTGAACTGGATGATCGGCCGTATCGAAGGCACCGCGAAGGGCGAGGAGCACGCGTTCGGCATTTCGCCGCGCTACGAGGACATCGACTGGGGCGCGCTCGGCTTCTCGCGCGAGCAGTTCGAGCAGGTCATCTCCGTCAGCGATGCCGCCTGGCGCGACGAACTCGCGCTCCACGACGAGCTTTTTTCGAAGCTCAAGCACGGTTTGCCGGAAGCTTTGCCGGACGCCAAGGCCGGTATGGAGAAGCGCCTCGCCGCATAAGCGCCGCATCCGGCGCGCTCGCGCGCCGGATTTATATCGAAAACTGAATCAATCCCTTTTTATCGGACCCGCAGCGACGGGCCCGATTTGCTCCTCGCGTACACCGCCGAAATTGACGCGGCAAGTGCTTTCAAAATTCCATCAATCGGATTGCACTGATCTTGGTGTTGTGCAAATCGCAACAATCGGTGATCTTTCATCCGCGTAACGCGCCTAACATCCAGATTTTTGTCGATTTTTTTGTGCTTCCGGGCAACTTCTGCACAAAAACGCCGGTCCTAGGATAATCCTGAATTGCTTTGCAGCAGAATTCGAGCCGTCTAGCGGCAGGAGTTGTCTTATGGATCATTTGCAGTCGATGAGAGTATTCGTCCGCGTCGCGGATCTCGGGAGTTTCGCCCGTGCCGCAAGCGCGATGGACATCTCCAATGCGGTGGCTACGCGGCACGTCGCGGACCTGGAAGGACGCCTCGGCACGCGCTTGCTCAACCGCACGACGCGCAGCCTCTCGCTCACCGAGTCCGGCCAGGTTTATCTGGAGCGGGCGCGGCAAATCCTCGACGAACTGGAAGACGTCGAACAAATGGTGGTGGCGCGCAATCACGAACCGCTCGGTTCGCTCAGGATCGTCGCGCCCGTCGTGTTCGGTCTGCATAATCTCGCGCCCGTGTTACAGACGTATGCGCAGCGTTATCCGAAAGTCGTGCCGGACGTGACGCTGGTGGATCGTCAGGTCGATTTGGTCGAGGAAGGCTTCGATGTCGGCATCGTGATCGCGCGGCAGGTGAAAAGCGCAAGCGTCGTCACGCGGCGTCTGACGACGGGCTGCATGACTGTCTGCGCGACACCCGCGTATCTCGAAACGCACGGCACGCCGACGCGCCCCGAGCATCTGCTCGAACATCCGTGCCTGAGCTTGCCGTCGGAATACTGGGGCGACGAGCGCGTGTTCACCGGTCCGGAAGGCGAAGTGCGTGTGCGGCCGCAGAACGTGATCATCGCGAACAACACGGAGATGCTGCGGCAGTTCGCGCTGCTCGGCATGGGCATCGCGATTTTGCCGAGCTATTTGATCGGCAACGACACGACGCGCGGCCAGCTCGTGCGTCTGCTCGGCGACTATCAATTGCCGCAGGTCGAGATCAACGTCGCGTATCCGAGCCGCCGTCATTTGCCGGCGAAGGTGCGGACGTTCATCGATCACCTCGTCGAGCATTTCAGCCAGACGCCGAATCATCAACTCGGCGAGCAGTGGATTCGCGATGGCCGCGGCAGGCCGGTGGCGTATTCGCACTACGAGCACGCCGACGAACCGGCGACGCCCGCGCCGCGCGCGCGCCCGATCGACGGCGAGCTCGCGCCGAAGCTATCGAAACCGTCGCGTACGCGAGGGCGTGTGCCGGCGGCATCGCCTTTCTGAAAGGCTCGCGCCAGCCGCAAATAAAAAACCCCCGCGACGTTTCTCGCGGGGGTTTTCTTTCTGACGGACTCCGAGAACGATCAGCTCGTCTTCTTCGCCGGAGCTTTCTTCGCTGCCGCCTTCTTCGCGGGCGCTTTCTTGGCTGCAGTCTTCGCGGACGTGGTCTTGGCGGCGACTGCGACATCGCTGTCGCCGTTGTCGTCGCCGCTGTCGGCTTGAGCTTCCGCTGTCGCGCCGCGCTTCGCCGCCGTCTTCGCGCCCGGTTTGGCCTCTTTCTTCTCGAATTCGAAGCCGATCTTGCCATCCGGCTGCTTCACGAGGAATGCCTTGAAGTTGCGTCCGGTGCGCGACGACTTGAAGTTCGTCAGCAGATCGGTGCGGCCCGCGCCCAGCAGCTTTTCCATCTGTTCGCGGGTGATTTCCTGCTGAAGGATCACCTTGCCGGAGCGGAAGTCGCAAGTCTTCGGATTCGACACCGAGTTTTCGCACACATAGCTCATGCCGTGTTCGAACACGCGCGACTGGCATTTCGGACATGCGCCGACCGGCGTCTGCTCGGAGAAATCGGGCGGTTCGCCGTCCTCGCCGCCGGAATCCTGACCGAAGTCGAATTCGAGCTTGTAGTTCTTGATTTCGTCGTCCAACGCGAGCTTGAGGATCGCCGAGAACGGACGGCCCATCTTGCTGCGAAAGCCCGACAGCGGCCCGATGGTCTTCTCGCGCAGCAATTCCTCGACTTCAGGAATCTCGAACTGACGTCCGCCCGGAATCTTCGAAATCGAAAACTCGCACTTCGTGCAGGCGAACCGGCGATAGTTCTCCTTCACCTGCGCGCCGCAATTCGGGCACGGCGTTTCGAGCGTCGCGTAATCGCCGGGAATCGTGTCGGAGTCGTACTCTTTCGCGCGTTTGACGATGGTTTGCGTCATGCGCGCGATTTCCTGCATGAACGCATCGCGATGCAGGTTGCCGCGCTCCATCTGCGAAAGCTTGTGCTCCCACTGGCCCGTCAATTCGGGCGCGGTGAGCTCCTCGACGCCGAGACCGCGCAGCAAGGTCATCAACTGGAATGCCTTGGCCGTCGGGATCAGCTCGCGGCCTTCGCGCACCATGTACTTCTCGCCGAGCAGACCTTCGATGATCGCCGCGCGCGTCGCCGGCGTGCCGAGACCTTTCGCGGCCATCGCGTCGCGCAGTTCCTCGTCTTCGACGAGCTTGCCCGCGCCTTCCATTGCCGAAAGCAGCGACGCCTCGTTGTAGCGCGCGGGCGGCTTGGTCACGAGACCGTGCGCCTCGACCTTTTCGACATCGACCTTTTCGTCCTTCTGCACCGGCACGAGATTGCCTTCCTCGCCCGCGGCTTCGCGGCCGTAGACCTGCAGCCAGCCGGGCTCGACCAGCACCTTGCCTTCCGTCTTGAAGTGATGCCCGGAAACTTCGGTGATGCGCGTCGTCACGAGATATTCGGCCGCCGGGAAAAACACCGACAGGAAGCGCTTGACGACGAGGTCATACAGCTTCTGCTCGGGCTCGGACAGCGCTTTGGGCGCCTGCAGCGTCGGGATGATGGCGAAGTGGTCGCTGATCTTCGAATTGTCGAAGATGCGCTTGTTCGGCTTCACCCAGCCCTTGTCGAGCACCTGCTTCGCGAACGGCAGATAGTTGTTGCTCTCCTTGAGCATGGTCATCGTGTCTTTGACCGTGTTCAGGTAGTCCTCGGGCAGCGCGCGCGCGTCGGTACGCGGATAGGTGAGAACCTTGTGCTTTTCGTACAGCGCTTGCGCGAGGCCGAGCGTGTTCTTCGCCGAAAAGCCGAAGCGGCTGTTGGCTTCGCGCTGCAAGCTGGTCAGATCGAACAGCAGCGGCGACATTTGCGTCGACGGCTTCGATTCCTCGGTCACGGTGCCGGTCTTGCCGCGGCAGGCCGCGACGATGGATTCCGCCGCCGGCAGGCTCCACAGGCGCGAATCGCGCTGCTCCGGATCGTTTTCGACGCGCTTGAACTTCGGATCGAACCAGCGGCCTTCGTACAGGCCCTTCGCGGCGATGAACTCGGCGCGCACTTCCCAGTAATCGCGCGGCACGAATCGCCGAATCTTCTCTTCGCGTTCGACGACGATCGACAACGTTGGCGTCTGAACGCGGCCGACGGTCGTCAGGAAGAAACCGCCGCCCTTGCTGTTGAACGCGGTCATCGCGCGCGTGCCGTTGATGCCGACGAGCCAGTCCGCTTCCGAGCGGCAGCGTGCGGCGTCGGCGAGCGGCTGCATGTCGGCGTCGCTGCGCAGGTTCGCGAAGCCTTCGCGGATCGCGGCGGGCGTCATCGACTGCAGCCACAGGCGCTGGACCGGCTGCTTCGCCTTCGCATGCTGCGCGATCAGACGGAAAATCAGCTCGCCCTCGCGCCCCGCGTCGCATGCGTTGATGAGGCGGTCGATATCTTTTCGCTTCATCAGCTTCGTCAGCACCTTGAGGCGCGACTCGCTTTTCGCGATGGGATTCAGGTCGAAATGCGGCGGAATGACCGGCAGATTGGCGAAGCTCCATTTGCCGCGCTTGACGTCGTACTCCTCGGGCGCCGCGATCTCGAGCAGATGGCCGACCGCGGACGAGAGCACGTAGTCGTCGCTCTCGTAGTACTCGTCATGCTTGGTGAAGCCGCCCAGCGCACGCGCGATGTCGTTCGCGACGGAAGGCTTCTCAGCGATGATCAGGGCTTTGGACATGACTCAAAAGGGTTGGTAACTGGCAGCGGCCCGGTTTGGACTGCTTTAACGACCGCTTTATAGCACACGCTTTGCGCGGCGGGCGCCGAACCGCGAATCCGGGCGTTTCGATATCCGGGCCGCGAAGCGCGTTGCGACAGACGCGAAAGGTGCGTTTCGCGGGCGTCGCAATCAGGCCGTAGCAAGCGCCGGGCGCAGTTTCGGCGCACCGACCATGCCCGGCAGCGCGGTCAGATCGGTGAGCATCCGGTCGACGATGGAAGCCTGCGGCAGAACCGTGCCGAAGAATCGCGTCGTGACCGAGTCCTCGATCAGGATGGTAGGAAAATTTTCCACGTCGAGATCGTCGAAACGGTCGGCGTGATTCTCGATGTCGATCCACGCGAAGCAGACGTCCGGATGCGCGTCCGCCAGCTTGTCGAACCCTTCGCGATACTCGCGGCACGTTCCGCACCACTCCGCGCACAGGCAGGCGACGAACAGCGTGCCGGGCACGGCGATGCGTTCCGCGATGAGATCGGCGTCGGTATCGAGATTCAGCGCGGACATGACGGGTGCGAGATCCTTATTGGTATCGGCTGCGGGGACGGCTCATTTTTCCGCGAATGTAGCACGACGAGGAATCACGAGCGCTGCACCGCCGCGTAGCGACCGCCCGCGAGCGCGGCCACCTGGCCCGACAATTCGAGCTGCAGCAGCGCGCCTTGCAACGCCGCCCCGTCCAGATCGGTGCGCGTCGCGAGGATTTCAAGCGTCGCGGGCGCATGGCCGAGCGCGCCGAGCACGCGCGCGGCATCGGCGTTCATCGGCGTGTCGTGCAACGCCGCCGATGCCCACGATGCGCTCACCGGCCGCAGCCTCCCGCGCTTTGCCGCCGACCCCGCCGCGCTTGCCTGCGCCGACGAGAAGCCGAACTCTTCGAGCACTTCTTCCGGCGTTTCGACGAGCTTCGCGCCCTCCTTTATCAGCCGATGACAACCCTGCGAAAGCGGCGCGTGGACGGAGCCAGGCATCGCAAAAACATCGCGCCCCATTTCGTTGGCGAGCCGCGCGGTGATGAGC
>Ga0182736_1001126_pt1 | contig 29398 bp, 31 predicted proteins | sample eDN5th30CKraftBY_FD_128882 | JGI IMG/M metagenome (GOLD analysis project Ga0182736, IMG submission 128882) | Enriched backyard soil microbial communities from Emeryville, California, USA - eDNA 5th pass 30_C Kraft BY (version 2) (version 2) | ecosystem: Environmental > Terrestrial > Soil >...
GAAACGCAGACCCGGCTGCTCGGCCAGCAGGCGCCGCCAGCCGGCATTGCGCGCCCGCGCGGCGGTGAAGCCGTGCTCGGTGGACAGGCGCTCGACGCGCATGCCCAGCCCTTCGGCAAACGCCACGCTGCCATCGGTCGAGCCCGAATCGACATAGACGACCGGGCAGCCGGCCGGCACGCTGCGCAAACAGCGCTTGAGGCGCTCGCCCTCGTTGCGGCCGATCGCGACGACGCCGGTGCGCATCAGGCGCGAGCCCCCGCCGGCATGCAACCGGGCGACTCATCGTGCATGCGCATGATGATATGCGCGAGCCGGCGATGCACGATCAGGATCGCGAGCGGGGGAGGAAGCGCGGGCATCCGCTTGCCGATAAGGCATCCGGCGACCGGGGGTCAATCGCCGCCCGTTGATCCGCCTGTTGACCGGCAACGCCGTGCCCGCCGCCTCGCCTCTCTGCCCCGCCTTATTTGCGATGCAGCGCCGCAACCGATCTCGCGACGGACTGCATCAATTCCCAGCGCTGCGGCACAGTGGCGGTGGTCTCGCCGATCATCACCGCGACCGCATAGCTGGTGCCGTCCGGCGCGGTCATGATGCCGACATCGTTAAAGCCGGTCGAGCGCGGCGGCAGATCCTGCCCGGTGCCGGTCTTGTGCAGATAGCTCCAGCCCGCCGGCACGCCCGCCTTGATACGCTGCGGCCCGGTGCGCGCCTCACTCATGGTGGCGAGCAGCAATTTGGTCGAGGCGGGCGAAAGCATATCGCCCTTCTGCAATTTCGCGAGCGCATGCACGATGGCCAGCGGCGCGGCGCCGTCGATCGGGTCGGCCAGATAGCTATCCAAGGCCTTTTCACGCACCGAGCGAGGCAGATTGGAACGCGCCGTGTAGAATTGGCGGCCCTGCGACATTTCCTGCGACCAGGTGAGGCCCGCCGTCTGACTTTGCAGCAATCGCTCGCCCGGCCCGAAACGGATGCTGTCCGGCCCGAAGAAACGCCGCGCGAGATAGCTGCGCACCGCCTCGGGGCCCCCAACCGTGCGCAGCACCGAATCATTGGCGGTATTGTCGCTCTGCTTCATCGCGCGGCCGAACAGGTCGCGCAGCGATGTCTGATATCCCGATCCCTTGACCAGCGCCGCCATGGGCTGATGGAACAAGGTGAGATCGGCCGGACGGATCATCACCTGCTGGTCGAGCGTCACCTTGCCCCGGTCGATCGCGTCGAACATCGTCATCGCCACCCACAGCTTGGAGACGCTCTGCTGGGGGAACAGCTTGTTGCCATTATGCGAGACGGTCCAGCCGGTATCCACCCGCTCCACCGCAATGCCCACCGAGCCGTTGAAGTTGCGGCCCAGCGTCTGGATGATGGAAACGAGCGCGGGCGAAGGCTGGCTCGACGGTGCCGGTGGCGCGGGGCGGAAAGCCGGCGGCGGGGGTGGGGGCAGCGGCGTTACCAGACGCGCGGTGGCGGCGGGGGCGGACACAGGGGCGGAGGCACGAGCGGCAGCGACACGGACCGGAGTTGCCGAGGGGATGGCGGTGCAGGCGCCTGCCAGAATCAGCAACGCCACCCCCGCCGGCCATCGTGCAAACCGCCTCCGCAGCACTTTATTCCCCTTGCCGTTCATGCACATAGTCTCGCCGCCCAATGCTTAACATGGGCCGAACAGGTTCAAGGCGGATGCGACACGCCGAATCCCTTTTGCGGTCAATGGAGCCTCATGGCGGGAACCGGGCGGCTCCTCCTCATGGCACGAGCACCGTGTCGCGCGCCTCCGGCGCCCGGTCGGGATAATCCAGCGTATAATGCAGCCCCCGGCTTTCCTTGCGACGGAGCGCCGAGCGGATGACGAGGCGCGCCACCTCCAGCAGGTTGCGCAGCTCGATCAGATCGGCCGTGACGCGGAAATTGCCATAATAATCATCCACCTCACGCTGGAGCAGATCGGCGCGATGCTCGGCGCGCTCCAGCCGCTTGGTGGTGCGCACGATGCCGACATAATCCCACATGAAGCGGCGGATCTCCTTCCAATTGTGGTGGACGATCACTTCCTCGTCGCTGTCGGTCACGCGGCTTTCGTCCCACGCGCGGATGGGCGGCGGAGACGGCAGCGTGTCCCAATGGGCATGGATATGATTGGCGGCCGCCTCGCCGAACACGAAACATTCGAGCAGCGAGTTGGAGGCAAGGCGATTCGCCCCGTGCAGGCCGCTCTCCGTCACCTCACCCGCCGCATAGAGGCCGGGCAGATCGGTGCGCCCGTCCAGATCGATGACCACGCCGCCACAGGTGTAATGCTGCGCCGGAACGACCGGGATCGGCTCGCGCGTGATGTCGATGCCAAGCTCCAGCAGCCGCGCATAGATGGTCGGGAAATGCTCCTTGATGAATGCGGGCGGTTTATGGCTGATGTCGAGATGGACATAGTCCAGCCCCAGCCGCTTGATCTCATGATCGATCGCGCGGGCGACGACATCGCGCGGGGCCAGCTCGCCGCGTTCGTCGAACCGATCCATGAACCGCTCGCCGCCGCCGGGCACGCCGGGCGGCAGCTTGAGCAACCCGCCCTCGCCGCGCATCGCCTCGGTGATGAGGAAATTCTTGACCTCCAGATGATAGAGGCAGGTCGGGTGGAACTGCATCATCTCCATGTTGGAGACGCGGCAGCCTGCTCGCCACGCCATGGCGATGCCGTCGCCCGTCGCCCCGCGCGGCGCGGTGGAGAAGAGATAGGTGCGCCCCGCCCCGCCCGTGGCAAGGATGGTGGCGCGCGCGACAAAGGCATCGACGCGCCCGGCCTGCTTGTTGAGCGCATAGACGCCCCACACATGGCCATCGCCCGAATATTGCTCGCCATGGCGGGAGGTGATGAGATCGATCGCGACCATATCCGCCAGCAGCGTGATGTTGGGGTTGGCCTGCGCCGCCATGACCAGCGCCTTCTGCACGGCAGCCCCGGTCGCATCATCGACATGCACGATGCGGCGATGGGAATGGCCGCCCTCCCGCGTCAGATGCCAGCGCTCGCCAAATTCCTCACCATCGTTGAACGGCACGCCGAGCGCTGCGAGCCGCTCGATCGCCGCCGGCGCGCCGGAGATCACGCGCTCCACGGTCGCCCGGTTGTTGAGCCCCGCGCCCGCCACCATCGTATCCTCGACATGCGCGGCAAAACTGTCGCCCGCATCGAGCACGGCGGCAATGCCGCCTTGCGCCCAGTTGGTGGAGCCGCCATCCAGCGCGCCTTTGGCCAGCACCAGCACTTTGTGATTTTGCGCCAGCTTGATCGCGGCCGTCAGCCCCGCCGCCCCGGACCCAATGATAACGACGTCGTAAGTGGATATGATCATCTGCGCGCTTCTTGCCAGCGCCGTCTCCATCGCGGCGGGGCCATGATCCTTAACCAGCGCCGCAGGCTTTGGAAAGGATGCACTGGCAAGGCCGGAAGCAGCGCAGCGGGAACACCGCAGGCAGATGGGCGGGAACCGTCTGCGAACCGGTATCAAAATCGTCCAGTCCGTTTCCAAACATGGTTAATATATAGTGAAAATTACGTGAAACATGGTAAAAAGTGGCGCAGACGATGTTGGGATGTCGGCTGAGCGGCGTGGCTTTTAGCGCCGCGACAAATTGTGGGAGACTGAAAATGAAGACTTTTCTGCTAGTGGGCACGGCTGCGGCCATGGGGCTTGCGAGTCCCGCATTCTCGGCGGCCAATCTTGTCACCAATGGCGATTTCGAGACCGGTAGTTTCTCCGGCTGGTCGCAGACGATGGCTGGCGGGGACACGGACCCGGTTGTCATTAAATATGGCAGCACCGACGGCTATCCGGATGGTGCATTCGGCGAGCCGATCGGCGTGAACCCGAATGGCGGCGGTGTCTATCTTGCCTATTTCTCGTCGGATACGGCGAGCCCGGACACGCTCTCCCAGACGATCAACGGCCTCGTCTCCGGGACGAAGTATAATATCAGCTTCGATTATTATGTTCCGCAAAACGGCTTCGACAATCCCTATGATGCGACGCTTTCGCTGGGGCTGGGCGATCTGAGCGAGGCCCCTATCTTCACGCTGTCGACGGCAGACCTCGCAGCGGGCGACGTGGCGCAGTGGCTCCATTTCAGCACGATCTGGGAAGCCACGGCGGACGGCTCCATTGACCTGAACTTCCAGTTCACGGGCCTTGGCGTGACGGCTGCCGACTTCGGACTCGACAATGTCAGCATGACCGCGGTGCCCGAGCCGGCCACCTGGGCGCTGCTGATTGCCGGCTTCGCGCTGGTGGGCATCAGCATGCGCCGCCGCCGCACGACGATCAGCTTCGCCTGATTCGCGCCGCTAACCACAGGAAGGGCCGCCGATCACCGGATCGGCGGCCCTTTTCATTGACTCATCTTGCGAAAGGCGCGCGCTCAGGCCGCGTCGCGCGTCAATTGCAGGAAGACATCCTCAAGGTCCGGCTCGCGGGTGGAGACATCGACGATCGCAAAGCCCTGACTCTGGATGGCGCCGAGCAAATCGCCTGCCGTCGCCCGATCCCGCCGATAGGTGACACGCAGGACGCGCTCGCCGACCTTCTCCACCTTCTCGAAATTCGCATGATCGGGCAGCGTGGTCAGGTCCCGATCGAGAACCACCTCGATCACCTTCTCCTGCGCCATGTTCACCAGCTCACGCGTGGGCTTGTCCGTCACCACACAACCATGGTTGATGATGGCGATCCGGTCGCATAATTCCTCGGCTTCCTCCAGATAATGCGTCGTCAGCACGATGGTGACGCCGCGCTCGTTAAGCGAGCGGACATAGGACCAGAGCTGCTGGCGCAATTCGATATCGACGCCGGCGGTCGGCTCGTCCAGCACGAGGATCGGCGGGCTGTGAACCATCGCCTTGGCGACCATCAGCCGGCGCTTCATGCCCCCTGACAGCGTGCGCGAATAGGCATCCGCCTTATCATCGAGATGGACGGCGCGCAGCAATTCCATCGTGCGCCGCTCGGCCTTCGGCACGCCATAATAGCCCGCCTGATTCTCCAGCGTCTCGGCCGGGGTGAAAAACGGGTCGAACAGGATTTCCTGGTTGACGATGCCGATGGAGTTGCGCGCATTGCGCGGGTTCACATCGATATCGAAGCCCCAGATGCGCGCGGTGCCGCTCGTCTTGTTCACCAGCCCGGCGAGGATGTTGATGATCGTCGATTTGCCGGCCCCGTTGGGCCCGAGCAGGCCGAACACGCTGCCGCGCGGCACGGTGAGGTTCACCGCATCGAGCGCCTGCTTGCCCCCGCTATAGATTTTGGAAAGATTGGTAAGCTGGATGGCTGCGTCAGTCATGCCGCACTCCTTATGCCAACCCGCTCGGAATGGAAACGGGGGGAGTCAAGCATCCGCCCGCCAGCTACAGCGACCGCAATCCAGAGAAGGCGGAACACAAGGCAGGCATAATGCGCGGGCCATGTGGCGACAGCATCTTTTGCGCAGCGGTGCGCGATTGCCGGATATATGGCACGGGGCGGGGTCTCGCCTCCACGCATCCCGTCAACCCGCGCGGACCAACTCGCAATAGCGGGCGGCCTGGGCAAAATCGTGAGAACGGGCGGCGAGTCGCGCCGTCGCTTCCTCATCGGCGCCCCATTGCCCCGCCTGCCACTGCTCATCGAGCGTGACGGCCGCCCATATCGTCTCGATATCGGCCGCGCCCTCGATCAGTGCCAGTGCCGCCACCAGCGAGCCGCCAATCTGTGTGAGCGTCGCGACGCCGGCCAGCAGCCACGGGTCCAGCGCTTCCACCGCGCCGCGCAGGGCGGCCAGCGTTCGCGCCGGCTGATCGACCGGGATGATTCCGGCGGTGACGGTGAAGGCGATGGCATGGTCCGCCCGCGCCCAATCGAGCAACGGGTCCCATGCCATAGCTTGCGCCGCAATCAGTTCTTCGGGCCCGTCCGCCCGGTAGCATAGCAGATCGCTCTCCGCATAAGCGGCGATCTGCCCGCGAAAATCGCCGATGGCGGGCAACACCTGATCGATCGTCGCATTGGCGAAGCCCGTCATCGGCATGGTGGCGGGGTCGATCCCCTCGCCCTGCGCATCCCACTCCGCGACGATGGCGCGGGCGAGCGCCTCACCCGGCACCGCAAGCACCGCCCGCGCGGGCGTTTTCACCGTGCGACCGTCGAGACGGATCGCCCAGCCGCTTTCATCCGCCACCGCCTGCGCCGCTGTCCAGAATCGCTTCATGATCCCGCCCGCCGCGTCAGACCGGGTCGCGCGGGGTCGCGAACAGGCGCGCCAGCATGCGCGGCACCACCATGAACTGGACGAAACCGACGATCGAGACGATCATGCCCATCCACTTGGCCTTGTCCCCCTGCACCCAGCCGAAGCGCTGGAGACCGATCGCCATGCCGAACAGGATGATGAGCGCGCCGGAGAGCCGGAACAGTCCGATCATGTAGAAGCGCTGCCGGGCCAGCACCGCGCGGCGGGCTTCGTCATCGCCCGGCGGGGCGGCGGGATCATCATTCTGCATCATCGCAGGCCGATATGGCGAGAGAGTTGCGCGCTGTCCATCGCAACGCTTTGCGCGCCCGCCGCCAGCAGCGCTTCCGGCGGATGATAGCCCCAGCCGACGCCAAGCGCACGCACGCCCGCCGCACGGGCCATCGCCATATCGAAACTGGTATCGCCGATCATGACGGCCTGCTCGCGCGCCACGCCGGCATCCGCCAGCGCCGCCTCGATCATCGAGGGATGCGGCTTGGAGGGATGGCGATCAGCCGTTTGCAACGAGATGAAGCGGCCGGACATATCCAGCTGCTCCAGCGCGAGGCGCAGCCCCCGGTCCGACTTGCCGGTGGCGATGGCGAGCAGCCAGCCATCGGCCTCCAGCGCATCGAGCAGCGCGGCGATGCCGTCATAAAGCGGCTCGCGCAACTGCCCGCTCCCCCGCAAATCATGAAAGGCGCGCTTATAATGCTCCGCCAGATCGGCATGGAAAGCCGGCGCCGCCTCGGGCAACAATTGCGCCATGGCTTCGGGCAGCGAGAGGCCGACGATCGACAGGCACTCCGCGCGCGCCGGGCAAGGCAGGGCAACCGCCTCGAACGCGCTCTGCATGGCCGCGACAATGCTGTGCTGGCTGTCGATCAGCGTGCCGTCACAATCGAAAATGGCAAGGCGAAGGGTCATGCCACGCCTCATAGCGGCTGCGGGCGGATTATCCAGCCGGAGACCGGCTCCGGCTCGTCAGGCCATAGCACAGCCCGCAGTCGATCTCAGACGGGTCGCGATTGCCGCCAGGCTCTGAGCGCCGAGTAAATCAGCCAGCCCAGCCCGGATATCATGAACAAGCCGGGCAGATAGGGCGGAGCCGCCTCTTTCAGATAGAGCGAGAGCATGAACGTCAGCGACATGGTGAATGAAAGCAATGTCTCGACCAGGGTGAAGGCGCGAAACGCCTCGTCCAGCCGCCGGTGCATCAGGTTGAAATATAAGGTGACATTGGCCCACAGCAGAGCCTTGAGCGCGAGCGGCCCGAAAAGCGCCAATGCCATGGCCGTCGTAAGGTTCATAAGGCTGGCTAACCCGAAAGGCTGGCATTCGGCAAGCGCAGGCCGGGTGGCCGCGGGCGACCATGGGAACGCGAGTCCGTTCCCCATCGCCGGACAAAGCATAAGGGCGATGAAGATCGGCCACCGGGCATGTCCCCGGCACGCATCTTCACCGCCCTTGCATTTTCATCCGGTCAGATCACGCCCATCGCCCGCATGGCGTCGGCCACGCGCACGAAGCCGGTGATGTTCGCGCCCAGCACATAGTTGCCCGGTGCGCCATATTTGTCCGCCGTTTCCGCGCAGCTATCATGAATGCGGCGCATGATGGTGGCGAGGCGCTTTTCCGTTTCCTCGAAAGTCCAGCTATCGCGCGAGGCATTCTGCTGCATCTCCAGCGCGGAGGTGGCGACGCCGCCGGCATTCGCGGCCTTGGCCGGGCCGAAGAGGATGTTCGCTTCCTGAAAATGGCGGATCGCATCCGGCGTGCTGGGCATGTTGGCGCCCTCGCCCACCGCGATCAGCCCATTGGCGATCAGCGCTTTCGCGTCGTTACCATTCAGCTCGTTCTGCGTGGCGGAGGGCATCGCAACCTCGCACGGCACGTTCCAGATCGACCCCTTCTCGGAGTGATGCACGCTCGACCCGCGCAGCGCCGCATATTCGCGCACGCGGCCGCGGCGGACCAGCTTCACTTCCTTGAGCAGATCGAGGTCGATGCCCGCCTCATCCACGATATAGCCCGACGAATCGGAGCAGGCGATCGCCTTGCCGCCAAATTCGTGAATCTTCTCGATGGTGTAGATGGCGACATTGCCCGAGCCGGAGACCACGGCGCGCTTGCCGTCGAACGAGGTGCCGCGCGTGCGCATCATCTGGTCCACGAAATAGACGGCGCCATAGCCCGTCGCCTCGGTGCGGGCGCGCGAGCCGCCATAGTTGAGGCCCTTGCCGGTGAGCACGCCGGCCTCATAACGGTTCGTCAGCCGCTTATACTGGCCGAACAGATAGCCGATCTCACGCCCGCCAACACCGATATCACCGGCCGGAACATCGGTATATTCGCCCAGATGGCGATACAGCTCGGTCATGAACGACTGGCAGAAGCGCATGATCTCGCCATCCGAGCGGCCGCGCGGGTTGAAATCCGAACCGCCCTTGCCGCCGCCGATCGGCAGGCCAGTGAGCGCATTCTTGAACGTCTGCTCGAAACCGAGAAACTTGATGATGCCGACATTGACCGAGGGATGGAACCGCAGGCCGCCCTTATAGGGACCGAGCGCCGAGTTGAACTGGACGCGGAAGCCCCGGTTGATCTGCACCTGCCCCTGATCGTCCACCCATGGCACGCGGAAGATGATCTGCCGCTCGGGCTCGCAGATACGCTCGATCAGCGCATTATCGGCATATTCGGGATGTTTGCTGATGACGCAGCCAAGGCTCTCCAGAACCTCTTCCACCGCCTGATGAAATTCCACTTCGCCTGCATTACGGCGCAGCACATCCTCCAGGGTTGGCACTAGTTTCTCATCAATCCGGGGCAATTTCCGGCTCCTTCGCAAATTCAAAATGTGAAAATATTCTATGTCGCGCGCCTTCTTGCGCCTCATGCGGCCGCTTGCAACCATCGAGTGCGCGAACGGCGTGCCGGGCGGCACAATCCCGCCGCGTCCGATCGCTCAGCCGCGGCCCGGTTTGCCGGACCCCGGCCCGGAACCGGGCTTTCGCCCCGCCCCCGGCCCGCGCGATCTGGCCGGGCGAGACGAACGAGCGGGGCCGGGCGGCGGCTTGCCGGCGGGGCGAGCCCGGGGGGCCTTGCGGTTGGCCGCGCCAGCCTCGCTGCTCCGCTCGCGCCGCTCGCCGCGCCGGGCCTTGCGCACATCCTTGGCATAGGCGCTGGCGGCGCGCTTGATGGCGACCTTCTCTTCTTCCTTCGTGCGGGCCGGCGCATCCAGCGGCAGATCGCCCTCGCTCTCCTCAAAGCCCAGATTGGCCAGCGTCTCGGCGAAATGCCGGGGCAGATCGGCCATGATGTCCAGCGGCGTGCCGTCCGGATGGTCGATCCGCAGGCGGCGGGCGTGGAGATGCATCTTGCGGCTGATCGTGCCGCTCAAAAACGCATCCTTGCCGCCATATTTGCCGTCACCCACAATCGGATGGCCGATCGCCGCCATATGCACGCGCAACTGGTGGGTGCGCCCGGTATGCGGCTGCAACTCGACCCATGCGGCGCGGTTGCCGGCGCGCTCGATCACCCGGTAGCGGGTGCGGGCCGGCGCGCCCTCCGCTTCATCGACATGCATCTTCTCGCCGCCGGTGCCGGGCTGCTTGGCCAGCGGCAGGTCGATATAGCCATCCTCGATCGACGGCACGCCGACGATGATCGCCCAATAGACCTTGCGCACGGTGCGCGAGGAAAATGCTTTGGCGAAATGCGCCGCCGCACGGGCGGAGCGGGCCAGCAGCAGCACTCCGCTCGTATCCTTGTCCAGCCGGTGGACGAGGCGGGGCCGGTCATCCCGCTCGAACATCAGCGCGTCGAGCAGCCCGTCGACATGCTCATGGGTGCGGGTGCCGCCCTGCGTCGCGAGGCCCGGCGGCTTGTTGATGACCAGCGCCTGCGCATCGCGGTGGATGACAAGGCTCTCGGCCAGTTCGACCTGCTCATCGCTCAACATCGGCCGGGGTTTCGCGGCGCGGCCGGTGCGCGACATGGCGGCATCGAGCGGGGGCACGCGCAGCACCTGCCCCTCGGCGAGTCGGTCGCCCGGCGTGGCGCGGGCGCCATCGACCCGCAACTGCCCCGTGCGCGCCCAGCGCGAGACGGTGGCGAAGGGCACATCCTCCATATGGCGCTTGAACCAGCGGTCGAGCCGGATGCCGTCATCCTCCGCGCTCACCGTGAACTGGCGGACGGCGGCGGGATCGGTCGCTTTCGCCCGGCTCATGCGGGCACGGCGCGCATGATGAAGAGGCCGGCGGCGAGCGCCCCGACCGACAGCAGCACCGAGAGCAGCGCATAAGCGAGCGCGGACGCCAGCTCGCCCCGTTCGATCATCAGCATCATCTCCAGGCTGAAGGAAGAGAAAGTGGTGAAGCCGCCAAGGATGCCGACCGCGGCGAACAACCGGATCTGCTCACCGCCGCCATGGCCCCGCATCGCCAGCCAGCCGGCGAGCAGCCCCATGGCGAAACCGCCCAATATATTGACCGCGAAAGTGCCGGCCGGCCAGCCCGTGCCGAACAGATGCACGCTCGCCCGGCCGAGCTGATAACGCAGCGCCGCACCGATTGCGCCGCCCGCCATGACGAGGAGGGTATTCACCATGGTGAGCCCCTAGAGCATTTTTGCGTCGGGCGAAACTGCCTGACCGCATAGCGGACACTAGCGGTCTATTGAAACGCCTGTTCAGCCGCGATCGCCAGCGCAAGGCAGGCCCGGGCAGGACGGAAATAGGATAGGATAGGATAGGATAGGATCGCCGTTCCGCCAGCGGCGGGGCGGCAGCCGCAGCGGGCGCCGCCCCGAACGCTGCTATAAGGCTATAAGGCGGAAACGCGGCCGGCCGGATCAGCCCGCGACGGGGATCAGCCGCTTCTCGCCCGCCAGACGCAACATCGCCCGCTGGAGCTTCTCGAAGGCGCGCACCTCGATCTGGCGGACCCGCTCGCGGCTGACGCCATAGACTTGCGAAAGCTCCTCCAGCGTCTTGGGTTCCTCGGCGAGGCGGCGCTCCTGCAGGATGTGCCGCTCCCGGTCATTAAGGTCGCCCATCGCGTCGAGCAGCATCGAGTGGCGCACGTCGCTTTCCTGCGATTCGGCGATGAGCTGATCCTGCAGCGGCCCCTCGTCGGCCAGCCAGTCCTGCCACTGCCCCTCGCCATCCTCGTTCACCGAGACGTTGAGCGACGTGTCGCCGCCCATCGCCATACGGCGGTTCATCGAGATGACATCCGCCTCGGCCACGCCCAGATCGGTCGCGATCCGGGTGACGTCATCGGGATGCAGATCGCCATCCTCAAAGGCTTCGAGGTTGTTCTTCATGCGGCGCAGGTTGAAGAACAGCTTCTTCTGCGCGGCGGTGGTGCCGATCTTCACAAGGCTCCACGAGCGCAGGATGAATTCCTGAATCGAGGCGCGAATCCACCACATCGCATAGGTGGCGAGGCGGAAACCGCGATCCGGCTCGAACTTCTTCACGCCCTGCATCAGGCCGATATTGCCCTCGGAAATCAGCTCGGCCACCGGCAGACCATAGCCGCGATAACCCATGGCGATCTTGGCGACGAGGCGCAGATGGCTGGTGACGAGACGCGCGGCCGCCTCCGGATCGCCATGCTCCTGATAGCGCTTGGCGAGCATATATTCCTCTTCCGGCTTCAGCAGCGGAAACTTGCGGATCTCCGACAGATAGCGGTTCAGGCTGGCGTCGCCGCCAAGCGCAGGGATTGTCGCGGGGAGATTGCTACCATTGCTCACGGATTGGGTCCTTCTGGAGACGCAAGGAGGGGCTCTGGGGCCGTTTCATCAACTCTCATTCTCTATACGCAAAGATGGCTGAACAGTTGCTGCATGTCATCCGCAATAAGGCTTTCAAAGCGGAGAGGCTGGCTTGTCACGGGGTGGATGAAGCCCAGCCGCGCGGCGTGCAGCGCCTGCCGGTGAAAGCCCAGCCGCGCCAGCAGCGCCTTGTGCGGGCCACCCCGGCCGGCTTGGGGCGCATAGCCCGGATCGCCCAGCAGCGGATGGCCGAGATGGGCCATATGGACACGCACCTGATGCGTGCGCCCGGTCTCCAGCCGGCATTCGACCAGCGCCGCGCGATCGAGCGCCTGCACCATCCGGTAATGGGTGACGGCATGCTTGCCGCGCCCTTCGCGCTGCACCGCCATCTTCTTGCGATCCATGTCGGACCGGCCGATCCAGCGATCCACCCTGCCCGCCGGCGGCACCGGCACGCCGCTCACAATCGCCAGATAGCGCCGCTCGATACTATGATCCTTGAACTGGCGGGCCAGCCCTTCATGCGCCGCATCCGTTTTGGCGACCACCAGCAGCCCGGACGTATCCTTGTCGATCCGGTGCACGATGCCGGGCCGCAAATCCCCGCCGATACGGGAAAGCCGCCCCGCGCAATGGTGAAGCAGCGCATTGACCAGCGTGCCATCCGCATTGCCCGCCGCCGGATGGACGACCATGCCCGCCGGCTTGTCGATCACGATGAGATGCTCATCCTCATAGGCGATATCGAGCGCAATCGCCTGCGCCACCGCTGCGGCCGGGAGCGTGGGCGCAGGCGGCAGGCTGAGCGCGAACAGCGTCTGCGCCTTCACCTTGAGCGCGGGATCGCCGGCGGTCTGCCCGCCGGGGCCGCGCACATGGCCGCCGAGGATGAGCGCCTTGGCCCGCTCGCGCGACAGATCGGGCACGAGCGCGGCCAGCGCACGATCGAGCCGCGCGCCATGCAGCGCGGGCGTGATCTGCGTGGAAATAGTAGCGACCCCCTCAGCCATCTCCTATTATGTGGGGATGACCCTCATCATTTCAACGGCCTTGCTCGATGACATTCGGGCCCGGACCCTTGCGGCCGGCAGCCATGAATGTTGCGGCCTGCTGCTCGGCGACGGCGCGGCCGGCGATCGCCGCGCCGTGCAGGTCGGCGCGATCCGGCCCGCCGCCAATGTCGCCGCCGAGCCGCGCCATTTCTTCGAGATCGACCCGGCCGTGCTGCTGCGCGCCCATCGCGAGGCGCGGGCGGGCGGGCCCGCGATCATCGGCTATTATCACTCGCACCCGCATGGCGACCCGGTGCCCTCGCCCGTCGATGCCGCCATGGCGCAGGGCAATGGCGACATCTGGCTGATCGTCGGCCGGGGCGGCACTGCGCGGGCCTGGCGCGCCGTGCCCGCCGGCCAGCTGCATGGCCGGTTCGATCCGGTCACCCTCGCCGGGCCGCCCGCGCCAGCACCGTCAACACCGCCAGCCTGACCGCATGGCGACCGCGAAGGTCGCGCGCGCCTGCCGCTCCTGTGCCGGGCCGCCATCACCGCCCGCGCTCCCGTTGACCGCATCGGGGACCGGCCTCACCGCAAGCGCACCTTGCATCGGCCGGGCCGCACCGGCATGACGACCCGGCCCCCGGCGTGCCCGCGCATGGCCCGGGAGCGACTGAATTTGTTAATCAATCCTGCGGCATCATCCTGCGGCGCCAGCCCCCTGCCACCCGATGCCCCGAAAAGGAAACCTCATCTTGGCCCAGCGTTCCGCGCCCGACCCTATCGATTTCGCCAGCCTGCTCTGCTCGCGCCTGTGCCATGATCTGCTGAGCCCGGTGGGCGCGCTCAACAACGGCATCGAACTCATCGCCGACGAGACCGATCCGCAGGTGCGCGAACAATGTATCGACCTGCTTGGCGACAGCGCGCGCACCACGGCGGGCAAGCTCAAATATTTCCGCCTCGCCTTTGGCGCGGCCGGCGGACTTGGCGAGGCGATTCCCATCCATGAGATACGCAGCGCGGTGGAAGGCCTTTTCCCGCCCGGCGGCAAGCTGGAGCTGCAATGGCTGATCGCGGGCGAGAGCCTGCCCAAGCCCGTCGCCAAGCTGCTGCTCAATCTGGTGATGCTGGCCGGCGAGGCGCTGCCACGCGGCGGCACGCTGGCGATCGGCGCGGAGCAAGGCCCCGACGCCACCGAGATTGCGGTGCGCGGCGAGGGCAGCCGCATCACCTTCGATCCCACGATTCGCGCCGCGCTGGAGCGGGACGGCGGCGAGGTGACCAGCCGCACCGCGCCGGCCTTCATGATCCGCTCGCTCGCCAGCCAATGCGGCGGGCAGCTGCTCGTCTCACCCGCCAGCGAGCCGTTCCTGATGTTCGGCGCGCGTTTGCCGGCCGGCTGAACCGGCAGGCTTAACCCCGATTTAAACAGTCTGTCCGATGACAGCGGCCTGAAAGCGGGGCCGCCGACGCATGGACGAGATATTGGGAGAATTCATCGCCGAGACGCTGGAGACGCTGGAGACGCTCTCCGGCGAGGTGGTGGCGTGGGAAGCCGACCCGGCCGATCAATCGCGACTCGACGCATTTTTCCGCTTCTTCCACACGGTGAAAGGGAGCTGCGGCTTCCTGCATCTCCCCCGTTTCGAGCGGCTGGCCCACCATGCCGAGGATGTGCTGACCGCCGTGCGGCGCGGCGAGCGGCAGGCCGATCCGGCCACGGTCAGCGCCGTGCTCGCGGTGATGGACCGGATCGGCGCGCTGGCGCGGGCGCTGGCCAGTGACGAGCCGCTCCCCGAATCGGATGACGACAGCCTGCTCGACATGCTGCTCGTCGGCGGAGACGAGCGCGGCCTTGCTCCGAATGCGGATGTGGCTGCGGATGCGGCCCCGACCGCGGATGCAGCCCCGACCGCGGCCTCGCCGCCCCGCGCAAGCGATGCCGGGCCGATAATCGGGCGGGCGACCGCGCCACCGGCGGGCGAGGCGCTGCCCGATCCGGCCGGGAGTGGCCGGGCCGGCGAGCGCGCACCGCGCACCATCCGGTTGCCGCTCACGCTGGTCGATCAGCTGATGAACGGCATTTCGGACATGGTGCTGGCGCGCAACGATCTGGCGCGGCGGATGCGCGAGCGCGCCATGGATGCGGACCTTGAAAGCAGCTTCGAGCGCCTCTCGGCCAATGTCGCGGACCTGCGCGACATGATCAGCAAGACGCGCATGCAGCGTGTCGACCGGCTTTACGCGGCCCTGCCCCGCATGGTGCGCGATCTGGCGCAGGAACTGGGCAAGCAGGCGAAGCTGGCGCTTGACGGCGGCGAGGTGGAGATGGACCGCGAGATGATCGAGATGGTGCTCGATCCGCTGACCCACATCGTCCGCAACGCGCTCGACCATGGCATCGAGACGCCGGCCGCCCGCCGCGCCGCCGGCAAGCCGGAGACCGGCGCGCTGCATGTCGTCGCCCGCCAGTCCGGCAACCAGATCGTCATCGAGGTGCGCGACGATGGCGCCGGCCTCGACTGCGCCGCGCTGGTCGAGAAGGCCATCGCCACCGGTCTCGTCACGCCGGCCGACGCCGCCCTGATGAGCGAGGCCGACAAGCTCGACCTCGTCTTCCACGCCGGGCTCTCCACCGCCGCGCAGGTCACCTCCGTCTCCGGGCGCGGTGTGGGCATGGACGTGGTGCGCACCAATATCGAGCAGATTGGCGGCATCATCTCCATCCTCAGCACGCCGGGCAGCGGCACCACCATCGCCATGCGCGTGCCGCTCACCCTCACCATCATCCCCGGCCTCATCGTGCATAGCGGCCGGCATGTCTTTGCGATGCCGCGCAGCAATGTCGTCGAACTGCTCCACCAGAACAGCGCCATGGTCAGCATCGAGACCGTCGGCGGTGCGCGGATCGCCACGATCCGCGGCGAGCGCCACGCGTTCATCGACCTGGAGGATGTGCTGCACCTCGGCCGGGAGAAGATGGCCGGCGGACCGCGCACGCTGATGGTCATCCGCTCGCCGGCCGGCCAGCCCTATGTGCTTGGCGTGCAGGCGGTGGAAAGCCATGAGGAGCTGGTCATCCGCCCCGCCGCGCCGGTGATCGCGGCCAGCGGCGCCTTTGCCGGCATGACCCTGCCGGACAATGGCCGGCCGATGCTGCTACTCGATGCCGCCGGCCTCGCCCAGATCGCCCGGCTACCCCTGCGCGAGACGGATGGCTGGCAGCGAACGGCAGCGCCGCATGCCGAGGCGGTGCCCGAACCGACCATGCAGGCCCTCATGTTCCGCGAGCGCGACGGCGCGCACCGGCTCATCCCGCTCGCCGTGGTCGATCGGGTCGAGGATATCGCCGCCGGGCAGATTGCGCCCTGCGGGGCCGGCGCCTTCGCCCGGCTGGAGGACCGGCTGGTGCCGGCGCTCAACGCCGGGCCGCCGGACGCGCCGCGTCTCAAATCGCTGCGCCTCCATGCCGGCGAGGAACAGCTTTGCTATCTGATCGACGATGTCGTGGACATTATCGACGTGCCGTTGACGCTCGATGTCGGGCTGGCCAGCGGCCGGCTCGCCGGGCTGGTCATGGTGGGCGAGCAACAGCTGGAGATGCTCGACCCCTTCGCCCTCTTTGCCGAGGCGCGCGCGCAAGGGCCGGCATCCCGCCCCGCCGAACCGATCCGCTGCCTCATCCCGGACGGGGAGGATGTCTGGATGCGCACCATCCTCGCGCCCTTGCTCATGCAGGCCGGCCATGAGGTGCGATTCGGCCCGCCCGACGCCGACCACGCCGCCGATGTGATCCTGTGCAGCGAAACCGCGCCGGAGGAGGCGCCGCCGCCGGCCGGGTGCGGGGCCACGCCGGTCATCACCCTGGGCGATGACGCACAGGCCGCCGAGAGCCCGGACACCGTCTATCGCTATGATCGCGACCGGATCTTCGCCGCCATCGCCCGGGTCGCACCGCCGCGGGACCACGCCACACGAGACGTCGCATGAACCAGTCGCTTTTCCTGTTCGCCAGCATTGCCGACGCGCCCATCGCCGTGCGCGCCAGCGAGGTGGAGGCCGTCGTCCGCCTCGGCGATATCGTGCCCGTGCCGCTGGCGCCGGCTCATGTGCGCGGCCTTGCCGCCCTGCGCAGCCGCGTGCTCACCGTGATCGATATGGAGGCGCGGATTTTCGGCAAGAGCGGACTGGGAGACGACGCCTCGCTCGCCATCATCGCCAATATCGCGGCGCATAGTCATGGCTTCCTTGTCGATTCGGTGAGCGATATCTGCCGCGCGCCGGCCGATGCGCAGCCGGTCCATGGCCGGATCGATCCGGCATGGGCGCCCTTCGTCTCCGGCCTTGTGGAGTATGACGGGCGCAGCCACCTGCTCGTCACCCTGGCCGATTTCGCCGCCGCCGGCGAGCGGGCCGCCTGATCTTCAGGGCTGATCCTTAAAGGCCGCTCTTTGGAAGGCCGATCTTTACGGAACGCTTACTCCCCGGCCCTATCGTGGCGGCAACCGGGTCTGAAGAGTGTCATGAAATGCCCAATTGCCTGCTCGTCGATGATTCCAGGGTGATTCGCAAGGTCGCCCGCCACATCCTCGAATCGCTCCACCTGAAGGTGGAAGAAGCCGGCGATGGCCGCGAGGCGCTGGAAATGTGCGATGCCAACATGCCCGATGTCGTGCTGCTCGACTGGAATATGCCGATCATGAACGGGCTGGATTTCCTCAAGGAACTGTCCCGCCGCGACCTCCCGCAGCCGCCCAAGGTGATCTTCTGCACCACCGAGAACGGCCTCGATTACATCCGCGCCGCGGTCGACGCGGGGGCGGACGAATATGTGATGAAACCGTTCGACCGGGAGACGCTGGAGAGCAAATTGCAAATTGTCGGCATCCTCTGAACGCGGGACGAGCCGACCATGTCCGCCAGCCGCGCCAGCCTTCCGGATGACGCACCGCCGCCGCCGCCGCGACCGGCGATCAATCTCCTGATCGTGGATGATTCCGTCGTCGTGCGGCGGATCATGGCGCGCATCTTCGCGCAGGACCCGCGCTTCACCGTGACCGGCGCGGTCGCCACCGGCGATCAGGCGCTCGCCTTCGTGCGCAGCCACCCGATCGATCTGGTGCTGCTGGACATGCAGATGCCCGGCCTCGACGGGCTGGCGGTGCTGCCCCGGCTGCTGGAGGGCGCCGCCGCCCGGCAGGTCGTGCTGCTCTCGGCCAGTTGCCGCGAAGGGAGCGCGCTTGCCCTCCAGGCGCTGGCGATGGGCGCCAGCGATGTCGTCGCCAAGCCGAGCGCGGGCCATTTCAACGATCGATTCGTGGAGCATCTGCTCGACCGGCTCGCCAACCTCGTCCCGCCCGCCGAGCGCAATCGCACGCCCGAGGCCGGCGATCAGGCCAGCGCCCGCCTGCGCCCGCCCGGCACGCTGGTGCGCGCCGTCGGCATCGGCGGATCGACAGGCGGCATCGGCGCCATCATGGAACTGCTGGCCGGACTGGACGAGACGCTGCGCGCGCCGATTTTCATCACCCAGCATCTGCCGGCCAATTTCCAGCTGCTCTTCGCCGAGCAACTGCGCCGCTCGACCGGCCGGGCCGTGGTCATCGCCGAGGCGGGCATGAAGGTGCAGCCCGGCGCCATCCATGTCGCGCCCGGCCTCGCGCATCTCGCGCTCGACCGCGGCGCGCGCGGGCAATGCGTCATCCGCCTCTCGCAGGAGCGCTGCCTGCATGGCGGCACCCCCGCCGTCGATCCCATGTTCACCGGCATGGCGCATGTCTATGGCGCCGGCGCGTGCGGAGTGATCCTCTCCGGCATGGGCCGCGACGGACTGGCCGGGGCGCAATCCATCGTCGAGGCGGGCGGCTGGATGATCGCCCAGGATTATGAGACGAGCGCCGTCTGGGGCATGCCGGGCTCGGTCGCCCGCGCCGGCCTTGCCAGCGCCATCCTGCCACCGCCGGCCATTGCCGCGCTGATCCTCGCGCGGAGCAAGGCCGCGGCATGACCACCCATATCTCGCCCGAAACGACGGAGAAGCTGGGCCGGCTGCTGCGCGAGCGGACCGGCCAGATCATCAGCGAAGGCCGGCGCTGGCGCATCGAATCCACGCTGCGCCCGCTCCTGCGCGCCCGCAACCTCGCCTCGCTCGACGCGCTGATCGCCGCCATCGAGCGCGATCCCGCCGGGTCGCTCGCGGCCGAAGCGGTCGAGGCGATGCTCAATCATGAAAGCTCCTTCTTCCGCGATATCGGCGTATTCAGCACCATCCGGCAGGCTATTCTGCCGCGCATCCGGGAAGCGGCGCGGGACAAGCAGCTGCGCATCTGGTGCGCGGGTGCCTCCACCGGGCAGGAAGCCTATTCGCTGGCGATGCTGATCAGGCGCATGGGAACCGTCTGGGACGGCTGGCGGATCGACATCCACGCGACCGATGTCTCCCCCGCCGCGATCGAGACGGCGCGCCGGGGCCGTTATGCGCAAATGGACATGCAGCGCGGCCTGCCGGTCGATGAGCTGCTGCGCTGGTTCACCGAGGTGGAGGGCCAGTGGCAGCTCGCCGGAGAATTGCGCGAGATGGTGACCTTCTCGGTCGACAATCTGCTCGATCCGCGCCGGGTCACGGGCCATTATGACCTCATCCTGTGCCGCAACGTGCTGCTCTACTTCCCGGAGGAGGGAAAGCAGGCGGCCTATGCCCGGCTCGCGCAGTTCGCCCGGCCGGGCACCTATCTGGTGCTGGGCGCGGGCGAGATGCCGAGCGGGCCGGACAGCCGCTTCGTCCCCTGCCGCGACCTCAACTGCATCTATATCGCCGACCGGCGCGCGGACCCGGCCCGGCCCGACCGGTTCGTCGGCGAAGCCATCGCCTGACGCCGCGCGAGCGGCATTGCCCCCATGGCGCGGCCGTGGCGCGCGGGCTTGTCATGACCCTGCCGTTCATGTCAGAGCCATGGCGACCGCACGGAAAGGGGCGCAACCTGCATGATCGAGACGCCGTCGCCCAATTTCGATGAGCGCAGCCTGCCGGTCTCGATCCTCGTGCTGCATTATACCGGCATGCCGGACGCGCCGAGCGCCATCAACTGGCTCGCCAACCCGGACAGCAAGGTCTCGGCCCATTATGTGGTGACCGAGGATGGCAATATCATCCGCATGGTGGACGAAACCAGACGCGCCTGGCACGCGGGCCGCAGCTACTGGCGCGGCATTACGGACGTGAACTCGGCCAGCATCGGCATCGAGATCGTCAACCCCGGCCATGAATGGGGTTATCGCCCCTTCCCGCAGGCACAGATGGAGGCGCTGATCCCGCTCGTCCATGCCATCGTCCAGCGGCACCGGATCACGCGCGGCAATGTCGTCGGCCATTCCGATATCGCGCCCGCGCGCAAGCAAGACCCAGGCGAGCTGTTCCCGTGGAACAGCCTCGCCCGCCTGCGCCTCGCCCTGCCCCGGCCGACCCGCAACCTGATGGACCCGCACTGGACGGACGGCGGCTTCATGCTCGCGCTCGAACGCTTCGGCTATGATGTTGCCGATGCGCGCGCCGCCGTGACCGCCTTCCAGCGCCGCTTCCGCCCGGAGCGGATCGATGGCGTGATCGACGGCGAGTGCCGCGCCATCCTGCTCGCCCTGCTGCTGCCCCGCCCGCGCGGCGACGATTGAAGACGGGACGGCGCGACAGGCGGGGGGTGACTCCGCCCGCCCCAGCCCCTATATGCGCCCCGTCAGGCGGTCGGGCGATCGCGACGATGCCTCCGGGCATCGGCGAGGAAAGTCCGGGCTCCACGAAACAACGGTGCCGGATAACATCCGGCGGCTCCGGTCCGCCGGGGTCAGGGACAGTGCAACAGAGAGAAGGTCGCCAAAGGCTCCGGCCCTAAAGCTTCGGCGAGGCGACAGTGAAAGGGTGCGGTAAGAGCGCACCGCGCCCCCGGCAACGGCGGGCGGCTTGGTAAACCCCACCGGGAGCAAGACCGAATAGGGGCGGCGCGCGGCTTCGGCCGCAGGGCTTGTTTCGGCCCCGATCGCCCGGGTTGGTTGCTGGAGGCCGCGCGCAAGCGCGGTCCATAGAGGAATGATCGCCCATCCGCCCGCGCGTCCCCCCTCGGGGGATACGGCGGCGGTGGACAGAACCCGGCTTACAGACCGCCTGACAGAGATTTGAAGCCGCGCCCGACAGGCACGGCGTGGCGGTGGATTTCACGCCATCAGAGGATTAGGTTGGCCGAATGGCGCGAGCAGGACGAAAAAATGACTGGGGGTTCCCCCGCTGGCGTGGTTATGGCTCCGGCCGGGAGGCGCAGGCGCTGCGCCTGTGCGACCGGCATGGCTGCGACCTGCCCGGCGACTGCCCCGCGCCCAAATCCCCCAACAGCCCGGAGCGCTGGTATTTCTGCCAGCAGCATGCCGGCGAGTATAATCGCGGCTGGGATTATTTTCAGGGCCTCGATGCCGAAGAGCGCGCCAGCCGGATGAAGAGCGAGCAGCGCGACGCCAACGCCTATCAGCAAAGCGCCTATAATAGCTGGGCCGGCCCCGGCGACGGCAGCCGCTCGCGCGACGAGATGCGCGCGCTCGATGTGCTGGGGCTGGAGAGCGACGCCGATTTCGAGACGGTGAAGCGCAGCTGGCGCGCACTCGCCAAGGAATGCCACCCGGACGTGCGGCCCGGCGATGAAGAGGCCGCCCGGCGGTTCCAGACCATTCAGGCTGCCTATGACGTGCTGCGCATGGCCGAGGAACGGCGGAGCTGGAAACCGGCATGACCACGCGCCGGGCCAAGGCCGGCTGGTCGACAACGGTGCTGGTCTGCCGCAAATGCTCCAAGAAGCTCAAGCGCAGCGGCTTCGGCCCGGATGGCGACAAGCCGCTCGCCAGGGCGCTGCGCAAACATCTCCACCTTGGCAAGGGCCGCAAGGCGGAGGCGGGCATCGTGGAAACCGGCTGCCTTGACCTGTGCCCCAAGGGCGCGGTCACCGTCGTCGATACGCGCCAGCCCGACCGCTGGCTGATCGTCGAGCCCGGCGCCGATCTCGAACAGCTCGCGCAAGAGCTGGGCCTGAAGGAAAACGACTGATGCGGACCGTGTCGGACGGCGTCACCGTGCGCCTCTACCATCTCTCGCACACCGAAGGCGGCGGGGCGGAAACCCTGCTCTACGGCTCACTGGCCGATGCCCTCGCCATGGCCGCCCGGCAGAGCGAAGAGGTGCAGACCGACCTGTTCATCGCCACGGATAATGACGTGATCGCCTATCTGGATCTGGTGGAGGGGTGATGGGGCGCTGTTGACCGGGCGAGCGACGAGCATCAGGTGGGCTTACCTGTTGACCTGATCGTCTGTTATGGGTGGATTCCAGACGGGCTATTCCCGGCGCAGGCCGCGATAGCTGCCGTTGGCTCCGTTTTTGCCTCCCAAAAAATGACGGGGCTTCGGGAACGCGTCTGCCTTCACAGCGCGCCAATGTTGTGCAGCCATTGTTTGACCTGCCCCGGCCACTCCGTCGTGATCGGGTCGGCTGTCGGCCGCATCCCGAAGGCATGACCGCCCTTGGCGTAAACGCGCAAATCAACTGGGACACCTGCATCGTTCAGCGCCAGCGCATAAGCCATCGGCTGTCGAATATCGTCCATGTCGTCATTCATGGCGTGAAGGATAAGCGTTGGCGGTGCTTTGGCGCTGATCTTCACCCAGGGTTGCAGTTCGAGATTGTTCCTGCCCTTGCTGTTGTCCAGCATGCGCGCCGTATAGGCCACGATCGCGAAGTCAGGCCGTGGCGATTGCTGGTCGGCAGCATCGGCGATGCGATAGGTGCGGTCGTCCGTGTTGCTCATGGCCGCCGCGAGATAGGCGCCGGCCGAAAAGCCGATGACGCCGATCTTGTGCGGATCGATACCATAGCTGGAGGCTTGCTCCCGCAGCAATCCCATCGCGCGTTGGGCATCTTCCAACGCTAACAGCACCTCTGGCCGCTGCTGCTTGCCGTCCACCTTCGGCCATGCTTGCGGAACCCGATATTTCAGCATGGCGCAGGTCATGCCCTGCTGCACAACCCAATCGCAGATTTCCGTGCCTTCCAGATCGGTCGCTACGACCGAGAATCCACCGCCCGGCAAGACCAGCATTGTCGTGCCGTTGTTCCGCCCCTCCGGTTTGTAGATGGTCATGGTCGGCCGGGTCACATAGCTCACCCACCGCCACTTTCTGCCTCCGACAAGTCCCGTGCCGTTGCCGGTCGCCTCAGGCTGATCGCCAGTATCGGGTTTGGCGAGAGGAGCGCTTGCGGGCCATAGCGGCACCTGCACACCGCCGGCTGTCGCTTGCCATACGCCCTCTCGTTCCTCCTTCGGAACCTCGACTTCGGCCGGTGCGCTTTGCGTCTTGCTTGCCTGACCACAGGCTCCGCCGATGATACCGATTGCAAGAAGCGCGGGCACGATGAACCGAAACAGCGACAATCGGCCTCTCCTGATTTGAGACTGCAACGCATGCTTTATGACCGGCCCGGTTGCAGGCGCTGAGGTTAGCAATCATCGCCCGTTACGCAAGCCGATACCTTCCCGAAAACGAACGGCGAGCGGGACTACCAACCCCTATCCGGCGGCCCGACGGACGTGGAGAAACGGGAATGTCGCAGCCGTGTCGAGCGGCAGAGATGGGGCGGAAACAGGACAGCCCCTACCCCTCGCCGCGCCCCTTGAAACCCTGCGCCACGACGAACCATTCCACCGAGCCCTTGCGGCTTGATGGCGGCTTGGCGTGCTTCACCGTCCTGAAGGCGGCCTTGAGCTGGCGCAGCAACACGTCGTCGGTGCCGCCGGCGAAGACCTTGGAGACGAAGGCGCCGCCGGGTTTCAGCACCTGCATGGCGAAATCCGCCGCCGCCTCGACCAGGCCCATGGTGCGCAGATGGTCGGTCTGCTGATGGCCGACGGTGTTGGCCGCCATATCCGACAGGACGAGATCGGGCGCCTCGCCCAGCGCCGCCATCAGCTTGTCCGGCGCGTCGTCCGCCATGAAATCCATCTCGAAGATGGTGACGCCGTCAATGGGATCGACCGGCAGCAGATCGATGCCCACCACGGCCGCTTTCGGCGCCTGCCTGCGCAGCACCTGTGCCCAGCCGCCCGGCGCCATGCCGAGATCGACGATATGGCGCGCGCCGCGCAGCAGCTGGAATTTCTCGTCCAGCTCGATGAGCTTGTAAGCCGCGCGGCTGCGATAGCCCTCTGCCTTGGCGCGCTTCACATAGGGATCGTTGAGCTGGCGTGTGAGCCAGCGGGTCGATTGGGCGGTGCGCCCCTTGGCCGTGCGCACCCGCGTGCCGGCCGGCTTGTCCCCCCGCGCCATCAGCGCAACTGCCGGCTGGAGGCGCTATCCAGCAGGGAGCGCAAAATACCCTCGCGAATGCCGCGATCGGCCACGCCCAGACGCTCGGCCGGCCAGATATCGAGAATCGCCTCCAGAATCGCGCAGCCGGCCACCACCAGATCGGCGCGCTCGTCACCGATGCAGGGCAGTGCCACCCGCTCGGCCATGCTCATGGTCGAGAGGCGCCGGGCAATATCGCGCATCGCCGCGGACGGCACGATCAGCCCGTCCACCGCCTGCCGATCATAGCGGGGGAGGCCGAGATAGACGCTGGCCAGCGTCGTCACCGTGCCCGATGTGCCGAGCAGCCGGAGCGACTCTCCCCGCCTGTCCAGCCGCGCCGCAAAGCCGCTGAACGCCTCGCGCATACAGGCCAGCATCTCCGCATAGGCCGCCGCGCGCGCCGCTGGTCCATCGCCCTGCGTGACCACCGCCTCGGCCAGCGACACGACCCCGAAGGGCGCACTCAGCCAATCGACGATGCGTAGCGCAGTGCCCCGCCCCTCGATCACCGCCAGCTCGGTCGAGCCGCCGCCAATATCGAAAATCAGCGCCGGTCCCTCGCCGCCTTCGAGCAAGGCATGGCAGCCGATCACGGCGAGTCGGGCCTCCTCGCGCGCGGAGATGATATCGAGCATGATCCCGGTTTCCTGCCGCACGCGGTCGACAAATTCCGCGCCATTCTCCGCCTGACGGCAGGCCTCCGTCGCCACCGAGCGGGCCAGCGTCACCCGCCGCCGGCAAAGCTTGTCCGCACAGACCGACAGGGCCGAGATGGTGCGCTCCACCGCCGCATCCGAAAGATAGCCCGTGGCGGCCAGCCCCTCGCCCAGCCGGACGATGCGCGAGAAGGCATCGACAATGATGAAATCCTCGCCTTCCGGCCGCGCGATCAGCAGCCGGCAATTATTGGTGCCCAGATCGAGCGCGGCGAGATTGCCGCGAAACGGGGCCCGGCGTGCGGCGCCGGGCGGTGCGCGGAACCGATCGCCGCGCAGTCCCGGTGCGCCGGGCCGGGGCCCGATGCTCAGCGCAGGGGGAGCCTTATGCGCCATCTTCGTTCATGCCTTCCTCACCGACGGTCTGTCCGCCGGCACTTGGCGTGAACGCTAGACACGGCCGGCCCGCCGCGCAAGAGCGCGCTGCGCCCGCGCGCCGCACGGACGGACGCTCAAAGCCCTTGACCGGCAGAAATCCGCGCTCTATCAGCGCCGCCTCTTGCCCCGTCGTCTAAAGGTAAGACTACGGACTCTGACTCCGTCAATTGAGGTTCGAATCCTCACGGGGCATCCATCAGCTTATTCGCGCGGCCATGTGCCTGCGGTTTGCAGCGCGCCGCCTTACCGGGCGGCGCCGCGCCGCAGGATGATGTAAAGCGCGCCCTCCCCGCCATGGCGGGGATGGGCCCGGCGCACGCTGGCGACACGGCTGGCGTGGGCGCTGCGGGCCAGCCAGTCGCCTATTTCCGCGCGGATCGCGCCGCGCCGGCGGGTGTCGCCGGGCAAGGACGTAGGGCGCGGCTTGCCGGTGATGACCAGCAGCACGCGCCAGCCATTCCACATCGCCTCGTCCAGCAATCGCTCCAGACGCAGATGGGCGGCCGCGAGATTGAGCCCGTGGAGATCGACCGAGATGTCCGGCGTCAGCTGGCCCGAGCGGATGCGCTTCTCCCAGCTGCCGTCCAGCATCGCAGCCGGCGCGGGGGCGGGCTGCGGCGGCGGCGGCGCGGCCGGCCGCATCGGCGGGACACGCCCTTTCACGCGCCGTCCGGCCGGCGCCTCGTCCGCAGGCTTCATGGGCAGCGGCGCTTCAACCGGCTCGTCTGGCGGCGGCTTGGCGCGCCGCAAGGGAGTGACGGTTTGCGTCAGCTTCTGCCAGAGCGCCTTTTCTTCAGGGCTGAGGCGGCGGCGCGGCATTGTGCTGCGTCAGGCGATTATAGGTGCCGATCGGCAGCAGCAGCAGCGCGCTGCCCCGCGCCGCCATGCCGCCGGCGATCGCACGGGCCCGCTCGCCCGCGCCCCAGAATGTATCGAAGCGGTTCGCGCCCTTGATCGCGCCGCCGGTATCCTGCGCGATCCACAGACCATTGGCCTCCGCCCGGTCCATGGAGAGCAGCACCGGCGCGCCGAGCGGCACGAAGGTCGGGTCGGCCGCCACCGTCCCCTCCTGCGTCACCGGCAGGCCGAGCGCGCCAAGTGGCCCGGCGCCGGTCAGCTCGCGGAAGAAGACATAGCTTTTATTCTCGTTCATGATCGCCGTGCCCTCGACGGGGTTGGCGCGGATATAGCGCATGATATCCTGCATCGAGCCGGCCTCGATCAGCCCGCGATCACGCATCAGCTTGCCGATGCCGGTATAATCCCGCCCGTTCTGGCCATCATAGCCGACGCGCATGACGCTGCCATCGGGCAGGCGCAGGCGGCCGCTGCCCTGTATCTCCAGAAAGAACAGCTCGACCGGATCATTGGCATAGGCCAGCTCCAGCCCGCGCCCGGCGAGCGTGCCGGAGGTGATCGCGGCCCGCTCGTCATAAGGGATGAAGGTCGTGCCGCTCACCTTGCCGCGAATCCGCCTGCCCTTCAGGCTGTCGCTGAACAGGCCGAGATCCACCTCGATAAGGTCCGCCGGGCGCTTGTAGAGCGGTGTCGCGCAGCCGGCGACGGGCGTGCGGCAACCGGCGATTTCCGGCTCATAATAGCCGGTGGCATAAGCCTTGCCGTCCCCCACCTGCACCAGCTCGAAATAGCGGCGGAAAAATTCGCGCGCGTTGGAATCGCTCCAGCTGGCCGCCGCGCTGCACGCCTGCTGCCAGTCGCTGCCGCTGGTGAGGCCGCTCTGGTCATTGCGCCGCTGCAACGAGGGGCAGGAGATGCGGAAGGCCTGCAAGGCAAGCGCCGTCCGCTCCGCACTGGCCGGCAGCAGCGTATCGATTGCCGGGCCGGGCGCGAGGCCGGCGGCCACGGCCGCGCCGGTGCCCGGTGCGGGCGGCGTGCCCGGCGGCGTGACGGCGATGGGCGGGCGCGGTGTCGCCGGCTGCGGCTTGACCCCCGGCTCGGCCGGCGCGGGACGGCTGCCGGAGGAGCCGGGCGGAATCACGCTGCCGCAACTCGCCAGCGCCAGCGCGCCGGCAAGCAGCGCCAGCCATTTGATCGATAGCGGCCATGATGGAAGGCGCGGGGATGGAAGGCGCGGGAACGGAAAGCGGGCGGTGCGTGACATGGGCGGCGCTCCGCTCAGCCTTCGTCCGTCTCCACAAGCTGCCAGTTGGGATCGGCACTGCGCAGATCGCGGCCGAAGGTCCATGTCTCCACCGTCGGCACGGCATCGTCGAGCGCGCCGGCAACGACATTGCCCTGGCTGTCACGCGTGACGGCGGACAGATCGGCCTCGAAGCGGACGGCCACATGCGCATAGCCATTATCGACACTCGCGCCGATGATATTGGCCTCTTCGATTCGCACCAGCTTGTTGTCCAGCGTCAGCCCGGCCGCCTCACGCTCGGCGATGGCGGCGATGAAGGCATCCCGCACGGCCGAGTCGCAATAGCGCTCCAGCGTCTCGCGGTCGCCCTTCCAGAAGGCGTCGAGGATGAGGCCATAGGCCGCGCGTGCGCCGCCGATGAACTGGCCGACATCGAAATTGCGATCGGCCGCGATCAGCGCGCGCATGCCGGACTGGGCGGGCACCGAGACGATATTCTCCGCCACGCGCTGGCCCGGCGCGGCGCCATCGGCCTGCGCGCCGGCCTGCGCCCGGGCGGCCACCGGGCGATCATCCGCCGGCGCCGGCAACTGCTGTTCATGACCGGTGCGGCGACCGAGAACGGAAAACAGCCGCAACGCCAGCAAGGCAAAGATCATGGCCAGAACGACAATGACGGTCACGTGATGGAGACCCTTCTGAAAAACTCTCGAACCTGCGAGACATAAGCGGTCTTGGGTCGATATTCAAACCCGCAACGCCCGCACTGTGCCTATCTTAGCCATCAGGGTCAAAAAAGCATCAAGAATCGCCGCGGGACGGGCGCGCCCCGGCCTGCAAATGCCCGCTCCCGCATTGCGGTGGCCCGGCCCGCCTGCTAAGCGCGCGCTCCATGGGCAGGCTGCTGCCCTGCGATTTTCCCAGCGCCCCTGCGCCGCGGCAAGCAGGCTCACGGCATGGCGGCAACAGCCTGAAGGACAAGAGTGACATGACCGACACGACCGCAAATGGCGCTGACAACCAGCCGCAGATCGGCCTGATCGCACAATATGTGAAGGATCTCTCCTTCGAGAATCCCAATGCGCCCAGCGTCTATCAGTGGCAGGAGCAGCCGCAGATCGACATCAACTTCAACATCAGCAACGAGAAGGCGGCCGACGACGTCCATGAAGTCGCCGTCAAGATCACCGCCAAGGCCGTGGCCGAGGCCGGCACCGCTTTTGCCGTCGAGCTGGTGTTTGCCGGCCTGTTCGGCATCCGCAACGTGCCCGAGGACCAGCTGCGCCCGTTCCTCTATGCCGAAGCGCCGCGCCTGCTCTTCCCCTTCGCGCGCCGCATCCTGGCCGATGCCGTGCAGGATGGCGGCTTCCCGCCGCTGCTGCTCGACCCGATCGACTTCGGCGCGCTCTATGTGCAGCAGCAGGCGCAGGTCGAAGCCGCGGCAGCATCAGGCGCGCCGGCCGGCAACGCCTGATCCGCGCGGCCGACGGGGGGCGCCGGCGATGAACCTTGTGCGGGCGCTGGGATCGGTGGGCGGACTCACGCTCGCCAGCCGGGTGCTCGCGCTGGTGCGCGATTCGCTGGCCGCCCGCTATGTCGGCGCGGGCTTTGCGGCGGATGCGTTCAACGGCGTCTCGCACGAACAGTTCGCCTTCGCCGTCATGCTCAGCCGGTTCACCATCCCTTACCTCGCGCTGATCAGCATCGTCTCGCTGCTGGGCGGCATCCTGAATTCGATGAACAAGTTCTGGGTCAACGCCGCC
>Ga0182736_1001127_pt1 | contig 29352 bp, 26 predicted proteins | sample eDN5th30CKraftBY_FD_128882 | JGI IMG/M metagenome (GOLD analysis project Ga0182736, IMG submission 128882) | Enriched backyard soil microbial communities from Emeryville, California, USA - eDNA 5th pass 30_C Kraft BY (version 2) (version 2) | ecosystem: Environmental > Terrestrial > Soil >...
GTGGCGCGCGCGTTCTGAACCCGCCCGCTTCTGGCGGGGTCGGCGGCGCGTCCCGGCTTCCTCTTTTACAATATCCGGTTGCCTGTATCAGCCTGGATTGCACAAGAGATGGCCGAAGTACTGAATATCGAGTCCCTGGACCTCGAAGCCCGGGGAGTCGCCCGCCGCGACGGCAAGGTCGTGTTCGTCGAGGGCGCGCTGCCTACCGAGCGCGTCACCGTGCAGACGGTGCGGCGCAAGCCCTCGTACGAGATCGCCCGCGTGGAAGACGTCCTGCGGCCGGCGGCCCTGCGGGTGACGCCGCGCTGCCCGCATTTCGGCGTGTGCGGCGGCTGCGCCATGCAGCACCTGGAACCCACCGCGCAGGTGGCCATCAAGCAGCGCGCGCTCGAAGATACCTTCTGGCACGTGGGCAAGCTGCGGCCGCAGCGTATTCTGGCGCCGCTGCACGGCCCCACCTGGGGCTACCGCTACCGCGCGCGCCTGTCGGTGCGGGTGGTGCCGAAAAAGGGCGGCGTGCTGGTGGGGTTCCGCGAGCGCAAGAGCAGCTACGTGGCCGACATGCGCGAATGCCATGTGCTGCCGCCGCACGTCAGCCGCCTGCTGATGCCGCTGCGCGCCCTGATCGCCGCCATGTCGGCGCCGGATCGCCTGCCCCAGATCGAGGTGGCGCTGGGCGAGGGCGTCACCGCGCTGGTGCTGCGCCACCTGGAACCCCTGACCGATGCCGACCTGGCCAACCTGCGGCAGTTCGCCGCGCAGCACGACGTGCAATGGTGGCTGCAGCCCAAGGGCCCCGAGACGGTGCACCCGATGGAGCCCGGTCACGCCGACGCGCTGACCTACACCATGCCGGAATTCGGCCTGCGCATGCCGTACCGGCCCACCGATTTCACGCAGGTCAACCATGCCATCAACCGCGCCATGGTGTCGCGCGCGTTGATGCTGCTGGATGTGCAGCCCACCGACCGCGTTGCCGACCTGTTCTGCGGGCTGGGCAATTTCACCCTGCCGCTGGCCACGCGGGGCCGCGAGGCCGTCGGCGTGGAAGGCAGCAAGGCGCTGACCGACCGCGCGCTGGCCGCGGCCGAACTCCACGGCCTGGCCGAGCGCACCCGCTTCGCCACGCTGAATCTGTTCGAGATCGATGTCGACTGGCTGCGCGGCCTGGGCCATTTCGACCGCATGCTGATCGACCCGCCGCGCGAGGGCGCGCACGCGGTGGCGCAGGCGCTGGCGCTGCTGGCTCCGCAAGAGCGGCCGCGCCGCATCGTGTATGTGTCCTGTAATCCCGCCACGCTGGCGCGCGACGCGGCCATCCTGGTGCACGAAGGCGGCTACGCGCTCAAGAGCGCGGGCGTGATCAACATGTTCCCGCACACCGGGCACGTGGAATCGATCGCGGTGTTCGAATCGCTGCCTGGCGACCTGGTGCTGGCCGCGCAGGAGCAGGCGCGCTTGAAGGCCGAGCAGGCCGCCCTGGCCGAGCAAGCGGCGCAGGCGGCGGCGTAGCGCAGCGCCATTGCGGCGGGGGTTACGTCCCGCCGCCCAGCTCTTCGATGATGGGGCAATCGGGCCGGTTGTCGCCGTGGCAATGGTGCGCCAGGTGGCGCAAGGTATCGGCCATCTGCTGCAGCTCGGCGGCCTTGCGCTCCAGGCCTTCCACGTGGCCCAGCGCGATGCGCTTGACGTCGGCGCTGGCGCGGCCGCGGTCGCGCCACAGGGCCAGCAGCTCGTGCGTCTGTTCCACCGAGAACCCCAGGTCGCGCGCGCGGCGCACGAAGCGCAGCGTATGCAGGTCGGTATCGCCATACACGCGGTAGCCGGCCTCGGTACGCGTGGCCGGGCCGATCAGGCCGATGCTTTCGTAATAGCGGATCATCTTGGCCGATATGCCCGAGACGCGGGCCGCCTGTCCGATGTTCATGCAGGGCTCCTTTCCGTGTGGGCCGCCGCGGGCCGGTACGTGCGCAGGCGCAGCGCGTTGCCCAGCACGAAGACGCTGGACAGCGCCATCGCGGCCGCGGCGAACACCGGCGACAGCAGCAGCCCGAAGGCCGGGTACAGCGCCCCGGCGGCCAGCGGAATCAGCGCCGCGTTGTAGGCGAACGCCCAGAACAGGTTCTGGCGGATATTGGCCAGCGTGGCGCGGCTCAGGCCGATGGCGTTGGGCACGCCGTGCAGGTCGTCGGCCATCAGCACCACCGAGGCCGCCTCGATGGCCACGTCGGTGCCGGTGCCGATGGCGATGCCGATGTCGGCCGCGGCCAGAGCCGGCGCGTCGTTGATGCCGTCGCCCACGAAGGCCAGCCGCCGTCCGCCGGCGCGCAGCGCCTCGATGGCGGCCACCTTGCCGTCGGGCAGCACTTCGGCGCGCACTTCGTCGATGCCCAGCTGGCGGGCCACGCCGCGCGCGGTGTGCTCGTTGTCGCCGGTGATCATGGCGGTCTGGATGCCCAGGCCGTGCAGGGCGGCGATGGCGCTGGCGGCCGACGGCTTGATCGGGTCGCTGACCGCCACCATGGCGGCCGCGCGGCCGTCCACTGCCACGTATACCGGCGTCTTGCCGGCCGCGCCCCAGGCCGCGGCCTGGTCGCCGAACATCGCCAGGCCCACGCCGTGCTGCGCCATCAGGCGGGTCGAGCCGGCCACGATGCGGCGGCCCTCTACCGTGGCTTGCACGCCGGCGCCGGTAATGGCCTGGAAGTCCTGTGCCGGCAGTGTGGGCAGGCCGCGCTGGCGGGCCGCGTCCACGATGGCCAGCGCGATCGGATGCTCGGAACGCGCCTGCACCGCGGCCAGCCAGCCCAGTACCTGGGCGTCGTCGAAGCCGGGCGCGGCCTGCAGGTCGGTCAGGGCGGGCTTGCCCAGCGTCAGCGTGCCGGTCTTGTCGAAGGCCACGACCTGGACGTCGCGCAGCGATTGCAGCGCGTCGCCCTGGCGGAACAACACCCCCAGGTCGGCGGCGCGGCCGGTGCCCACCATGATGGACGTCGGCGTGGCCAGGCCCATCGCGCACGGGCAGGCGATGATCAGCACCGCCACGGCGTTGACCAGCGCGTGGGGCAGGGAAGGCGCCGGCCCCCAGGCCAGCCAGGCCGCGAACGTCAGCAGCGCGGCCGCCATCACGGCGGGCACGAACCAGGCCGTGACCTGGTCCACCAGCGCCTGGATGGGCAGCCGCGCGCCCTGGGCGGCCTCCACCATGCGGATGATGCGGGCCAGCATGGTGTCGGCGCCGGTATGCGTGACCTGCAGGGTGAAGCTGCCCGAGGTGTTCAGCGTGCCGCCGGTGGCGCGCATGCCGGCGCGTTTTTCCACCGGCATGGGCTCGCCGGTCAGCATCGATTCATCCACGTACGAGCTGCCTTCGACGATGTCGCCGTCGATGGGGATTTTCTCGCCGGGGCGCACCACGACGTGTTCGCCGCGCTGCACTTGCTCGATCGGCACGTCGACCGCCTGGCCGTCGCGCAGCACGCGCGCGGTGCGCGGCTGCAGGCCGATCAGGCGCTTGATGGCCGCGCCGGTGCGGCCCTTGGCGCGCGCTTCCAGCATGCGGCCCAGCAGGATCAGCGTGACGATGACGGCCGCCGCTTCGTAATAGACGTGGCGTGCATTGTCCGGCAGCCATTGCGGCGCGAACGTGGCGGCGGTGGAATAGGCCCAGGCCGCGCCCGCGCCCAGCGCGACCAGCGAGTTCATCTCGGGCGCGCGCCGCCACAGCGCGGCCAGCCCCTTGGTGAAGAACACGCGGCCCGGCCAGGCCAGCACGGCGGTGGTCAGCACGAATTGCAGCAGCCAGCTGTTGCGCGTGCCCAATTGGGTGGCGACCCAATGGTGCACGGCGGGCAGCAGGTGCGAGCCCATTTCCAGCACGAAGACCGGCAAGGTCAGCAGCAGCGCCACCGTGAAGGCGCGGCGCAGCGCCCGGGCCTCGTCGGCGCGCGCCTGCGCTTGGCGCTCTTCGTGGCCGTCCTGCGCCGCGATGGGGTGGGCCGCGTAGCCCATGCGGGCCACGGCGTCCACCAGGGCCTGGGCGTCGGCCGAACCCGCGTCGTAGTCGACCCGGGCGCGTTCGGTGGCCAGGTTGACGTTGGCCAGGCTGACGCCGGGCACGGCCGTCAGGGCTTTCTCGACCCGCTTGACGCACGAGGCGCAGGTCATGCCTTCGATGGCGAGTTCGGTCTGGGTAAGGGCGGTCATGTTGCAACTCCGGCAAGGGGACACCTATGCAGTGTCATCCTTACCATCATGGGAAGGTCAAGCCTCGATTGTAGGCTTGACTTTGCCATCATGAGAAGGTTTAAGCTCCATTCCGAATGCCTCTCGCCGTGGCGCCGGCTTCATCCCGACCCTTTCACTTACCAGGAGCTTTCATCATGTCCATCCAGTTCAATGTCCCCGATATGTCTTGCGGCCATTGTGTCAGCACGATCACCCAGGCGGTGCAGCAGGCCGTGCCGGGCGCCCGCGTCACGGTCGACCTGCCGGCCCACCGCGTTACCGTGGAAGGAGCCGCCGAGGCCGAGCCGGTGCGTGCCGCCATTGCCCAGGCCGGCTACGAAGCCCAACCCGCCTGACACTGCCGGGGCCGCGTGGCGGCCCCGATTGCCTTTGGCTATCAATTAATTTAAATAATTAAATTTGCTATATTGATAGTGAACATTTATCATCTCTTTCATGGTGGCAAGGCCGCCAATCCACCCCACTCAAGGAGATGATCGAATGCTGCAGAACCGCGAAGGCCAACGAGTCCCGAACGTCACTTTCCCCGTCCGCGAGGGCAATGACTGGAAACAGGTCACCACCGACGACCTGTTCAAGAACAAGACCGTGGTGGTCTTCTCGCTGCCCGGCGCCTTCACGCCCACCTGCTCGTCCACCCACCTGCCGCGCTTCAACGAACTGGCGCCGGCGTTCTTCGCCGCGGGCGTCGACAGCATCGTCTGCGTGTCGGTCAACGACACGTTCGTGATGAACGAGTGGGCCAAAGACCAGGAGTCGGCCAACATCACGCTGCTGCCCGACGGCAACGGCGAGTTCACCGAAGGCATGGGCATGCTGGTCGACAAGCGCGACCTGGGCTTCGGCAAGCGCAGCTGGCGCTATTCCATGCTGGTGAAAGACGGCGTGGTCCAGAAGATGTTCATCGAGCCGCAGAAAGAAGGCGACCCGTTCGAAGTGTCCGACGCCGACACGATGCTGGCTCACATCGCGCCGCAAGCCAAGAAGCCCGACCAGGTCGTGGTGTTCTCCAAGCCCGGCTGCCCCTTCTGCATCGAAGCCAAGGCGCTGCTGGCCGAGAAGGGCTACGACGCCGTCGAGATCCCGCTCGAGCACAAGGTGCGCAGCCGGATCATCGGCGCCGTGTCGGGCAAGGGCACGGCTCCGCAGGTCTTCATCAACGGGGCGCTGATCGGCGGCCTGGACGACCTGAAGGCGCATTTCGCCTGATGCCTGTTGGCGGCCCGCCGGGCAGGCGGGCCGCCGCAGCCGGTTTTCCCTTTTCATCCTGCGCCCGCGCCGGCCATCCTGGCGGCCGGCGCGGGCGTTCGTCTTCGGCGCGGCCACCCGGCGCGGCGCCGGCATTGCATGGGACAGTCATGGATATTCTGCACACCGACACCGCCGTCATCGGCGCCGGCACGGCCGGCCTGGCGGCCTATCGCGCGGCCCGCGCTGCGGGCAAGCGGGCCTTGCTGATCGAGGGCGGCCCCTACGGCACGACGTGTGCCCGCGTGGGCTGCATGCCTTCGAAGCTGCTGATCGCCGCGGCCGAGGCGGCGCATGCGGCCTCGCACGGCGCGCCGTTCGGCGTGCATGTCGACGGCACGGTGCGGGTGGATGGGCGCGAGGTGATGGCGCGCGTGCGGCGCGAGCGCGACCGCTTCGTCGGCTTCGTGCTGGAAGGTGTCGAGAATATCCCGGCCGAGGACCGTGTGGCCGGCTACGCACGCTTCGTCGCCGATACGGTGCTGCGGGTGGACGAGCGTCTCGAGATCCGCGCGGCCAGCGTGGTGATCGCCACCGGTTCGCGGCCGTCGGTGCCGGCGCCCTTCGAGGCCCTGGGCGACCGCCTGGTCGTCAACGACGACGTGTTCGCCTGGCACGACCTGCCGGGCAGCGTGGCGGTATTTGGTCCGGGCGTGATCGGCCTGGAACTGGGCCAGGCGCTGGCGCGGCTGGGCGTGCGGGTGCGCGTCTTCGGCGTCAGCGGCAGCCTGGGCGGGCTGGGCGATCCGGCGGTGCGCCAGCGCGCGCGGCGCGTGTTCCAGGACGAGTTCTACCTGGATCCCGATGCGCGGGTGCTGTCCACCGCGCGTGTCGGCGACCAGGTCGAGGTGCGCTATGTGGCGCTGGACAATACCGAGCGCACCGAGCGGTTCGACTACGCGCTGGTGGCCACGGGCCGGCGGCCCAACGTCGACCGGCTGGACCTGCACCGCACCAGCCTGGCGCTGGATGCGCGCGGCGTGCCGGTATTCGACCGCCACACGCTGCAGGCCGGCCAGGCGCCCATTTTTATCGCGGGCGATGCCAATGCCGATGCGCCCCTGCTGCACGAGGCCGCCGACGAGGGCCGCATTGCCGGTACCAATGCGGCGCGCCATCCCGACGTGCGGCCCGGCCTGCGCCGCGCGCCGCTTGGCGTGGTGTTCTCGGATCCGCAGATCGCGATGGTGGGCACGCCGTACGCGCGCCTGGTGCCGGGCAGCTTCGTGACGGGCGAGGTCGATTTCGGCGACCAGGGCCGCTCGCGCGTCATGCTCAAGAACAAGGGCATGCTGCACGTGTATGCCGACATCGAGACCGGCCGCTTCCTGGGCGCCGAGATGGTCGGCCCGGCGGCCGAGCACATCGGCCACCTGCTGGCCTGGGCCGTGCAACAGCAGATGAGCGTGGCGGAAATGCTGGACATGCCGTTCTACCACCCCGTGGTGGAAGAGGGCCTGCGCACCGCGCTGCGCGATGCGGCCGCCCAGTTGCAGCAGGCCCGCGATCCGCAGTGGCGCGCCGTGGCGTAAGCGTGCCTGGGGGGCGGGCAGCGGGGACGTTGCCTGGCCCCCGGCGACAGGACGCTAGGCCGCCTGCTGCCGCGTGTCGTGGCCGGCCAGCGCGTCCAGCACCGCGCGTTCGAACTGCATCTGGGTGCGTGGCCGTTCCAGCGCCGAGCCGGTCAGGATGAACACGTCTTCCACCCGATCGCCCAGCGTCATGATCTTGGCCATGCTGACGCCGACCCCGTGGTCGGCGAAGACGCGCGTCAGGGCATGCAGCAGGCCGGGGCGGTCGGTGGCCGTGACCGACAGGCGCCACGACTGGCTTCGCTCGTCGGGCTGCAGCTCGGCCTGCGGCAGCACCGGGAACACCTTCGAGATGCGCGACTGGCGCCGGCGTGGCGGCGCGCTGTAGGCCCCCCGCATGCCGGCGGCGCCCTGCGGGTCGCGCAGGCGCTGCGCCAGTTCGTGTTCCACCAGCGTGGCCTGCGCGCGCAGGTCGGTGCTGCCTTCGGGCAGCAGCACGATGAAGCTGTCCAGCGCCCAGCCGTGCCGCGTGGTGTGGATGCGGGCGTCCTGGATGCCCAGCGACTTGGCGTCGAAGTAGGCGCAGATCGCCACCACCAGCTCGGGCACGTCGCGCGTGTACACCATGATCTGCAGGCCCTCGCCGTGCTCGGTGGGGCGGGCCCGCACCACCGGGCCGTCCGGCGCTACCTGGTAGTACAGGTGGCGGGTGTGCCAGGCGATGTCCGAGGCGTCGTGGCGCAGGAAATAGGCCACGTCGAGCTGGTTCCAGAAGGCTTCGCGGGCATCGTCGCGCAGGCCCGCCAGGCGGGTCAGGCGCGCCGCCTCTTCCTTGCGCCCGGCCAGCACCGTGTGCGTGTCGGCGGGGGATCCGCCCAGCGCGGACAGGGTCAGGCGGTACAGGTCTTCCAGCAGCTTGCCTTTCCAGGCGTTCCAGACCTTCGGGCTGGTGCCGCGTATGTCGGCCACCGTCAGCAGGTACAGGGCGGTCAGGCGGCGTTCGTCGCGCACCGTGGCGGCGAATTCTTTGACCACGGCGGGGTCGGACAGGTCGCGTTTCTGCGCCACGGCCGACATCAGCAGGTGGTGCCGCACCAGGAATTCGACCAGGTCGGCGTCGTCGGCGTCCAGGCCGTGTTCGTGGGCAAAGCGGCGCACGTCGCGCGCGCCCAGTTCGGAATGGTCGCCGCCGCGCCCCTTGGCGATATCGTGGAACAGCGCCGCCACGTACAACAGCCAGTGGCGGTCCAGGTTGGCGATCAGTTGGCTGGCCAACGGATATTCCTGCGCGTGCTCGGGCATGGTGAAGCGGCGGATGTTGCGCACCACCGCCAGCGTGTGCTGGTCTACCGTGTACACGTGGAACAGGTCGTGCTGCATTTGCCCGACGATGCGGCGAAACACCGGCAGGTAGCGCGGCAGGATGTTCAGCATGGTCATGCGCCGCAGTTCGTGCACGATGCCGCGCGGTTGCTGCAGGATCTGCAGGAACAGCTTGCGGTTGACCGGGTTGCGGCGGAACTGCGCGTCGATGCGGTGGCGCGAATGCCAGATGGCGCGCAGCGTGCGCGGCGACATGCCGGTCAGTTCGGCGTGCTGCTGCATCAGCAGGAAGGCGCGCAGCAGCAGCGTGGGGTTGCGCTCGAAGCCGTCGTCGCGCACGATGTCGAGCCGGTCGCGCACGTTGCGGAAATCGTCGTCGATCTCGCGCGCGCCGGCGTCGGGGCGCTGGAACAGCTTTTCCTCGATGCTGGGCACCAGGATGGCATTGAGCTGCGTCACCAGGCGCGCCGCCCAGTAATAGCGCTGCATCAGCAGTTCGCTGCTGCGGCGGGTGGCCGTGGCCTGGATGCCATAGACCTCGGCCAGCCCGGGCTGCAGGTCGAACAGCACGCGGTCTTCGCGGCGCCCGGTCAGCAGGTGCAGCTCGATGCGCAGGCGCTTGAAGGCCTGCTCGGCGCGGCGCAGGTCGCGCGCCTCGGATGGGGTCAGCAGGCCCGCCTGGGCCACTTCGCGCCAGGTGCGGCCGAACCCGGCGGCGCGCGCCATCCACAGAATCACCTGCAAGTCGCGCAGCCCGCCGGGGGATTCCTTGCAATTGGGTTCCAGCGCGTACGGGGTTTCCTGGTAGCGCGCGTGGCGCTGCTGCATCTCGACCCGCTTGGCCAGGAAGAACGCCGCGGCGTCCATCTGCGACTGGATGCCCGCCTCGAACTGCTTCATCAGGGCGCGGCTGCCGGCCAGCCAGCGCGATTCCAGCAAGGCGGTCTCGACCGTGATGTCGGCCTGCGCTTCCCGTTCGCAGTCGGCCAGCGTGCGCACGCTGTGCCCGACTTCCAGTCCCAGGTCCCACAGCGCCGCCACCAGCGCTTCGATGGCGCTGGCGTCGGCGGGCAGGGGGCCGTGCGGCAGCAGGATCAGCAGGTCGACGTCGGAATGCGGGTAGAGCTCGCCGCGGCCGTATCCGCCCACGGCCGCCAGCGTGGCGCCGGCCGGCAGCGGATACCGCTTGAGCAGATCGCGCAGTGCCTGGTCGACGATGCGCCGCAGGTCGATCAGCAGCGTGTCGGGCCGCCGGTGCTGCCGGAACTGCGCGATCGCGGCGCCCCGGGCGGTTTGCAGCCGCCTGCGCAGGTCGGACGGCGTGGGCAAGGCGGCGGGGTTCATGCGGTTTGCGGCGTCAGGTGGGCAGGGCCAGGGGCTCGGACACGAACGCCGGCGGCTGGCGCACGCCGGGCGACAGGGTCAGCACTTCGTAGCCGGTGTCGGTCACGCAGAGGGTGTGCTCCCACTGGGCCGACAGGCTGTGGTCGCGCGTGACGACGGTCCAGCCGTCGGCCAGTTGGCGGATTTCGCGGCGGCCGGCGTTGATCATGGGCTCGATCGTGAAGATCATGCCGGTGGTCAGGCGCACGCCGCTGCCGGGCTTGCCGTAATGCAGCACTTGCGGGTCTTCGTGAAAACGCTGGCCGATGCCATGGCCGCAGAACTCGCGCACCACCGAATAGCCGTTGGATTCGGCATGCTTCTGGATGGCGTGGCCCACGTCGCCCAGGGTAGAGCCGTTGCGCACCTGCTGGATGCCCTTCCACATGCATTCGAAGGTGATCTCGGCCAGCCGGCGCGACTGGATCGAGGGTTCGCCCACGTGATACATGCGGCTGGTATCGCCGAACCAGCCGTCCTTGATGATGGTGACGTCGATATTGAGGGCGTCCCCATTTTTCAGGACCTTGTCGCCGGGGATGCCGTGGCACACCTGGTGGTTCACCGAGGTACAGATGGCGCCGGGGAAGGGCGGATAGCCGGGCGGCGCGTACCCCACCGTGGCCGATTTCACCTTGAGTTCGTCGGTCAGGTATTCCAGGCACAGCCGGTCGAGTTCGCCGGTGGTGACGCCCGGCTTGACGTGGGGCGTGATGAAATCGAGGATCTTCGCGGCGTCCTGGCAGGCGGCGCGCATCTTGTCCAGGTCGGCGGGATTGGTAACGAGGCCCATGTATTGGCTTGAGTAACTGGGTGGAAAAATAGTAGAATTATAGGCTTGCCTAAAAACCGGGGGCAAAACCTTCCGTGGTTGTTTCGTGGTTTTCCGTGGCTTTCCGTGGTTGTTTTCACGGATTCTTACGGGTTTTCACGTCACGGGTTTACGGGTTTTGCCAGGCGGTGCCGAGGTTTCTACAGCTGCGTATCTGTGTATTGTAGGTGTGCATTGTAGGCCCTGGGGCCGTTGCGGTCGTCTGGGTTTGTTCGCTTTTCGGGCGAACGGCCGGCCGGGTTTCAGGCCAGACCATCCTGCCTGCCATGTGGAGGCGGGAAATCGCGTGCTATGCCACCCAGGGTGCCAGCCGTGCCATGCACGGGCCGGTACGGGTGTAGCGCAAGAACCAACCCTCGGAGAACTTCATGTCCCTCATGCGCGAAATGCTGGAAGCTGGCGTCCACTTCGGTCACCAGACCCGCTACTGGAATCCCAAGATGGCCCCGTACATCTTCGGCCATCGCAACAAGATTCACATCATCAACCTCGAACAGACGGTGGCCAAGTACCAGGACGCCACCAAGTTCGTGAAGCAGCTGGCTGCCCGTGGCGGCAACATCCTGTTCGTGGGCACCAAGCGCGCCGCGCGCGAGCTGGTCGCCACCGAAGCCGCGCGTTGCGGCATGCCCTATGTCGACGCCCGCTGGCTGGGCGGCATGCTGACCAACTTCAAGACGGTCAAGACCTCGGTCAAGCGCCTGAAAGAGATGGAAGCCGTCGTCGCCGAAGGCGGCGCCGAGCGCATGATCAAGAAAGAAGGCCTGCTGTTCCAGCGCGAACTCGACAAGCTGAACAAGTCGATCGGCGGCATCAAAGACATGAACGGCCTGCCTGACGCCCTGTTCGTGATCGACGTCGGCTACCACAAGATCGCCGTGGCCGAAGCTCGCACGCTGGGCATCCCGGTCGTGGCCGTGGTCGACACCAACCACTCGCCCGACGGCATCGACTACGTCATCCCCGGCAACGACGACTCGGCCAAGGCCATTGCGCTGTACGTCAAGGGCATCGCCGACGCCGTGCTGGAAGGCCGCGAACAGAACCTGAACGGCCTGGTCGAAGAAGCCGGCGAAGGCTCGGAAGAGTTCGTGGAAGTGCAAGACAACCAGGCCTGAGCCTGATCCGGCCGGCGGGCCTGGGCGGGCAGTGCGCCCGTCCATCGGCCCCGGCCGGAAGTCTCGAGACGGGCTCCCGTCTCATGCCCGCGACCCGGGCGTCTGTCGAATCAAACCATGTGTCCCGGCGCCAGCCGGGGCATGTCTTAGCAAAACTGGAGCAATCATGGCTGAAATTACCGCTGCCCTCGTCAAGGAACTGCGCGAAAAAACCGACGCGCCCATGATGGAGTGCAAGAAAGCCCTGACCGAAGCCGAGGGCGACCTGGCCCGCGCCGAAGAAATCCTGCGCGTCAAGCTGGGCAACAAGGCCAGCAAGGCTGCCGCGCGCGTCACCGCCGAAGGCCTGATCGGCCTGTACATTTCGGCCGACGCCAAGCAGGGCGCCGTCATCGAAGTCAACTGCGAAACCGACTTCGTGGCCAAGAACGACGATTTCGTCGCCTTCATCAACAAGCTGGCCGAGCTGGTCGCCGTGCAACACCCGGCCGACGTGGCCGCCCTGTCGGCGCTGCCGATGGGCGAGGGCACCGTCGAAACCACCCGCACCGCCCTGGTCGGCAAGATCGGCGAAAACATCTCGGTGCGCCGCTTCGAGCGCATCGAAACCGCCAACGCGCTGGCCAGCTACGTGCACGGCGGCAAGATCGGCGTGCTGGTCGAATACGCCGGCGCCGAGGAAGTGGGCAAAGACCTGGCCATGCACATCGCCGCCACCAAGCCCAAGGCCCTGAGTGCCGACGGCGTGCCCGCCGCCGACATCGCCGCCGAGCGCTCGGTGGCCGAGCAGAAGGCCGCCGAATCCGGCAAGCCGGCCGAGATCGTCGCCAAGATGGTCGAAGGCTCGGTGCAGAAGTTCCTGAAGGAAGTCACGCTGCTGTCGCAGCCCTTCGTCAAGAACGACAAGCAGTCGGTCGAGCAGATGCTCAAGGAAAAGAACGCGTCGATCAACAAGTTCGTGTTGTTCGTCGTGGGCGAGGGTATCGAGAAGAAAACCACCGACTTCGCCGCCGAAGTCGCTGCTGCCGCCGCCGGCCACGCCTGACCGGTAGCGGTATCTGGGGCCGGCTAGGTAAAATCTAGTCCGGCCCTATTTCTTGCCTTACACTTTCGTCGGATCGTTCCCTGGGACATCACCTATGAGCAGCAGATCATACAAACGGGTTCTTCTCAAACTTTCCGGCGAGGCGCTGATGGGCGAGGATGCATTCGGCATCAATCGCAGCACCATCGTGCGCATGACCGAAGAAATCGCTGAAGTGGTGGCGCTGGGCGTGCAGTTGGCCATCGTCATCGGCGGCGGCAACATTTTCCGCGGTGTCGCGCCGGGGGCCCAGGGCATGGACCGCGCCACGGCCGACTACATGGGCATGATGGCCACCATCATGAACGCGCTGGCCCTGCAAGACGCCTTGAAGCACAAGGACGTCGACACCCGGGTGCAATCGGCGCTGAACATCGACCAGGTGGTCGAGCCCTACATCCGCCCGAAAGCCCTGCGCTACCTGGAAGAGGGCAAGGTCGTCATCTTCGCGGCCGGCACCGGCAATCCGTTCTTCACCACCGATACCGCGGCCGCGCTGCGCGGCGCCGAGATCGGCGCCGAGATCGTGCTCAAGGCCACCAAGGTCGACGGCATCTACAGCGCCGACCCCAACAAAGACCCCACGGCCACCCGCTATGCGCGCATCAGCTTCGACGAAGCCATCGTGCGCCGGCTCGAGGTCATGGACGCCACGGCCTTCGCGCTGTGCCGCGACCAGAAACTGCCCATCAAGGTGTTTTCGATCAACAAGTCCGGCGCCCTCAAGCGCGCGGTCAGCGGCGAAGACGAAGGCACCCTGGTACACGTTTAAGCAAAGGAAATTCTCATGAGCGTCGCTGAAGTCCGTAAGTCCGCCGAATCCCGGATGACCAAGTCGCTTGACACGCTGAAGGTCAACTTGTCCAAGATCCGCACCGGGCGCGCCCACACGGGCATCCTGGATCACGTCCAGGTCGAGTACTACGGTTCGCCGGTGCCCGTGAGCCAGTTGGCCAACGTGAACCTGATCGATGCGCGCACCATCAGCGTGCAGCCCTACGAGAAGCCCATGGCCTCGGTCATCGAGAAGGCCATCCGCGAATCCGACCTGGGCCTGAACCCCATGTCCATGGGCGATACCATCCGCGTGCCCATGCCGGCCCTGACCGAAGAGCGCCGCCGCGACCTGACCAAGGTGGTCAAGGGCGAGGGCGAAGACGCCAAGATCGCCGTGCGCAACCTGCGCCGCGAGGCCAACGAAACCCTCAAGAAGCTGGTCAAGGACAAAGACATCTCGGAAGACGACGAACGGCGCGCCCAGGACGACGTCCAGAAGCTCACCGATCGCCACGTCACCGAGATCGACAAGCTCATCGCCCAGAAAGAAGCGGAAATCATGACCGTATAATTTGGGTCCGGTACCGGATTTTGCGCGCCGCCCGCGCCGTGCCGTTGCTTGCCAGGCAGCACGGCAGCGGCTAGAGGCGGCGCGGCGCTTTGGTTCCCTGGCCCTTGCGGGCCTTCCCGGCACGACGCTTCCTGCTCATGGCAATCAGTTCCACCCAGGCGATTCCCGCCACCCAGGCCGTACCCCAGCACGTCGCCATCATCATGGACGGCAACGGCCGGTGGGCGACGCGCCGGCACCTGCCGCGCACGGCAGGGCACGCCAAGGGCGTGCAGGCGGTGCGCCGCGTGGTCGAGGCCTGCGGCCGGCAAGGGGTGCGCTACCTGACCCTGTTCGCCTTCAGCTCCGAAAATTGGCGGCGCCCGGCCGAAGAGGTCTCGCTGCTGATGCGCCTGTTCGTACAGGCGCTCGAGCGCGAAGTCGACAAGCTCAACGAGCAGGGCGTGCGGCTGCACGTGGTGGGCGACATGTCGCGCTTCGAGCCGCGCCTGCAGGCCCTGATCATCGATGCCCAGGCGCGCACGGCGCACAACGACCGCCTGCACCTGTCGGTGGCGGCCAATTACGGCGGGCGCTGGGACATCCTGCAGGCGACCCGCGCCATGCTCAGCCAGCATCCCGACCTGGCGCGCGATCCGCAAGCGATCGACGAACAGCACCTGGCGGCCCACCTGTCGATGGCCTGGGCGCCCGAGCCTGACCTGTTCATCCGCACCGGCGGCGAACAGCGCATTTCCAATTTCCTGATCTGGCAGCTGGCCTACACCGAGCTGTATTTCACCGACCAATACTGGCCCGATTTCGGCGCCGCCGAGCTCGAGGCGGCGTTCGAGTGGTATCGCAACCGCGAACGCCGCTTCGGGCGCACCAGCGAGCAATTGCGCAACGACGCCGCGCGCTGAGGCCACCGGAGACTCCCCCATGCTCGGTCAACGAGTCCTTACCGCCGTCGTCCTGCTGGCCGTGCTGGCCGCCGCGCTGGCCTCGGGCAACCCCTGGTGGTTCGTCGCCCTGCTGGCCGCGGGCGCCGCGTGCGCGTGCTGGGAATGGCTGCGCCTGACCGTGCCCCAGCCGCCGTCGCGCGCCCTGTGCGTCGGCGTCGCGGCGGTGCTGCTGGCGGCCATGCTGTGGCTGGCCTGGGGCTGGCTGGCCGGCCAGCCGGCCGCCACCGGCCTGCAGGCGGCGCTGGTGCGCATCCTGGTGCCGGCGGTGGCGCTGGTGTGGCTGCTGGCCGTGACTGCCGCCGTGGTGCGTGGCCGTGCCGATGCGCCGCCGGCCAGCCTGGCGTGGTCGCTGTTCAGCGTGCCCGCCATCCTGGCGGCCTGGTCGGTGCTGGCGCTGATGTTCATGGCGCGCGGCGGCTGGTTCGTCGTCTCGCTGCTGGCGCTGGTGTGGGTGGCCGACATCGCCGCGTATTTTGCCGGCCGCGCGTTCGGCAAGCGTAAACTGGCTCCCAGGGTCAGCCCGGGCAAGACCATCGCCGGGGCGGTGGCCGGCATCGCGGGTGCGGTCGCCTGGGTGTGGCTGTCCAGCCTGTGGACGGGCAGTTTCGGCCAGGCACTGGTCGAGCGCTGGTCCTGGTGGCTGGCGCTGCCGGCGGCGGCGCTGCTGGGCGCCATATCGATCGTGGGCGACCTGTTCGAGTCCCTGCTCAAGCGCCGCGCCGGCCGCAAGGATTCCAGCGGGCTGCTGCCGGGCCATGGCGGGGTCTACGACCGCATCGACGCCATCCTGCCGGTGGCGCCGTTCGCCTTGCTGCTGTCTGGAGTGTTGTCTTGAGTCGTTTTCAACGCGTTGCCGTCCTGGGCTCCACCGGTTCCATCGGGGAAAGCACCCTGGATGTCATCGCCCGCCATCCCGAGCGGCTGGCCGTTCATGCCTTGTCGGCGCACAGCCGCATGGAACGCCTGGCCGAGCAGGCGGCCGCCAGCCGCGCGGCCGTGGTTGTGGTGCCCGACGACGCGGCCCGCCGGCGTTTCGTGGCGGCCTGGCCGGCCGGGCGCGCGGCGCCCGAGATCCGCGTCGGCGCCCAGGCGCTGGCCGACACCGCGGCCGATGTGGGCTGCGACACGGTCATGGCCGCCATTGTCGGCGCGGCCGGCCTGCCGGCCGCGCTGGCAGCCGCCCGGGCCGGCAAGCGCGTGCTGCTGGCCAACAAAGAGGCCCTGGTCGCCGCCGGCGGGCTGTTCATGCAGGCCGTGCGCGACCACGGCGCCGAACTGCTGCCCATCGACAGCGAACACAACGCCATCTTCCAATGCCTGCCGCAGGGCCAGCGGGCGGGTGCGCCGGCCGAGCCCGCCCGCGGCGTGCGGCGCCTGCTGCTCACCGCCTCGGGCGGGCCGTTCCGCCGGCAGGATCCGCAAGACCTGCACGACGTCACGCCCGACCAGGCCTGCGCCCACCCCAACTGGAGCATGGGACGCAAGATCTCGGTCGATTCGGCCACCATGCTGAACAAGGGGCTCGAAGTCATCGAGGCGCATTGGCTGTTCGCCATGCCGGCCGAGCGCATCGAAGTGCTGATCCACCCCCAGAGCGTGGTGCATTCGATGGTCGAGTACGACGACGGCTCGGTGCTGGCCCAATTGGGCCAGCCCGACATGCGCACGCCCATCGCCTATGGCCTGGGTTTTCCCGAACGACTGGCCAGCGGCGTCGGGCCGCTCGACCTGGCGCGCTGCGGCCGGCTGGAGTTCGAGCCCCCCAACCTGGAACGCTTTCCCTGCCTGCGCCTGGCCTTCGAGGCGCTGGACGGGGGGCAGGGCGCCTGTGTGGCCCTCAATGCCGCCAACGAAGTGGCGGTAGAGGCTTTCCTGGCCGGCCGGCTGCGCTACACCTGGATTCCCCGCGTGATCGCGGCGGCCCTCGAATGGCAGCAGCGGCAGTCTTCTGTTACGCTCGATAGCCTGGCCGACGTCCTGGCCCTCGACGCGGAAACGCGCGTCTACGCAGGCAATCTCGGCCTGGCCTGACCCGGGCCGCGTCCTCAGATACGGATCCATGCTTTTCACCCTGCTTGCCTTCATTGTCGCCCTGGGCATCCTCATCACGTTCCACGAGCTGGGCCACTACTGGGTGGCACGCCTGTGCGGCGTGCGCGTGCTGCGTTTTTCCGTGGGATTCGGCAAGGTGCTGCTGCGCCGGGTCGACCGGCACGGCACCGAATGGGCCGTATCGGCCATTCCGCTGGGCGGCTACGTCAAGATGCAGGACGACCCGCCGGCCGGAGCGTCGCGCGCGGTGGCGGCGCAATCGTTCAACACCCAGCCGGTCGGCCGCCGCATCGCCATCGTGGCGGCCGGGCCGCTGTTCAACCTGGCGCTGGCGATCCTGCTGTACACCGGCCTGAACCTGGCCGGCACGCAAGAGCCGGCCGCCGTGCTGGGGCAGCCGGCCATCGGCACGCCGGCCGGGCAGGCCGGCTTCCAGCCGGGCGACCGCATCCTGGCTGTCGACGGCCGCCAGGTCGCCTCCTGGAACGACGCGCGCTGGCGCCTGCTCGACGTGCTGTCCACCGGCGGGCAGGCCCAGGTCGACGTGCGCACGGCCGACGGCGCCACGCAGCAGCGGACGCTGCAGGTGCCGGGCAACCGCATGGATCCGGCCCAGGGCGACCCCCTGGCCGACACCGGGCTGCGCCTGGCCCAACCCAAGCCGGTGGTACGCGGCGTGGTGGCGGGCGGCGAGGGCGAACGCGCCGGGCTGCGCGACGGCGATCGCATCGTGGGCGCGGGCAAGGCGCAGGCCCCGGATACCGGCGAACTGGTGCACATCATCCAGCAGCATGCCGGCCAGCCCCTGGCCCTGACGCTGCTGCGCGACGGCGCCCGCATTTCACTGACCGTGGTGCCGCGCGCCGAAACCGAGCAGGGGCAGACCATCGGCCGCATCGGGGTGCAACTGGGCGGCGACCTGCCCATGGTGACCGTACGTTACGGTGTGTTCGAGAGTATGGGCCGCGCGGCCGTGCGCACCTGGGACACCGCCTGGCTGTCGTTGCGCATGATGGGGCGCATGGTGACCGGCGAGGTTTCGTGGCGCAATATCAGCGGGCCAGTCACGATCGCCGATTATGCCGGCCAGACGGCGCGCATCGGTTTCGCCGCTTATGTGGCCTACCTGGCGCTGATCAGCATCAGCCTGGGCGTACTTAACCTGTTGCCGATACCGATGCTGGACGGCGGGCATCTGCTGTACTATCTCGTCGAAATTGTGCGCGGCAGCCCGCCGCCGGACCGCTGGATCGATATCGGGCAGCGCGCCGGCATCGGCCTGCTGGCCGGGCTGATGGGGTTGGCGCTGTTCAACGACTTCGCCCGCCTGTTCACCTGACCGGCAATCGAATAAAATCCTCCGCCACTTGCACGACCTAGGATAGCCAAGGACATGTCTTTTCGGATGTTTCATCACAAAAAGGGCGTCATGCCGAGCCTGCTCGCCGCGCTGCTCTTGCCGGCCCTGGCTCACGCTTTCGATCCTTTTGTCGTGCGGGATATCCGCGTAGAAGGCATACAGCGCACCGATGCGGGCACGGTATTCGGATACCTGCCGGTCAAGGTCGGCGAACAGTTCACCGAGGCCGAGGCCACCGAGGCCGTGCGCCGCTTGTACGGCACCGGCTTTTTCAGCGACGTCCAGATCCAGACCGACAATGATGTCGTGGTGGTGGCCGTCCAGGAACGCCCCACCATTGCGTCGGTCACGTTCAACGGCATGCGCGAGTTCGACTCCAAGGCAATCACCAAGTCGCTGATGCAGGTGGGCTTCGGCGAAGGCCGCATCTTCGACCAGTCGATGCTCGAGCGCGCCGAGTTCGAGCTCAAGGAACAATACCTGGGCAAGGGCAAGTACGGTGTCGAGGTCACCTCCACCGTCACGCCGTTGCCGCGCAATCGCGTCGGCGTCAGCTTCGACGTCTTCGAGGGCGAAGTCGCCAAGATCCGCCAGATCAGCATCGTGGGCAACAAGGCCTTCTCCGAAGGCGACCTGCTCGACATGTTCGACCTGACCACGCCCGGCTGGCTGACCTGGTACACCAATACCGACAAGTACTCGCGCGAAAAGCTCGAAGGCGACATCGAGCGCCTGCGCTCGTTCTACCTGGACCAGGGCTACCTGGAATTCTCGGTCGAGCCGCCGCAGGTCACCATTTCGCCCGATCGCAAAGACATCTACATCACGGTCACCCTGCACGAGGGCGAGCCCTACAAGGTGCGCAGCGTCAAGCTGGCCGGCAACCTGCTGGGCCTGGACAAGGAAATCAACAACCTGGTGCAGGTGAAAGAGGGCGAAACCTTCTCGGCCGCCAAGGCCAACGATTCGTCCAAGGCCATCACCGATTACCTGGGCGAGCTGGGCTATGCGTTCGCCAACGTCAACCCCAACCCCTCGCTGGACCGCGCCAAACACGAGGCCGACGTCACGTTCTACGTCGACCCCAGCCGCCGCGTCTACGTGCGCCGCATCCAGATCGGCGGCAACACCCGCACCCGCGACGAAGTCGTGCGCCGTGAAATGCGCCAGGAAGAAGCGGCCTGGTACGACTCGGGCGACCTGAAGATCTCGCGCGACCGCATCGACCGCCTGGGGTACTTCAGCGAAGTCAACGTGTCCACCGACCCGGTGCCGGGGTCGCCCGACCAGGTCGACGTCAACGTCGACGTCAAGGAAAAGCCCACCGGCATGATCAACCTGGGCGTGGGCTACGGCTCGTCCGAGAAGGCCATCCTGTCGGCCGGGATCAGCGAAGACAACGTGTTCGGCAGCGGCACCAACCTGACGCTGCAGTTCAACACCAGCAAGACCAACCGCGCGGCCGTGCTGTCGCACACCGATCCGTACTTCACCAAAGACGGCATCAGCCGCACCACGTCGGCGTACTACCGCGTCACCGAGCCCTGGGACAACAACGACGGCGACTACCGCGTGAAGGCCATGGGCCTGGGCATGAACTTCGGCGTGCCCATCTCCGAGTACGACCGCATCTTCCTGGGCGGCACGTTCGAACGCAACCAGATCGACCTGTACAACGATTCGCCGCAGGCCTATCGCGATTTCGTCGACCAGTACGGCGACAGCACCAACGCGTTCATCTTCAACGCGGGCTGGTCGAAAGACACGCGCGACAGCGCGCTGGCGCCCACCAAGGGTTCGTACACCCGCCTGAAGGGCGACTTGTCCACCATGGACCTGAAGTACTACCTGCTGACCGCCCAGCAGCAGTACTACATCCCGCTGGGCCGCAGCTACACGCTGGCGCTCAACGGCATGGTCGACTACGGCCGCAGCTACGGCAGCCTGGACTACCCGGTGATCAAGAACGTCTACGCGGGCGGCATCGGCACGGTGCGCGGCTACGACGGCGCGTCGCTGGGCCCGCGCGATACGCGCACCGGCGATTACCTGGGCGGTTCGCGGCGTATCGTCGCCAACGCCCAGCTGTACCTGCCGTTCCCGGGTGCCTCGAAAGACCGCACGCTGCGCTGGTTCGTGTTTGCCGATGCCGGCCAGGTGGCGGCGGGCAGCGGCATGAAGTGCACGGCCGGCGAACCGGGCGACGAGGTCGAGGATCCCTGCGGCTGGCGTTATTCGGCCGGTGTCGGCCTGTCGTGGCAATCGCCCCTGGGGCCGCTGCAGTTGTCGTATGCCCGGCCGCTCAACGCCAAGTCCGGCGACGACCGCCAGAGCTTCCAGTTCCAGATCGGCACGGGTTTCTGACGGCCGTGGCAGTTACGCATGAACACATGGCAGGGGGCCGGCAACCCGGCGTCCTGTCGGTTTAGTGGCACAATAATGCCTTTGCTTTACCTCATTGGAAGGTGAGATTTTCATGATGTCTGATTTCGCACTCAACACCTCGAGCCCTGCGCGTACCAAGCGCGCCGGCAAACTGCGCGGTACGCTGGCCTTGGCGGGTGCGCTGTTCCTGGGTTCCGCCGTGGCGCTGCCTGCTCAAGCTCAAGCGCAAGGCACCAAGATCGGCTTCGTGAATACCGAACGCATCTTGCGCGAATCGGCGCCCGCCAAGTCCGCGCAAAGCAAGATCGAATCCGAATTCAAGAAGCGCGACGACGAGCTCCAGCGCCTGAGCAACAACCTGCGCGCCCAGGCCGAGAAGTTCGACAAGGACTCTCCCGTGCTGTCCGAGTCCGACCGCGTCAACCGCCAGCGTGACCTGTCGCGCCTGGATACCGAACTGCAGCGCAAGCGCCGCGAGTTCCAGGAAGACTTCAACCGCCGCCGCAACGAAGAATTCTCTTCCATCGTGACGAAGGCCAACCAGGCCATCAAACGCATCGCCGAACAGGAAAACTACGACCTGATCGTCCAGGATGCGGTGACGGTCAATCCGCGTGTCGACATCACCGACAAGGTGATCCAGGCCCTCGGCAAGTAAACCCGGCGCCGCACGCATGCCGATCCTGCTGGATACCGATCGCGCGCCGGCCCTGGATGCCCTGCTGGCCGCAGCCAATACCCAGGGGCTCGACTGGCGTATCGAAGCGGCCGAGGGCACCGATCTGCCCCGGATCCGCGGCATCGGCACCCTGGCTTCGGCCGGGGCCGAAGAAATCAGTTTCCTGACCAACCCCCGCTACCAGAGCCAATTGGCCACGACGCGGGCGGCTGCCGTCATCGTTACCTCCGATACCGCCCAGGCGCTGGCCGGCAGCCCGGATGCGCCCCAGTGCGCCCGGGTGGTCTGCTCGCAGCCCTATCTGCTGTACGCCCGCCTGGCCCAGTGGTTCGACGCCGCCCGGCAGCCTCGGCAGCCGGCCGGCGTGCACCCGCTGGCCGTGGTGGCGCCCGATGCCGTTGTCGAAGACGACGTGCGCATCGGCCCGCATTGCGTCATCGAGGCCGGCGCCCGCATCGGCCGGGGCAGCACGCTGGGCCCGGGGTGCGTGGTCGGCGCCGGCTCCAGCCTGGGGCCCGACTGCCTGCTGCATGCCCGCGTCACCCTGTACGCCAATGTGCGCATCGGTGCGCGCGCCATCCTGCACAGCGGCGTGGTGCTGGGGGCCGACGGCTTCGGCTTCGCGCCCGATCCCACGTTGGGGCAGGGCGCCTGGGGCAAGATCGCCCAGTTGGGCGGCGTACGCATCGGCGACGACGTCGAAATCGGCGCCAACACCACGATCGACCGCGGCGCGCTGGAAGACACCGACATCGGCGACGGCGTCAAACTGGACAACCAGATCATGCTGGGGCACAACGTGCGCGTAGGCGCGCATACCGCCATGGCGGCGTGCGTCGGCGTGGCGGGTTCCACGGTCATCGGCGCGCGTTGCACCATCGGCGGCGCGGCCATGCTGTCGGGCCACCTGACACTGGCCGACGACGTCCATATTTCGGGCGGCACGGCGGTCACTTCCAGTGTTTCCCGCCCGGGCCGCTACACGGGCGTGTATCCTTACGCCGAACACGGGGAATGGCAGCGCAACGCCGCCGTGATACAACAACTGTCGCACCTGCGCCGCCGCCTGCGGACGCTTGAAAAAGCCTGACCCGCCGCTGGCCGGCGGCGATGCGGCAACATAATTCGAAACAGTAGGAATTATTACCAAATGGAACTCGACATCAAGGCGATCATGGAGCGCTTGCCGCATCGGTACCCGATGCTGCTCATCGACCGCGTGCTGGAGATCGTGCCGGGCAAATCCATCGTCGCCATCAAGAACGTGTCGATCAACGAGCCCTTCTTTGAAGGCCATTTCCCGCACCATCCCGTGATGCCGGGCGTGCTGATCACCGAAGCCATGGCCCAGGCGGCCGCGCTGTTCTCGTTTACCGACGACGACGGCGGCCTGAAGTGCGACAGCGCCAAGACGGCCTACTACCTGGTGGGCATCGACGAGGCCCGCTTCCGCCGGCCGGTGGTGCCGGGCGACCAGTTGCGCCTGGAAGTGCAGGCCGAGCGCCTGAGCCGGGCCATCTGCAAGTACCAGGGCCGCGCGCTGGTCGACGGCCAGGTCGTGGCCGAGGCCAAGCTGATGTGTGCCATCCGCAGCCTGGAAGCGTAAATGTCCGGAAACATCCATCCCTCCGCCCTGATCGACCCGGCCGCGCAGATCGACGGCAGTGTGCGCATCGGGCCGTATTGCGTCGTGGGCCCTGGCGTGACCATCGGCGCCGGGACGGAAATCGGCGCGCATTGCGTGCTGGACGGCATCACCACCATCGGCCGCGACAACCGGTTCTACCGGTTCTGCTCCATCGGCGGCATGCCGCAGGACAAGAAGTACGCAGGCGAACCCACCCGCCTGGTGATCGGCGACCGCAACACGGTGCGCGAGTTCACCACCTTCAATACGGGTACCGTCCAAGACGGCGGCGCCACCACGCTGGGCGACGACAACTGGATCATGGCCTACGTGCACATTGCGCACGATTGCCATATCGGCAACAACACCATCCTGGCCAATTCGGTGCAACTGGGCGGCCACGTGTACGTGGGCGACTGGGCCATCATCGGCGGCCTGACGGGCGTGCACCAGTTCAGCAAGATCGGCGCGCACAGCATGACCGGCGGCAACAGCTCGCTGATGCAGGACATGCCGCCGTTCGTGCTGGGCGCGGGCAACCCGTGCCGGCCGGTGGGCATCAACGTCGAAGGCCTGCGCCGGCGCGGCTTCAGCGCCTCGGCCATCGCCAGCCTGCGCGAAGCCTACAAGATCCTCTTCCGGCGCGGCCTGTCGCTGGACGAGGCGCGCGCCGAACTGCGCGCCCGCCAGCAGTCGCATCCGGATGCGGCCGAGGCGCTGCAGACGCTGCTCGACTTCCTGGATGCCTCCAACCGGGGCATCATCCGGCCATGAGCCTGTCCATCGGCATGGTGGCGGGCGAGCCCTCGGGCGACCTGCTGGCCAGCCGCGTCATCGCCGGCCTGCGCCAGGGCGAGCCAGACCTGCGCTGCCAGGGCATCGGCGGGCCCGCCATGCAGGCCGCCGGCTTCGATGCCTGGCACCCCATGCATGCGCTGACGGTGTTCGGCTATGTCGATGCCCTCAAGCGCCTGCCCAGCCTGCTGCGCACCTATGGCGACGTCAAGCGCCGCTGGCTTGGCCAGCCGCCGAACGTGTTCGTGGGCGTGGACGCGCCCGATTTCAACCTGAAGCTGGAACACCAGTTGCGGCAGGCCGGCACGCCTACGGTGCATTTCGTCGGGCCGTCGATCTGGGCCTGGCGCTACGAGCGCATCCACAAGATCCGCGAGGCCGTCTCGCACATGCTGGTGCTGTTTCCCTTCGAGGAAGAGCTCTACCGCAAGGAAGGCATTCCGGTTACCTATGTCGGCCATCCGCTGGCCGACGCCATCCCGCTGCAGCCCGACCGCCAGGCGGCGCGGCGGCGGCTGGGCCTGGACGACAATGCGCGGGTGTTGGCCATCCTGCCCGGCAGCCGTTCGTCCGAGATCCGCATCCTGGCACCGCGCTTCCTGCAGGCGGCGCAGCGGCTGCGCCAGCGCGACCCGGGCCTGGTGTGCATCGTGCCCATGGTCAACGCCCAGCGGCGCCGCGAGTTCGATGCCGTGCTGGCGCAGTATCCGGTGCCGGGCCTGCGCTGCCTGACGGCCGACGACGCGCCGGCGGCCGGCGGGGCCCCGGTGGCCTGGACGGCGCTCGAGGCCAGCGATGCCGTGCTGGTGGCCAGCGGCACCGCCACGCTCGAGACCGCGCTGTTCAAGCGGCCCATGGTCATTTCGTACTACCTGTCGCCCTGGATGCGTCGCATCATGGCATGGAAGTCCGGGCAACAGCGGCCCTACCTGCCCTGGGTGGGGCTGCCGAACGTGTTGCTGCGCGATTTTGCCGTGCCCGAGCTGCTGCAGGACGACGCCACGCCCGACAAGCTGGCCGATGCCACCTGGGCCGCCCTGACCGACGAGGCCCAGGCGGCGCGCGTGCAGGCGCGCTTCACGGCGCTGCACCACGACCTGATGCGCGACACGGCCAGCCTGGCCGCACGCGCCATCATCGAGGTGGCCCATGGCGCAGCATAGCCTGTTCTCGGCGGTTCCCGATTTCGCCGGCGTGCTGATGGCCGGCGTCGACGAGGCCGGCCGCGGCCCGCTGGCAGGCGGCGTCTACGCCGCGGCCGTCATCCTGGACGCGGGTCGGCCGATCGACGGCCTGGCCGACTCGAAAGTGCTGACCGCCGAGCGGCGCGAGGTGCTTGCTGCGCTGATCCGCGAGCGGGCCATGGCCTGGTGCGTGGCCAGCGCCACCGTACTGGAAATCGACACGCTGAACATCCTGCGCGCCACCTTACTGGCGATGCAGCGCGCGGTCGACGGCCTGGCCCATGCGCCTCAGGTGGCCATGGTCGACGGCAACCAGGCGCCGCGCCTGCGCTGCACCGTGCAGACGGTGATCAAGGGCGATGCGCTGGTGCCGGCCATCTCGGCGGCATCCATCCTGGCCAAGACGGCGCGCGACGCCGACCTGCTGCGGCTGCACGCGCTGTACCCGCAGTACGGCTTCGACCAGCACAAGGGCTACGGCACGCCGCTGCACATCGACCGGCTGCGCGAGCACGGGCCATGCCCCGAGCACCGGCGCAGCTTCGCGCCCGTGCGCGAGCGGCTGGCCCTGCTGCCATGAAACAGATCGCCTCGCGCGACAACCCCCAGTTCAAGCAGTTGCAGCGCCTGGCGCAGCACGCCGGCCGGCAAGGCGAGCGCGCCATCCTGGAAGGCGTGCATCTATGCCAGGCCTGGCTGGCATCGGCCGGGGAGCCCGCCTTGGCCATTTTCGATGCCGAACGCGTGCAGCGCCCCGAGCTGGCCGCCTTGCTGGCGGCCGTGCCCGCGCGCCAGGTATTGCTGCTCGACCCGCGGCTGCTGCGCCAGCTGGAAACCGTGGAAACCGGGCAAGGGGTGCTGTTCATGGTGGACCCGCCCGCGCCCGCGCTGCCGGCGCGGCTGGACGAACCCATGGTGTGGCTGGACCGCGTGCAGGACCCGGGCAACGTCGGCACCATCCTGCGCGTGTGCGCCGCCGCGGGCATCAGCCGGGTGCTGCTGGCCGCCGGCTGCGCGGCCGCCTGGTCGCCCAAGGTGCTGCGCGGGGGGCAGGGCGCGCATTTCGCGCTGGCCCTGCACGAGCATGCCGACCTGGCAGCGTGTGTCGAGCGCCTGGACATTCCCCTGGCCGTGACCACGCTGGAAGATGCCCAGGACCTGTACGCGCGCCCGTTGCCGCCAGCTTGCGCCTGGGTCTTCGGCCACGAAGGGCAGGGCGTGGCGCCGGCCCTGCAGCGCGCGGCCAGCCTGCGGGTGCGCATCGACCACGATCCCGCGGTCGAGTCGCTGAACGTCGGCGTGGCCGCGGCGCTGTGCCTGTTCGAGCAGCGCCGGCAGGCGATGTCGCGGCCTCAGCTGTAATCGCTGACCGCCCCGATCTGCTCGGCGAATTTCGACCAGCGGGCAATTTCGGCCTGGTTCACCGCGGTGAATTCCTTCGGCCCCAATATGCTGACATCCAGGCCTGCCGAGCGGATCTTCTGGTGGTTGGCCTCTGAATCCAGCGCCTGGGTCAGGTCGCGTCCAAGCTGCTCCAGGATGGCGGCCGGCGTGCCCTGCGTGCCGTACAGGCCCAGCCAGCTGCTGACGTTGTAGTCGGCCACGCCGGATTCTTCCATGGTTGGCACCTGGGGCAGCAGGCTGGAGCGTTGCCGGCTGGTGATCGCCAGCGCGCGGATGCGGCCGCTGCGCAGCATCGGCAGGCTAGCCGGCACGCTGCTGATGCCGACATCGAGCGTGGCGCCGATCAAGTTCACGACGATCTCGTTCTGGCTGCGGTATGGCACATGCGTGATCCGCGCCCGGGTCCGATCCGCGAACAGCATGGCGGCCATGTGGGCCGAACTGCCGATGTCGCCGGCCCCCACCGTCAATTGTCCGGGGGGATTCTGGCCCATGTAGTCGACGACATCGCGAATGCTCTGGAACTTGGAGTCTGTCCGTACGACCAGGACGTTGGCGAACTCGGCCACCTGCGCGATGGGCACGAGCACGCGGGCGATGTCGACCGGCAGATTGCGCAGCGTGGCGATGGGCAGCACATTGCCCAGGCCGCCACCCACCAGGGTATATCCGTCGGCCGGCTGCTCGCTGGCGTAGCGGATGCCGATCAGGCCCTTGGCGCCGGGCTTGTTGTCGACCACGAAACTCTGCCCGTAGCGCTCGCCCAGGGCTTCGGCGCTGATGCGCGCCACGATGTCGACGGCATTGCCGACAGGAAAGGGAACCACGACCTTGACCGGCCTGGCGGGGTAGGCCTGCCCGGCCCACGCGGCCATGGGCGCGCACAGGGCAGGCAGGCTGCCCAGCGCTTTCAGCACACTTCGACGACGCATATTCAGCTCCTGAAGAGGACGACAGTTCACTGCGTTATGCTGCTTGGGGCGCCGGCTGGCCCGGCGTCAGAAGAAAGTGGTAAGTGCCTTGGCCAGCAGTACGTTCTGATTCAAGTACACGGTGCGGCGGCGGATGCGCCAGCCGTCGTCGCCGCGGCACAGCTCGTCTTCGCGGCGCCCCACGAACAGCGCGGTCTCGGTCTGCAGGCGGTTCTGGTAGATCAGGAAGCGCGACGACACCCATACGCCGGCAGGCGGATCGGGCTGGTCGGCATCGATCGACACGCGCACATTGGTGATCAGGTGCGACACGCGCGAGGCCGGCTCTTCCGCCCAGTGGATACCGGTGTTGATCTGGGCGACCCGCTGCGTCAGCGTCTGCAGGCCCTCGTCGAACCAGGCGGCTTCGCCCGGTTGCGTGAATTCGCGGCCCATCTGGTCGCGCCGCATGTTGCGCACCAGCGGCATCCGGTATTCGATGTCCGGATGCAGCAGCGCCAGCCAATCGTCGTAGCGACGATGGTCCAGCAACTCGGCTTCGGCGTAGAGAAAGTCCTGGATTTCCCACCACAGATCGCGCGACGCGGGCCGGCGGGCGGGGGCATCCGGCGTCGCGCCGGGATTCACAGCATTCATGACAAGGCCTCCTGGGACGGGATGATCGGGTGCAGCGCGGTCCAGTCGGGCGCCTGCATGAACTGAGCCCAGCGGCGATAGAAAGCGCGGGCGTTCTCTTCGGTATGCGGGCTGGTGACGCCGCCCTCTAGGGTCGGTATGGGCTCGGCATGGCCCAACCCCATCTGGTAGTTGAAATACATGCCCTGGGCAATGGCTCCCTGGCTGGCCTCGGTGGCCACCGACCAGTTCTCCATGTCGTCCGACTCGGTCAGCCCGCCCGGCCCCGAGTAGCGCAGGTAGTAGTGGCGCGAGGCTTCCTTGACTTCTTCGGGCGCGTCCTTGTCGATCAGGTACATGCGCCACATTTCCATCTCGGTCGGGCTGATGGGGTGGAATACCGCCAGCGACCGCGGCTGGTGCGCATGGAACGACATGTTGGGAAAGACCGTGCCCACGGCATGCGGAGTGACCCGCTTGCTCTGGCCCAGGTTGGCCACGCGCTTGTCATAGACTTCGCGATAGTATTTTTCGACATCGGGGTGGCCCTGGAACTGGGTGCGATATTCGGGTTCCTGGTATGCCGGCAGGCGGCCGATGCTGCCGTGGCCGTGAGCGGGAAACGCCACGCACACGCGGTCTTCGGTGAAGTCGCGGCGCCCCTTGCCACCGCTGGGGCCGATGCCGACCAGATCGACCGAGCGGTGGCTGATGTCGTGGTGCCGGTCGCCGATGAAGTTCTCCGGCGCGAACTTCCAGTTGCACGGCACACGCCATTTCTGCACGCCGCCGATCACTTCGGATCCCCCGGGGGTGCCGTCGCGGTGGTCCAGGGCGGCGTCCAGGTAGTACTTCATGTCGCCCAGGTAATCCAGGAACGGCATGGCGTTCTCGTCCCAGGTGGCCCAGATCGCGCCCTTGTAGTTATGCACCTGCGCCACCGACTTCAGGCCCCATTGCTTCTTGTCGAGTTCGGACTTGTAGTGCGTGGCGAACCCCGGCACGCCCACCAGCTCCCCGGGGCGTTCGACCAGGTTGCCGTCGGTCGAGAAGCTCCAGCCGTGGTACGGACAGGTGAACGTGCGGTTGTTGCCGTGGTCGTAGCGGCACAGCTTCATGCCGCGGTGCGTGCAGCTGTTGAGCAGCACCTGGATCTGGCCCTGCCGGTCACGCGTGAGAATGACCGAATCGGTGCCCATCTGCGACAGGAAATAGTCGTCCGGATTGGGCACCAGGCTTTCATGGCCCACGAACAGCCA
>Ga0182736_1001130_pt1 | contig 29175 bp, 31 predicted proteins | sample eDN5th30CKraftBY_FD_128882 | JGI IMG/M metagenome (GOLD analysis project Ga0182736, IMG submission 128882) | Enriched backyard soil microbial communities from Emeryville, California, USA - eDNA 5th pass 30_C Kraft BY (version 2) (version 2) | ecosystem: Environmental > Terrestrial > Soil >...
CCAGATCCGCGATGCGAACTACCGCATCGAGGTGGCGGAAGATGGCGTCCACATCTACAACCGCGACGGCCACCATGTGGGGCAGGATCCGTTCGAGCTGTTCCCGCATATCGACACGCGCGCTGATGCTGGACACGCATTCTACCTCGGTGTCGAGACGGCGCGGGCCGAGATCGCGCACAAGCTCGGCAAGCGCTACGCGCAGGATGAGCCGTTGGAGTTCGGCATCGTCGCCGGCACGAAGGGCTCAGCGGCCGACGCTCACGCAATGAAGTTCAAGGAAGCGGGCAGCACGTTCAAAAAGGAAGCGCCGGTCAAGAAGGATGAGCCCGCGGGGAAGAAGGAAGAGGTCACCGCGGCCCCGAAGGGCGATGTGGCGCCTGAACCGGAGACCCAAGCTGCGAAGGAAGGCGCGCTGAAGGAAGCTGTGCCCCAGGAAAAGCCTGTGAAAGTAAAGAAGGGCTAGGCACCTCGGGTGCCTGCCGAGAAGCGGCGGCGGTCTTGTTCGAAATAGATAGGGGCGCCATACTTGAATTGTCGTTTGAAAACTCCTGCAAAGCCGCGAAAAGCTTGGTGATTTGAGGGGTTCGAAGTCCCTCAGAAATCGCGTATTGCACCCTCCCGCCAAACAGGAGACGGAGCATCTTTCGGCGGTGCTCGATACGGCCAGAATCCCACAAAATCCGGGGGTTTGAGAGGAAGGCGAAGGAGGTTCGAAAAGTCTCCTCGAAGCTCTTCTTCGGACGTGCCGCAGAGGCCGCTTTTTCAGCCAGCAGATTCTTCTGATCCTGAAGCTTTTGAAGCTGCGCTTCATAGGCGCTGATGACGGCGCGGTTGTCGGCCTCGACGAGGCGGGCCACAAGCTGCTCGATCTTGCGCTCAACGGCCTGCAACTCGCGCGTGGCGTGCGCTGCGCGCTCCTTGGCGTTCGTCTCGCGCTGTGCCCACAGCACCTTGAGCATGGCGTGAGCGGTGAACAGCAGCTCCTGCGTGGGACGCACGGAATCGATAAGCCGCTCGAAGTCACCTTCCAGCGTTGCCTTGCGGATGTTCTTGCGGGCCATCGCGCAGCCTTTGGTGAAACACCAGTAATAAGCGTAGCGCGTGCCCTTGCTGCCCCGCGCCCAAGCGGCAGTCATGGGCCGGTCGCAGCACGCGCAGTTGACGAAGCCGCGCAGCGGGAAATCATCGCTCAGATCAGCTCGCTCCGGCGCGACCGGCTGGCGGCCATGCAGCCGCTCGTCGATTTTGAGAAACGTTTCATAGGAAATCAGCGCCTCATGCTTGGCAGGCACGCGATACATGCCCCATTCGGGCACGCTCATATGCCCGGCATAGAGCACTTGCGTGAGAATCTGGTGCACCTTCTGCGAATGAACCGTGCCGAAGCGGTTCTTCGGGAAGATGGGGTTGTTTTGTAGGAAGCGCTGCACCTCGGCCTGCGTTTCAAAGCGGCTGGATGCGTAGCCTTCCAATGCTTCCTTGATGACGCTGGCGAGCGGCTGGCGCGGCACAAGCACTTTGCCGCTGTGCCCGGCCACGCGGTCATAGCGATAGCCAACGGGCGGTGAGAATCCCCAATAGCCGTTAGCGGCACGGGCCTGCATGCGATTCTTGGTTTGCTCGGCGTTTTTCTGGCGCTGGTGCTGCGATACGGAGGCCAGAAGGTTCTCCACCAGCATGCTGTCGGAATCTTCGCCAAACTCGATGGATGGCGATTCCAGCTTGCCGCCTGCGGCGCTGATAGCGGTGCGGAGCTGGATGTGCGCCTCAAGCCCGCGTGCAAGGCGGCTGATGTCGTCAATGATGACAACGTGCGTGTCGGTGCGGCGATGCTTCTTGAGGAAAGCCAGCATGGAAAGCATGCCGGAACGGTCGATGACACTGCCTGATGTGCCTTCATCGCGGAACACTTCCGTCACGTCATAGCCCTTGGCACGCGCGTAATCGCGGCAGCGCGTTTCCTGCGAGCCAAGGCCGGAGCCGCGCGTCACCTGCTTGGGATCGGATACACGGCAGTAGATTACGGCGCGGGTGGTGGTGGCAGTTGTCATGGCGGGCGGTGTCTTTCCGGGGTTGGATGTCCTTTTCGTTTACTTGCGCGCAGGCGCGGATCGCCCCTCAAGAGAAGGCGGCTCGTCTGCATTGGCAGCATCAATAAATTCTATAGTATTCAGAGACTTAATGCGAGAAAATTGCTTGTTGTCGTTCGCAAAATCGTTCTTTGCGACAAGGCCCCACGCATCGTCTGCGAAGCTCTCCATAATCGACCAGAGATCGGCGAGAAGCTCCAGCTTCTGCGCTTCGGTGAGATCGCAGTGCTCGACATAGGGCAGGAATTGTTTGAGGTGATCGGACATGGGCGGCGGCTTCCTTTCATTATGGAAACCAGAATGCCCGCATTTGATTCCGCGTCCGGGTGGATGCTGGGTGGGCGGAAGCCAAGCCTGCTCTTGATCGTCACTTGAAATGGAAAAGGGGGTGCGCATGCACCCCTGCCCCTCGGCGAGAGCGGGGATAGCAAGCGCAAGGAGGCTCCGAACGAGGGGCCCCACGGGTCAGTGGGGAGACGTTTGGATGCCTTGCGCGCGCGAGGGGCAGCGCCCCTTAGCCACTTGCGTCAGGGATGGAAGCCCGAAGGGCCGAGACAAGCGCAGCGTAGGCTTGGTTCACGAGAGCCCAGCCCGCGCATCGCGCGGGAGACGCCCCAAATGAAATGCGTTGCGGATGGACAACGGATTATCCCGCAAGACCAACGTAGATGGCCCAAACGAAGGCAGCAATTCCGGTCACGCTCGATAGGAAAGCGATCAGCTTGTGCTCCACAAGCCAGTTGAGCACGGTCCGCATACGGCCGCCGTGCATTTCCCACCACGTTGTGTCGACCTTCAAGTTTCGGTCCTGCGCCAGTGACGCGATGTGGGTGAGAATATCGACCTTCCGCAGTGTGGATTGATGCAGACCGGAGAAATTCCTCTGCTCGAACGCCTCGGCTTCCTCGGCCCCGCCCATGAAATCAAGGGGCGTGATGTTGTTCTTCTCGATGAGCTTTTCGAGTCGTTTGTGACCGATGTACTCGTCCCCGTAGATGTCGACGAGCAGCCGGGAGAGATCGTACTTGCGATCCTCGGCCACCACATACGGCGTACCTCCAAGCACCCTGTATCTGTGCTCGATAGCGGCGAAGCCGTAATTGGCGTTGCGCATGTTCCAGTGCAAGTACTTCATGCCTCGGTGCGCGCCGATGTGGGCGAAGAATTCGTCCAGCATCTCGCGTTCGAGATCGTCGTACCGGCTTTCGATCTCGGTGAAAGGAACGTGCTGCCGCTCCGCGACTTGGTGGATCGAGAACGAGGTCGTCTGCGCTGAGGAAAGCTTGCGCAGGGCGATCGATGTAATGCGCGGCGACCGGCCCTCGGGACGATCATAGAAGCTCTCGCAGGAATAGTGGACGATCCAGAGGTTTTCGGCGTCGGCGAAGAGGCGATCTAAAATCGCCCAGCCCTCCTTTTGCCGTGTGGGGTTTGGTGCCGACATCATCCGTTCTCCTAGAACCGCCCCGACTTGAAGCGCGCAATCTCGGCGCGCACAAACTCGGGCGAAAGCTCGACACCAAAGCGCTCGGCGAGCGAGGAGGCCAGCGGGTAAACGGCTTCCGCGAGGTCGCCTTCGATCTTCGTCGCCGGGATCACGGCTTCCAGCATGGCCTCATCGCTCTTGGCCGGCCTGCCCGCATCGAAAATGTCGGCGGGCGAGGATCGCAGCGTGCGAAGGAGACGCCCAGACAAGCCGCTATAGAGGCCACGGAAACGGACAGTCAGCTCGTCTTCGCCCTCACGCAGCAGCGCACCGAGACGCGCCCCATGCAGCAGGCACTCCGCGATGCGCCATATGGGTAGTGTGATGTCGATTACGGTGCCCGGTTGCACGTTGTCCTGCGCATCTTCCTGGTATCCACGGATCAGGAAGGCGCGGCCCTCGGGTGCGATGCGCCAGAAATCACAATGAGCGGGATCGGCGAGCCGCCTGTCCTCTTCAGGCTTCACCCAGCATTCGATCAGGCCGTCATGTTCGCGAGGCTCGAACTCTTCGCGCTCCATGGTGACGAACTCCGGCCAACCGGTATGACGGATTTCCGCTTTCTTGATCAGCTTGAGGAGATCCGGGAGCGCGGGGCTCTTGAGATCGCCGTCAATCGCGTAATCGAAGCGGTACCAACCGTTCGGGAAGCGCCCTGGTGATTCCGGCGGAAGCTTGCTCGATAGCGCGCGCCAGCGCGCGAAGGCGTCGCGCACGAAGCTTTCCTGCGCGCCCTCGTTGCCTTCCTTTTCTTCGGCAAGACCAACAACGCGCAGGATATCGAGCGCCTTGGCGAGTGTGAGAGTGCGCTCGGCGCGATCGAAGGCGGCAATCGTCGGTATGCTCACGCTGGCCAGCGCTGCGTGCTCGCGCTGCGTCATGCGCTCGGCCTTGCGGCGGCGCAGCGCTTCGTTGACGAGCGCCTGCCAGTTAAGCGGCGTTATGGAAGGATTCTCAGGCATGCGTTGTTCACGATCTCAGCGTAACGGTGGAAGAAACCCTCCGGCGGTTCGCCCGCTGGAGGTGCAATAATGGCTCTTGCGGCCGCACCGCGTACGCGGCGGGCGATGTCGGCGAAGGCCTGGTCAATGGCGCGCTGCGGCAGGCCGATGGCGCGCCCGAAGTCTGTCAGGAGCCCGTGCGTAACGGCATCGAGCTGGACTCTGCGTCCGTCAATGGTGAGTGCGAGTTCGAGGTCGAACCCGTCATAAAACGCAGTGTTGACGACGTCGTATATGGGCGAAAGCCGCAGGCCTTGCGGTGTCTCTAAGAGAGAGAAGTTCTTGAGGTGTGCATCGCAGTTGCCGATCAAGGCAAACACGATGAGGCGGTGGAAGAATTTACCGCGGTCGATCTCCGGCCGGACCGAATGCTCGGCGATGACCTGCGCGACCTCCTCGTAGGAGGCATCGTATTTGCCGGCGTAGTCGCGCCCACGAGGCTTGCACAGGATCTGCGCGAAGTCTTCAAGACGCAGCTTGCTCCCGTCTGCCGTGCGATCAAAACGCGTGACGATCAGCGCCTGCTCGCCGACGACCTGCACCTGTGCGGATTGATATGCATTGACCTCGCGTGCGCCTAGCACCGCGCCGGTCCAGCGAAGGCTGAGTAACTCGTTGCGCACCAGCGAGGGGATGCGCTCGGAATTGAACTTGGCGATATAGGGCGCAGGCCCATTCGCGGTGGCTGGCGAGAACGTGCCGTCCGCGTCGCGCACAGCAAGCAGCTTCTTCTGCACGCCGGAGACGGTGCGTCCGGGACTCGCAGTCGCCTCTGTGATCGGGGCTTGCGGCGCTGCCCCTTGCGGTGCGCGCACGCCGACGGCTCCGATGCAGTCCGCGCCGTAGCGCAGCAGCAATCCGAGATCGTCGTCCTGGGCGATGTGGGCGGAGCGGGCCTGCTGCTCGCGCAGCCAGCCTTCGGTCCCAAGGTGCTCAAAGAAGGGGTGGAGCCCATTCGCCCATTCGTGCTCGCGCCGGGCGATGGGAAAGCAGCAGGCGATCGGCTCCTGCCAGTCGGGCAGGTACGAAAAGCGCGTGCCGCCGCCGGCCGTCTCCTCTAGGGAGCCGGCGACCCGGTCCTTAAAGAGGATGTCGGCTCGTCTTTCGGTCACGCTAAACTCCAACTTTGCTCGGCCCTCCTAACAATGAGCTTCTGCCGATAATATTATGCTACAGCTTCTCTCTAGAAGATGTCAAGATAAAAATGAAGCTATAGCTTTGTTTATATCGATAAATGGCTAGTTGGGCATTCATAGATGCGTTTTCAATGGTTCCCTGGTCATCAAAGCTAGACCAGTGAATTCAAAGCTTCCTTATAACCAAACTGCCAGCTCGCGCAGTGAGACACCGAACGCAAGGAGAGAGGCGACCATCAAGCAGCGGTCGCCGCCGCATCAGACAATCCGTCCACAACCTATGTCAGAATACAACGCCAAGATATTGACTTTGTCAGATCAACGTGAGAATGTTTTGACATTGGAGGCGAACATGACGGACGGACCGTTTAGAAATGCGCAGTTAAGCGGGCGATGGAAGCGCTACGGAAAGGATCTGGTCAGCGATGCAACCAGTCTCGACGAGCGCACTGCCCAAGCTTGCCACAGCATGCTCGGCGACATTTCTTCGAAGGAGTTCGCCAGTCTCTTGGGCGCGCTCACGGCACAGGCCCAACGGTCACAGTTGGATCTCGATCCCGTGACGTTGACGGACGCGATCTTCGACAGATACCCGAAGACCCCGTTAGCAGATGCGCTTCAAAAGCACCTCACTGCCCAGCTTCGAAATCAGGTGCCTCAACAGGACGCGTTGGAGCAGGCGTTGACCTCAACGACGACTGACTGGGTTGCCCTCACCAAGAACCGCTTGGATGAGGAATGCATACGCGCCCGCGATGTTGGCGACATGACCCGGCAGCAGTACGGCAAGGGCATCGAACGAAACCGCCAAACGTTCGATGCCGTGGACATCAAATCAATTCGAGACGCGCTGATTTCAGGCAAGGCAAGCGTCTTCAAGAAAGCCGTTAAGAAAAAAAGCGGTGTGGATGAAGGACCAGACTGATGAGTGATGACACCGCAACCTCGTCGCGCCGCGAGAAATTCCTTTGCGTAATCGAAAAGGAAAAGAATCCCCCGCAGGGTCGTCCGGAAGGCACCGTCATCGCCGAGATCGGCGATGAGATTTATTTCGAACCTGAGATTCTCGATACTTTTGACGTAGAGGGCTGCCAGCCGCTGCACTATGACCTGCTACTGCTCGCCGCTGCTGTGGAGTTCGCAGATCGCCGATGGAAACGTCCGCGAGGTTGGAGCCGCACTCTCAACTTGACGCTTCCCGTCTTTGAGCTGGGCACGTGGCAAAAATCCGAGGTTATTGAGCATCTGCAACGGGCGCTGCGCCATCTGACTGGCGACGCCTGGAGATTTGATTTCGTGCAAGCGATTGACGTCTCGCCGCTCGGCTTGCGTCAAGGCGTTCTCCATTTCCCAAAGAAGAAGACCTTTGCCATCGCTTACAGCGAAGGCCTGGACTCTCGCGCCGTGTCGGCTTTGAGCGGGAAAAAAGACGAAGCGCTTTGCATCCGAGTGGCCAACCAGCCCCAACGACGAAGAAACGGGGACAGTCCGTTCGATCAAATACCCTTCCGGGTGAAGGGCCATGGAAGCAGTGAGAGTAGCTTTCGCTCGCGCGGCTTTCAGTTCGCGGCGGTAACGGCTATCGCTGCGCAATTGTCGAACATACCGAGAATTGTTGTCCCCGAGAGCGGACAGGGCGCATTGGGTCCGGTATTGCGTCCGCTGCACAACGTCTACGCGGACTACCGCAATCATCCGACGTTCTTCCGGAAGATGGAGCGGTTTACGCGGGCGCTTCTCGGACACGATGTTCGCTATGAACAACCGCGCTTGTGGCACACGAAAGCGCAGACGATGAGCGCCTTCTTGGCCATCCGTGGCAAGTCGAAGGAAGAACTCATCAACACGCGATCCTGCTGGCAGACTCGCCGCGTCGTGAACGTTGATGGAGTTAGAAAGCATTGCGGACTATGCGCTGCGTGTTTGCTTCGGCGCTTGAGTATTCACGCTGCTGAACTCGAAGAGACGGCGGCAACGTACGTCGTGTCAGACCTCAGCACGGGTGATTTGAGTGAGGCGTTCGCCGCTATTCCACTCAAAGAGGATCGGCTGATAATGATGGAATATGGATCGATCGGCGCTCGCCACCTGCAGCATCTTGCAGACATGGCGACCTGGCCTGACGACCAGCTCACGCAGCACGTGTCTGAGATCGCTGCCGCAACCGACGCTACCCCCGAGGAAACTCTTGCGAACCTGAGAACGCTACTCGTGAACCATGCGCGAGAGTGGCACGAGTTCGTAGCAGTACAAGGACCACATACCTTCCTGCAAAGCTGGATAGAGGGAGGACGTCATGGCCGATCTGAATGAACTGAGCCCGCAGGAAATCGGGCGGCGTCTACGTCTCGCACGTGAGAATTCCGGCGTCCGTCAGGATGAAGCTGCGAAAATCATCGGTATGTCCAGACCAACGCTGATTGCCATCGAGCAAGGCGTGCGCCGCGTGCGCATCCAAGAGCTCCAGATGCTTGCCAAGCACTACGGGGTATCGGTGAATGCTCTCCTCCGCCGCGAGGCAGTCCACACGGATCTCATTCCCCGCTTCAGAAAGCTCCGCGAGACAGAGGACGGTCATGCCCTGGAAGCTATTCAACTCTGCAATGATCTGATCAAGGCTGAGATCGAAATAGAAAACGTTCTGGGCATCAAGCGGCGGCGCAACTATCCCCCCGAGCGAGGAATAAATGAAGGCGACGTCTTAAAACTCGCGGAGAAGCATGCCCAAGACCTCCGCGATTGGCTAGGCCTGGGCTCAGGGCCTATCGCCGACATCTTCTCAATCATCGAGTTGGATCTTGGCGTCCGCCTTTACCAGCGCCGTCTTGCATCGGGCTCTAAGGTGGCGGGCCTCTTCACCTATGACGACGACGTCGGAGCCTGCATGCTATTGAATGCAAACCATCCTTGGGCCCGCCGCGTCCAGTCCGCCGCACACGAAGTAGGACATTTCTACGGCACGCGCCGGATACCGGAGGTGCTTGAAGACGACGAACAATTTCTGTCGCGAGACGAGCGGTATGCAAACGCTTTTGGGCGCGCTTTCCTCACGCCCGCTCACAGTTTCTCGGAGAGTTTCAATCAGCTAAAAGAGATTACGGGTAAAACGACTCGACGCCTCGTTATTCTCCTTGCCCATCAGTACAACATATCCCGGCAAGCGTGCGTTATGCGGCTTGAAGAACTTGGCCTCGCCAAGAAGGGCACGTGGGAATGGTTCGAAGCTAACGGCGGAATCAAGGACGAGCAGGCAAGAGAAGTGCTCGGTGCGGCAGTCGACCGCGCTGACATGGCAAAGAGTGATGCCGAGCGGCTCGTCTCGCACCGGATGAGTCTCATGGCTCATGCAGCCTGGAAGCGCGAACTAATGTCTGAGGGCCAGTTAGCGGAACTTTTGAAGGTCAGTCGTGTGGAGGTGCGGGGGATAATTGATCAAATCGAGCTCGAGGATGGCGGGACGGATGACCTACTCAAGCTCCCTGATTAGTGAAACTCGACCTCTGGTTCTCGATACGAGCGTTCTCATCAATCTTCACGGATGCAAGTTTGGCGAACGCATTCTGGCCGCCATACCGAATCTTATAGCTGTGCCGGAAGTCGTGGCCGAAGAGCTTGAAAATGAGACGAGCCGTGAGAACGGAGAGCATGGCTTCCTGTCGAGTTTGGTGGAGGCGGCGAAAGTATCGATTGTCCCTCTGGAGGATGAGGAACTTGAGATCTTTGTTCGGCTTGTGACTGCGTCTCCTTCACTGGGAGACGGAGAGGCCGCGACAATCGCGATTGCCGCTACGCGTCTGTACTGCCCTGTAATCGATGAAAGAAGGGGACGGTCGCGTGCTGCTGAGCTTATGAGCGGTATTGAGCCAGCATGGACTCTAGACCTACTCCTGCATTCTCAGGCCTTGAGTGATCTCGGCGCAGTGCAACACGCGGACGCGCTCTACTTCGCGCTTCGCGATGCCCGTATGCGTATTCACGATACTCATTGTGATCACGTGGTTGATCTCATCGGCGCTCGCCGGGCACTCGACTGCCATAGCCTGCCGAACTACAAGCTCCGGCGGGTCGACTGGCGCTGAGTTCCGAGCAGGGGGGATGCAACGGGGGCCAGCAAGGCCCCCTTGCCGAGGCGGGCGGAAGACCGCCGAGCAAGATGTGCTGTCATACAGCACACATCTTGCGGAACACCTTAAGTCATCTTTTTAGTTCCGGATAACATCTGTATGCGCTCGCATCCGGCTTCATGGCCCTCATATCCTGCCATACAATTTCGATCATGAGAAAGCTCACCATCCCGCCCAAGCTTGCGGATGAATTCCTCACTGTTGAGACGATCTGGCATTCGTCAGGCAGTACGAGGCGTGTCGATGCTTTGCTCCTGTCGTGGATAAAATTTGAGAAGCAACTGCGAAAGCTGTTTTGCTTCCTCGTCTATCAGCATCCAAACATCACGCGGGCCAACATCACTGACATTATGGCAGCCATGGCTGGCAACCGTGATCTGAACCCGGGCACCCTGCAGGACTGCACCGCGGCTTTGGGAGTCACGTCGGTGCCCACGCTGGTGGGAAGCAGCCACGGGGTACTCAAGAAGGAGCTTGATCGGATCAAGAAATATCGGAACAAGCTCATGCACGGTCAGATCTCTGGTCAGGGCATCAAATCCGTTCAATTGGAACGTGATGTGGTCCTGATCATCGACTGGATGAGCAAGCTGGCGGATGGGGCCGAGAATCAGTTCGGGTACGACGGCTTAAGGCGCGATACGTTCAAAAACGCAAAGCAGGCCAAAACCGTGATCCAGAACTTCCCGTTCAACGATGGCGCGACCTTCGACGCTTGGCTAAAAAACAACACCTAATGCACCCACTCCACGCCCGCGCGCTTGAAACCGCGCGTCATGGTGGCGGGGGAAACCTTGTAGCGCTTGGCGACCTCGGTAATGGGCAAGCCCTGCTGCATGACCGCCTCGTGGCCTGCGAGAATGCGCTCTATAGAGAGAAGCGGCGGTCGTCCTAGGAGTTTGCCGCGTTGCCTCGCCGCTGCTAGGCCTAGCGCTGTGTTTTCGCTGATCACATCGCGCTGGAACTCGGCGAAGGCGGCGAAGAGATGATAGATCAGCTTCCCGCCTGGCGTGGTGGTGTTGATGCCTTCGGCCATTGAGCAGAAGTGAATGCCCTCGTTCCCCAGTCGCACCAGTAGGTCGGAGAGGTGCTGCACCGAGCGGCCCAGCCGGTCGAGCTTGAACACCACCAGCGCATCGCCCCGTTTGAGCGTCTTGAGCGCCTGATCGAGGCCCGGTCTGCTGGCCTTTCCGCCGCTGATGCCGTGATCTTTGAAAATGTGATCGCATTGCGCGAGCTTGAGCGCATCGAGCTGCATGCGGAGCTTCTGGTCAGCCGTGGAAACCCGCGCATACCCTATGCGCCGCCCCGTCACTTCGATGCTTGGGAAAAAGTAGCTGGTCATGACCCACCCTCGTCAAAATTGATCCTTTCTGACGAGGCGCTGTGAGTGCTAGTGCTAGCGCCGCATATTGGCGGGAAACCGCCGGTTCTCAAATAGTGTCGTCCCATTCTCGTGCTAGTTTTCCCTCCTGTTCAATAACGATCGTTTATGTTGAGCAGAAATGCGATCGCGACTGCAAGCCTGAGTACCATCGTATGCAGCGGCGCTGCCGTGGCGGATGAGGGCTTTAAGAGCAGCAAGTTCCTGACGTATGCAGCGGATGCACAGAAGAGCTACATCGGCACGGCGGCTGTCGCAGCGACGACTATCGCGTCGCTGAATTCAGAGCCGCAGGCGAAGTGCCTTGGCGGATGGGTAACTCAGTATGGCGATGGCGGATATCAGCCTGTGATCGACGCAATGCGAAAGTATCCGGACGATCATCCTATGGGATTGATCCTCGCTGTGCTGCAGAAGGCCTGCGGCCCTTTCAAATACAAGTGAGCAAGCTCTAAAGATCGCGGACAAGAGCGGCGCTTGGCTGGATAGCTGCTTGATCGATTGCAGTCGGAGCCGCATGCTTTTCGGCCTGAACCTCAGGCGGCATCCTCTCACGGATGTCGCGCTTGAACTGTTCGATCTCCGCAGCCGATGGCGGGCTTTCTTGATCATCCATCCGGTCGCGGATGCCGCCAAGGGTATCAACGCGGAAGCCTTGAAGCGCTTCAAGGCGAGTGAGTCTGTCTTTCGCAGACTCACTCTCTTCTAAAAACTGCTCGTAAGCAGGCTCATCGCCGCGCCATTCGATCCGGGCGGCGATATCATCGCTCACAGCTTCGCCGCGCTCGTTCCGAACTATCCCGTGTTTGTCTTTGAAGACGGGGCTGTCATCAGTCGGCAGCTTGCCGGCACGGCTCCGGGTCTGCTCCAGCTTGTCCTGTGCTGCTTTGAGTGCCGTTTCGGCTTTGACGATAGCGCGGTCAGTCGCATCTTCGGCATCGCCCAAGTCACCCATGGTGTCGTTGTAAAGCTTGGCATAGCCCGGATTGGTGGCCAACAGCATCTGAAGGCGAGAGGCGTATTGCTGCTGCGCTGATCTCTGGGCCTGCGATGAGCCGCCACGGCCCTGACGGCGTTCCTCGACGAATTCGGTACCGTGAAAGCGGGCCTCGCGGCCTATGTCGATCCCGGCCAACTCGCGCTCATGGTCGCGGCGATCTTCCTCGCGCGTGCGCGCGGCCTCGATTTCCCAACTGCTCGTCAGTTCGCCTTTGTCGTAACCCAATCCCAAACACACCCGGTTGTTATTATGACTATATTTTACCGTAAACGGAGCATTGATGTCAAAATCATGCGGGCGTGTGCAGGCTAATCGGGCTTTGGGGCCGTGAAGCCGTCTGGAAGCGGAGCGGCGTAACGCTGCATCGCGTCCATCATGACGCTCGAAGGCTTCCAAACTTCCAGGAGCGCGTGTCGTGGGATTTCATAGCGCACCGCAACGTATTCAGCTTCGGTCAGCATGAGATAATTCCAGATCGTGGTAGCGCTGCGGTTTCGCTCCGAATCGTCGGTTGAGGCCAGTGCGAGGGCCGAGGCAAAACAACCTTCACTGTCTGTAATGAGGGGGTAGCGGGCGAGCAGAGCGACGCGCCAACGCTTTACCACCTCGCCATGCGGGTCGATCTCCGGGAGGTAGTCTCTGAGCACCCATTCTTCGTCCCATTGGCGACAGGTCAGGGCAAATACGGCCGCGAGCGAGTTGCCAGCAGCAGCAAAGTGAGCGGCCGTTCTTCTTGTCTCTGGGTCAACGGCGTTGATGTTGCTGCCATCGGCCAGCAGTTGGAATATCCGATAGGCTTGTCCTGATTTCGCGGCCTCGATCAGTTCCGCATCTTTGTCAGTCAAGACTGCTGGTGGCGTGTCCGCATTACGTGGATCGAACATCCGAGCAAGTCGACCAAGGGCTGTGCGGTGGCGCTCGCGGCATAGCTGCCAGCGTGCTCGCAGCGCATCGACCAAAATCCTGACGGAAAGCCGAGGGGCACGCTCTGCGCTTCCAGGTGCAAGGGTCTCGGCGCGGAAGAAACTGTGCGAACCCACCATGTCACTCAGCAATTCCAGCGAGTTTTCCTGCGCCGCGACGCGGAACATGCAGGCTTCCCACTTGCGGTCAGAGGCACATACTTCAACGAGAAATACGGAATCCCCGGGCAGGAGAAACAGACGGCCTTCGTACAAAGCCGCCGTTGGAGCAATGGCGGAATCGCGGGGCGGAACGCTGGTGCGCGGCTCAGTCACAGCGCTCAGCGATATGAACGGCTTTGATCGGCCCAACGCAGCGATGCAAAGGCTCTGGGTGCGCGCCTTATCTTGATATTCGCCTTCCAGCGCTCGCCTGTAGCGTTGCAGGCGTGGGTCAGTCTGCGCGATGCCCCGAAATTGCGGTTCTAACCTGCCACTCGGGTGCTTGCCGCAAAGCGAGAGGGCGTCGGCAGGAAGATAGCCTTCGGCCAACAAAAAATTTCGGATGAGGCGAAGATTGTCATCGGAAATCGCCGATGCCCGGCGCGCGAGAAGATTGTCGACCGTGCTGTTCTTGAGCGTGTACCCGGATGCAGATCGTCGGCCCTCATCCCGGAAGTCCTCATTTTCCTGATACGCGCGTGCCTCGCCCTCGTTCGCCATCGATAGCGCGATGTCCTCGATCAGCTTTCGGACTGAATAGATGCGCTGTTCTGAATTCTTTGTTTTGAAATAGAGGATCAGGCGCTCCCGGATCAGGATGGCCTGCAAGGCATTCAGCGGTGTCCGGGCCATCAGGCCGCCCCCTTCACGAATCGACACGCCATGCTCGCCCGCGCCTTTCCAGCTTTAAAGCCCCTGAGAGCTGGAAGAACGCGTTCTATACGCTCTTAAAAAAGGTGTCGCCTTAATCACAGGAGACACCGGCGATGACCTTCGAGCATGACGACCTCTTTGCCCCCTTGCCCGCTATCGATCCGGCGCTGAACCGCCCTGATCGTATCGTGGTCGTAGCCTCCACTAACGAGCTTAGCCGCCGCTCCCACTACATGCGCCTCGCTATCGCAACGAAGGCGCTGCCGGTATCGCGGCGCGAGCTTATCAACGTCGTGGCCGATGCCATCTACGGCTTCAAGGGCAAGATCGTCTGGCCCTCCGGCCAGGCCTTCGCCATCCCGTATGTCGACGACGCGTTCGGCAACGATGGAAGCTTTCGCTGGGTGTCGGATTTCCTCCGGTTTGCGGAGGAAGCACCGCGTCAGATGCCCCAGCAGCGGATCATCGCGCGGCTGCGCCTGATCGACCTCTACTTCCGCATCAAGCACCCAGAACGGGCGCGCTTGATCGCGGAGTAGGAACGCAAAGAAACACCCGGCCTTATCAGCCGGGTGTTTTTTGGGCTGGCTCAACGATGTTAGAAGCCCGCCGTTGAGAGCCAGCGGAACGTGGTTGGGCCTGCATGCCCATGATCCCAGATCAGCCAGGCATAGCGGTGTTGCAGCGTATGGCGCGTCGCCAGCGTGGGGTCACCCATGGGCCAGCAGACGCACTCATCAAGCGCGTAGATCACGCTCGGCGGTTTGCGGACGAAGCTGCCATGCCGCGAGGGGTGGCACAGCGAGGCGATATTCATCAGCATCGCCACGCGACCGCCGGTTTGCCCGGTGAAGCGCAGGGCCTGACGCACGAAGGCATCGGCAAGGCCATAGCCATAGGGCGGGTTGGTCACGATATTTCGCCCGCGCGGGGCTTCCGCGCTCAGGAAATCGAGATACGGCGCCGTAACCCCAATCGGCGAGGTCGGTGGCGGCCACTTCGTATCCCGATGCGATCAATTCGCGCGCGATAGCGCCATTGCCGCAGGCGGGTTCCCAGATGCTGCCCTCGAACCGCTCGGCGGCGAGAAGGGCGCGGATGGCTGCTGGCGGTGTCGGGTAGAACTCGAACGGTGCCCGCCGCTTTTCCGGGGTTGCCCCCGCGCGGATGCGCGAGGGCGAAGGGCCGATATTGTGATGGAGGAGGAACGAGAGGGTCATTAGGCGTACCCTCCTTCGCTGGTGGCTTCGGAATTCGCATCCACGGCGCTGAGGAACAGCACGCCTTGATGCTGTGTCAGCTCTATCGGGATGAAATCCAGACGAATGATCGAGCCTTTGCCGTTCTGGCGGGGCCAGACGCTGCCGATCTCGCGGGCTGCGCCGAGTTTGTCCTGGCCTTTCTCGTCTTGCCCTACGATGCGGGCGAAGCTGACGCGGTGGCTTGGTTTGGATTTGGGTTGGTTGGTGCTCATATTTGATCTCCTTCTTTGATCGGTTTTTCCGGGCTGGCTCTTCCAGCCCATGCGCGAAGGAGATCGCGGCGCTCAGAGCCGGATCGTCATGCCCTACACGGCCTTTTCGGTGCGGGCCGGGCATTGACTAAGGCGCGCGTCAGCGCAGCCGTTCCGGCGGCGTCCGCGATAAGCGCTTGGGTGAAGGCTGGAAGTGACTAGCCCCGTAACAATCGACAGAAGGATAGCTATGCAGGCGCGCTCAAGCACCAACCTCGCTATGCCGCCAGAAGTCGGCCACCCGTCTCCAGAGCTTCCTCGTCAGTTAAGCCCGTGGCGTTGTTGAGGATGGCTATCTGAACGAAGCTATTGGCCCCTCCATCCACATCGACCTTGAGGAAGGAATTTGTGCCGTTGTCGGTGATCTCGACGAAATCAGTGATAGCATCGGTCAACGGATCATAGCTGCTGCTAAGGATGGCTGAGAGATCTAGGATATCCCCGTTCCATTCTTGGAAGTCAGTGATGGTATCAACTCCATTACCAACGTCTGAGGCCTTAAAGACAAACGTGTCGGCTCCTGCCCAACCGCGTAAAATGTCGTCGCCTCCTTCACCGTAGAGAATATCGTCTCCGTAGTTTCCAAAGAGATCGTCTTCTCCTGCGCCACCATAGAGGGTGTCGCTATCGTCTGCGCCATCGAGAGTGTCATCATCTTCGCCGCCATAAATCGTATCGTTACCGGTGCCGCCCCAGATATAATCTTCTCCGGCATCGCCATAGAGCGTGTCGTCATCTGCCCCGCCATCGATGGTGTCGGCATCCACCCCTCCATACACAACGTCTTCGCCGCCATAGGCGTTGATGGTGTCTGTACCGGCATCCCCGTACACGAGGTCGTCAGCGCTCGTTCCGGAGCTATAGAAAGTGTCATTCCCTTCCCCAAGGTGAACTGTGTCACCAAGGTTGTCATCTACCCCGACGTAGTCGTTACCAGAGCCCGCGTAGATGGTATCTGCTCCGTTGTATGCCCAGATATAATCATTGCCACCATAGGCATAAATCAGATCATCGTCAGAAGCATCACGACCTGCAATTCCATAGATGTTTTCTGCTTCTTCTGTTCCGCGCGTCTCAATCTCAATAGTCATCATATCGGTGACGGTACTATTGTTAAAAACCAGCTCTTCGATAAAGTAGTTATCGTAACTCGGCTGGAAGTGATAATTGACAGTAACGGAATTTCCCAGAGCGTCTTCAATAATCAGGTTTCTATCGACTTGATAGATGTCGAGATTGCCAAGAGTATGGGACGCACCAAAAATTATCCGGTCATCACCGTCATAATCTGATATTATGTCATCACCCATTCCGAATAGGAACGAGTGATCCTTGGTAAAATACGCGCTAGACGAGTAGGAATTGAAGCTCTCGTTGCCGTTGGTTCCTGCGAACAGAATCTCTGCGGTATGAAGATCGATGGCAGAATCGATGCCATTGGCGAAAACGATCTCTTCAACTGTCTCTCCCCAGTTGAAAACCGAACTAATTTGGAGCTGCCCCAGGCCTTCAACCTGGATAAGCAGATCGTACCATCCATTACTGGAGTTGGCGCGGAGAAGTGTTAGATCGGTAGCGTCATACTCCTCGGGTATCACGATCGTGTAGTCGCCACCGATGGTCATTTTATCAAACCCGGGGCTGAAGATGAGAGTAGCGCCATCCCCTAGGGCAACTGTATCGTTTCCGGCACCGGCATCAATGAGGGTCGTACCATACGCGCCGATGCTATCATCGCCACCGAAGCCGTGAAATTCGCTGATCGGGTTGCCGGAATTGCCGTAATAGAAACTGTCGGACCCGTTAGTACCCAATCCCTTCACAGTGACATCACCAACGTTGTAGGTGGTGATCGTGTCGGCAAAGGCGAACGTTTCAAAGCCAGGGTTCCAGACCGCGATCTGGTTCTGCAATTCGATGGTCCCTCGCCCATCGATGAGGATGGACATGCTGGTTCCACCGGACCAGGCAAAGGTGAGATCAGAATACTCAATGCCGGTGCCGAAAAAGACGGTATCGGTGCCGCTGGTCATGAGTTCTGAATAGACGTGATTGCCGTACTCGTAGACGTACGTATCGCTTCCATTTCCGCCATAAACAGTGTCGCCACCATCACCAGCGTAGAGGAAATCATCCCCTTCGCCGCCGTCTAGGGTGTCGTCGCCGGTAAGGCCATAGAGCAGATCGTTGCCGCCATATCCTGTCAGGGTGTCGTTCACGTCGTTGGCGCCATAGAGGATATCAGGATCGTAGAAATTGCCGATCTGTGAGTCCGCTAAGGGGGTTGCTTCGATAATCTCCTTGATGCCGTCCCAATCGATGAGGTTGGTGGAGTTGTCAACCGCGTCCTCGATCCACGTGTTCTCATTATTTGTCAGTTCATCGAACGGCTTCACGCCTTGGATGAGCTTGGCCACGTTGAGCCAATACTGTACGCCATCCACGCCAGGCGCTGAGGCGAGCGGGACAAGGTCGAGTATCGCTTGTTCGACGAGAAGGCGGTCGCCTTCAAAATCGCCAAGGAAGGGATTGAATACTGTGGTTGGATCGAACAGCACCTTCGCCCCGGCTTGGAAAGCCAGCTGCGCCGTATAAGCCGCATAGATCGCCTCCCAACTTTCGAGGAGAACAATAGTGGCCTGTTGGTGTGGGTTCGGGATTCCATGGATGTTTGAAACCCACTGGTCGTCGAACATTGCCTCCATGAAGGCAAGCTTTCTGCCGTCGATGTAGTCACCACGCCCGATCGGGTTGACGGCGTCGACACCGGCCCAGCGGAACAGGATGTCCTCGAACTGGGTGGTTAGACTGGTAACGTCGTCCAGATTGGCCAGATCGAAGTTGAGGTAAAAGGCCTCAACTAGATCGTAGAGATCCTCATCAAGCGACATCGAGATGTGGAGATCAGGCAGTTTGCCGAAGCCGCGGAGAGCGGGGAGAAACAGCGCGCGAATATCGACGTTATAAGCCTCACTGTAATAGGTGTTCACGTTGTCATGCACGAACCAAGCATCGACGATTGTGGCTGTTGATCCGCCGGTTTTGGTGACGGTACTTGTGTGGCTAACTGGATTGCCTTCTATGACGGCAGTCGAGGCGGCCACATTGGTCAAGCTGATGCTGACGATGTCCTGGCTGGCCAAAGTCAGGAGTTCGCCATCATCGGTGATGGCATCCCCATTGACATCCTTCCAGATCACAAGCTCGTCCCAGGCGTCGTCATACTGATCGATCACCAGATCATTGTTGGAGTCGAGCGCGGCAAGGATGGAGAACCCATCCACGGTGGCCGAGCCAAATAACTCAGCGGCGCTGTTGATCACGCCATCCTCGTTGATGTCGCGGGCAAGGAGTCCGTCCTGATTGGCTGCAATCCATGCTGTCTGTTCAGCAAAGCCATCATTGTCGATGTCAAAGAAGCTCGTCGTCGTGCCCGCATCAAACTCTGTCAATTCGATGCCATCACTGTCGAGATCAATAACCAATGGTGATGTGACGTCCTCAGAGTTAGGGAAACCACTCAAAGGACCCACCAGCCATGGCGGAACGGGGGGGGATGGGATTGGCGTGTTAGGTTCGTAAGGATCATCAGCTAGTTCAGGCGGTGCGCCCTCCAAGTCGGCTAGATCCTGTCCATCTAGTGTGGGCTGAGGTCCTTCGTATTGGGGGTTGCCCGGGTCAGTAGAATTGACGATCGCAATATTCTCTCGTATCGCGTCTTCAGCGTTCTGAGCGAGGACAGTAGGACTTGATGTATTGTCGCCGAACCCCCGACCAAGTTCATTATTATATTGATCCATGTTTGCGTCGTCTGGCCTACTAAACATTTGGGGCACTTCCCGCACAGTTCCCAAAAAATGCACAAATTGGACAGAGTATCCAAGCTGGACCAAGTGGCCGGATACAAAGATATGCCGGAAGGCATCCCAAGCGTTAGCGCGCGCTTCCTTTTCCGGGTCCGTGATATTCGGCAGATCGGAAAAGCGGGTGGTAAATTCGGTTTGAGCCAGTGCTAATGCGACATCAAAGCTATTCATCAGAGCTGGCCAACCACCTCCTTGAGTTACTTCAAAATCAATATTCAATCCCATGATAAATCCTTTTCAGTCGTAAGAAATATATGATCATCATCGACAGCAAAGACTGACGAAGTCATTTTGTTGCAGCCGATCCCGCCAATCATTAACTGGCGGCCTCCAATATTTATCGAAGAGTAGGGAAAGCGGCTGACGCTAATGACGCGACCGTTTTCCGCGAAAAATATTAGCCACACATCAGACGTCGTTTTCAGCCACTCAAAGTCGCTTCGATGTTCGTCGGTAATGGTAATGCCTACCCGCTTAAGGGTCTCATCCAAATCCAAGGGGTACCCCGAAAATAAGCACACGGTATCCCAGGAGAATTCGGTCAGTTCACTCACAGCAACAGGATTGTGGCCAGCTGAGATCTTCGCACCGAGTTTCGTCCAAAACGGGCTATAAAATGCACTAAGATACGTCCACGCAAAAAATCCGGATATGATAATTGCGATAAATGCTAAAACGATTTTGTGGTGGTTTGTCATTACACGCTCACAATCGCAGATTTTAATTTATAAGTCTAGATCACGTACGGTTGTATTTTTTTGAAGTAGAACGGCTGGTTCTCGCGAATGCGAAATATAATTGACCACCCAGGCGCGAATTATTTTCCATAAATAAAAACGCCAGTCAAAACTCGCACGTTAAAGTGGGAAGACCCGTTCCGAGGGGGTTCTTCAGCAGATAGCGGCGATAATCCTCATACAGTCGCAGCTCGGGGTGCGCGTGCGGCTTTGCGCCGGGGATGAACTCTGCGAGCTTCTGCAGCGGCTCGCCTGGTCGCAGGGCCGTGAAGGCTTCGGCGATCTGCGCTAGCAGGCGGTCGTCGACATCCAGTCCTCTCAAATCCAGCGCGCAGAAGATGCGCACGGCTTTTTCCAGCAGGAACAGGTGTTCGTCTTCGCTGGAGGACAGGCGCGGGGCGTGGCGTTTGACGTAGCGGCTGAAGCGGCGGGTGCGCTCGATGCTCGCTATGATCCGGCGGCCTTCCAGCGCGATGCCGTCATCTTCAAACAGATAGAGGCCTGCGTGTGAGAACCGCGCCCATTCGCGCTGTGTGGCTATAGGCAACTGTGCGCGCAGCGTGCCGTAGGTGCTGCGGATCGTTTTGCCGCTGACATGCGTGGTTGGTTCCAGCGCTTTGATGGGCGTGCTCTGCGCGAAGCCGTGCAGCAGCCGCAGGAACTTGTGTTCGCTGAGTTTGGCTCCCCGATAATAGCGATTCAGGAGCGGGCTACGTCGTCTGATTTTTTGTTTTTGAATTTTCGTGAAAGTCGCGCTGGCGCGCAATTGATAGTTGATTGAGCGCGCCTGTTCTTCCCTCCGATTTTGCAGAAAAGAGGCGCTTTTCGCTATTGTCTCATCATGTGCTGAGCGAGCCAAGAGCAACCGATACGTGTGTATGTGCTCACTCAACGCAGCGGCCCGAAGTGGTCGCCAATAACAACAACAAAAGGAGACTTGAGTAATGACTACCTGCCAACGCTGCGGACGCGATGTCTGCCAACCCTGTGTGTTCAAACCCGTCAACGACAACAAGCGCGTTGTCATTGTCGCGAGCGATGCGGAGCTTTCCCGCCGCTCGCACTTCCAACGGCTGGCCACCGCAACCCGCGCGCTTGGCATATCCCGGCGCGAGATACCGAACTGGATTGCCGATACGGTCTATGGCTTTCGTGGCCGCATTACGTGGCCCGATGGCAAGCCGTTCGAGATTGACGATGAGGATATCGACGCGGCGTTCAACGACGATGGCAGTTTCCGCTGGCTCTCGACCTTCATGTACTTCGCCGAGTATGACCCGCGTCAGGCACCGCAACGGCGCATCTTAGCCCGCCTGCGCCTGATCGATCTCGCCTTCCGTATCTCGAACCCCGTGCGCGCCGGGTTCATTGCGAAGTAGGGCGGTAGCTTTTTCCCAGCAGTTTCCCAACTCGGCTGACGCAACAATCTACACCCACGGGTCAATGAGCGAATTCCGCTCACTGACCCGTGGAGATTTATCGTGCAGCAGCAATTTCCTCAAAAGCCCAACGACCCGAAAACACGGATGACCATCGTTCTTGCGGTGGTTGCCGTGTTCTTCGGTGCGCCGGAGCTGTACCGCCTGAGTATCGGTTTCGTCATGGCGTTCGCAGAGTCCCGGTACGGACAAGAACTGGTTCGGCCGGTGCTTCTGGCATGGGCCGTGATTGTAGCGGCCTTCACCTACTACAGCGCTCGCATCGGCTTCGACATCGCGCTGGTGAGCGCGGTGACCGCCGTAGCTATGCGCTTTTTCTAATCGCACTTCCCCCTCGCCAACCAAGGAGACTGCCTATGTCACGCACAGCTGAGTCCTACATCGACAAGCCACGCAAGTTCGTCCACGACGTGTTCGGCTGGATGACTGTCATCGCCACCTTCGCATCGTTCACCGGCTACATGGCCGGAAAGCCCGGCTTCTGCGTAGTCGCCGGCCTTGCCGCGCTGCTGTTCTGGCACGTTACATCGAAGATCAAATACACCTGGGTGAAGAAGATCCAGGTCGACGGATTCGAACTCGTTTGATCCGCTTCGCTTGAGGGGTCGCAGTGATGCGGCCCCTTCCTGTTTATGTACGCTGGAGGCCGCGATGCATACGCCCGAATTCAACGAGCAATATCGCTTTGGCAGCGCAGGCTGGGCGGATGAGCGCCAGATGAGGGATGCCGGATTGTTCGGTACCGAAGGCCCTCCGATCGGATTTTATCAAAGCAAGTTGCTACGGCTGCCGGGCGATGCGCCGATGATCACCATTGGAGGTGCAGGCTCAGGTAAAGGTCGCGACATTCTCGGACATATCCTCAGCGTGTCCGGCGAGGACTCGACAATCGAGTTAGACCCAAAAGGGGAAAATGAAGCCGTAACCCGGCCTGCTCTCGCGCACAGAAGGATCGAAGCTTTCCCCTGGGACCCATACGGGGTAAACGGCCAGCCGCAGCATCGCTGTAATCCCCTCGACCCCATCGACCCGCATGCGCGCACGTTTCACGCCGACTGTAAGCTGATTGCGCGCTCGCTGGTGGCCGTGACCAGTAAAGCCGAAGCCAAGTATTTCGAGCAACGAGCGTGCAGTTGGACGGAGGCGCTGATCAAGCGGATAGCCGAGGCCAACGGTGGCGTAAGCTTGCCTGATCTTATGAAGGTCGTGAACTCCATCGAGTCCGGCCATAGAAGTTGGGCCGACTTCGTGGAAAGCATGACACAATCGGCTTTCGAGGACGTGCGTCGCACGGCTGGAGAGATACTGACCAAGCAGCAGGATAGCCCTCGCGAATTCGGCTCGATCATGGGCGAGCTGTATGCCAGCCTTTCTGCGCTGGATGATCCGGTCCTTTCGGCCTCGTTGAAAGACGCCAATTTCTCACTGGCACAGCTGTGTAGCGCGGAGCGGCCAATCGTCGTCTTCCTTATCTTGCCGGCTGAGTATCTGCACCAATGCGCGGCTGTGCTGCGGCTGTTCTTCACCGCTGCCCAGCTCTATAAATCCCGCTCGCCCGGTTCGCGCCGCCTTGTGATGATTATCGATGAGGCCGCGCAACTTGGCCCGTTCCCGGCCCTTCAGCAGCTCTACACTTATGGACGCGGCATCGGCATTCGCCCCTGGACCTTCTGGCAGGACATTGGCCAGATCATCACGAATTACGGTTCCTCTGGTGTTTCGACCTTCATCGGCTCGTCCCAGATGCGCCAGTTCTTCGGCGTGCGCGACTATCAGACCGCGCAACTCATCTCCAACATGCTCGGCACTGAGACGTTGGAATACGATGATGCCCGCATGCAGGAAGCCGCGCGCCTTCAAAAGCGCCAAGCCGTGCAGCGCGTGCTGGCTGGCGAAGATATGCTGACGGCCATGATGGATGCGGCCCACTACGCCAAAGCCGCGCAGATGCGCACCAAGCAGGCTAGGAAGCTCCGCACGGAAGATGAAATCCTCTCAATGCGTGGAGATCGTCAGATCCTGTTCATTTCGGGCAACGAGCCGCTCTGCATCGAAGCAGAGAAGCACCCTTATTTCGAGCGACCTGAGATGGCAGGCCTATATCTGCCCAATCCCTATCACCCGCCGCGTGATCGCGTGCAGATTGCCACACGATGGGGAACCAAGTGGGCGCGCGTCTTAACCGCGCCGCCACCGCCGAGTCTCGCGTCTTACGCCCAATATCAAAATGGAATGATGTCATACGTGGAGGGGTACAAACCAAAGTAACGCGTAAAGGAGTAAGCGTATGAGTAACGAAAATCAAAAACAGTCCCGCAGTCCCTCTCACATTGCCTATCACGTGCGGGAGGGCGATGATCAAAAGTCCTACTTCAACCGCATCGGTTCGGTGTGGCCCCATAAAGATGGAGAGGGCTTCAACATCCAGCTCGATTCAGTTCCGGTCGATGGCCGCATCACCATCCGCACGGTGCAAGAGCGCATCCAGGACGCCAGGGAAACTTCGAAAGAGTCCCCCCAAGGTGAGCGGCGCGAACCTGTAAGAGAGAGCGGCAATAGAAGCTCCAGCAGGGACGACCGGTCGCAACGCGATGGCGGTCCGCGCTATGAACGGTGACAACGACCAAAAAGGACTTTGACCAAGCCTCGCCCGGCCTCGTAACCCGGGCAGAACGTGACCAACGCATCGCAGCTCGGCCTCGGCCAAAGGCCGAGCTGCATTTAACTCCCACAGGATATCAGTTCGCCAAAGTGCGCCAGCAGCTCGATGACCGCTCTGAGCGCCGCATCAAATACATAGATGAGCGCCTGAACGAAGCGCGCGGGAAGTTGGAGAAAGACCGCTCGCATTCCCTACTGCGCGGCAGAGCCAAGCAGGATTTCGACCGGGGGCGGTGATTCCGGCTCGAACTCCCCTATCACACGCGGTAATCGCCATGACCGTCTTCAAAAAGCTCGATCAAATCCGCGCCCATCTCCGGCCTGAGCCAGTTGCGCCCGCGCGCACAGCCACGCTGGAAGGCGGCAAGCGCGTGCAGAAGAATCTTTCCATCCTGGAAAGCGATGCCGAGCGGCTGTCAGCCCTCGCCAAGCGAGATGAGCTTTCCCAGGCGCGCCTCCTTTCGGAGGCGCTCGATGCGTATGAAGATTTGACGCAACACCTAACATCGCGGCAGAATATCCGTACTCATCAATGATGAGCCATAAACAGAGACATAAGAAGAAAAAAGCTGGGTATGACACCTCCGCCGCCAATTCGCATTGAAGCCTTCCGCCACTGGTTGGCCGATGCCATACCTGTTCAGCTTCCGAATAAGCCAGCGCGTGAGCAACAGATTAAGGTGGCTATGCGCAACATCGATCTCACCAAGCTTCTTGTCATCTACCTCAGTTGGCGACAGCGCCTCATCACTCCGCGACCCCGAACGGTCACGACGCGCGGAGACGTTAAGCAGCACCCGCGCTGGAGTATGCATCAATCGGAAGTCGAAGCGTTCTTGAAGAAAGTTGAGATTGGTGACGACCTCACCCCGCATCTCTCTCGTCGGGTCTTCAATCGGGGCTACTGGCCTGCGGCCCATACGAGTTCTGGCAACAAGTGGGGCGACAAGGATTTCATGCTCAACGTCCTTGGATTCCAACACTTTCACTTCTCTTCGGCTATCGATCCAAATGGTCTCGCCGTCGGGGGCAGCGACGTCTTGTTTGCACGGGTAAGCAAAGAAACGTTCGAAGTGCTTGGTCTGTTCGACCATTCTGTATTTTCGATGGACGATCCGTCTACCATGACGCCAGAGCGACAGCGTGCGTGGGATATTCACCAGGACATGATCGAAAAAGAAACGAGGCCCGGGGCCGTTGTCATTTCAAACATGATTTCACTATCCGGGCATTCGACCGTCACGGTACGGGCCGCTCAGCGCGTTGCCAAAATAGTTGGGCAGCTTGATCCCAATCTTGACGACCCGGAATTCTTTCGTCGCCAAGATCCAACTCTTCCCGTTCTCACCAATCCCGCATGGGTCATGGATCATGATCGTCTCGCAGTTCAGCAAGGGTCACAAGTGATCCGTGTAAGCGCGCCTCAACTCGGAAACTAGCGGCAGCCGATCATCGGGCTCAACAAGCCCCCACACGCAAAACCCCCTTCGTGGTCTCATCAGTTGAACTGAGTGAGGGTGAGCCATTGAGGAATCTCGCTTCTAATCTTGGCATCTGCGCGGCGCTCGTCATGTGCGCTGTATCGGGCGCCATGAACTATCTGTTCATGGCCTCGCTCGGCAAAACCCCGCTGGAGGGGCATGTGCTGGGCGCAGCCTCGGCAGCGGCGGATGTGTTGAAAGCACTGCTACCCTTCTTCATCGCTTGGAGCTGGGCGGCAAAGCGCTTCGTGGTCACCGTGAGCGGGGCACTCGCCTTCCTGTTCTTCGCGGGATTCTCGCTTCTGAGTGCCATCGGCTTTGCCGCCGACAATCGCGGCACGCTGGTCGATGGGCGTGAAAGCATCTCTCAAGCATACAAGCGTGTGCAGCTTTCGCTTGGCGAGACCGAAGAGCACCGCAGCGCTCTGCCTGCACATCGCCCGGCTGCGGTCGTGACAGAGGAGATCGGCGCTCACCGACAGAACCGGCGTTGGAACGCGACGAAGGAGTGCACGAACGCCACCGAAGCCGAAAGCCGGGCATTCTGCGCTGAATACTTCCGCCTGCGCGGTGAACTGGCTGCAGCGCAGGAAGCCGCTCGCCTGTCCGATCAATTTGCCACCCTGCAATCCGAAAGCGCAAAGCTGCGCGCAGATGGTGCCGGGCTGGATAATGATCCGCAGGTTTCGCTCTTGAGTCGCATCACGGGCCAGAAGCCGGAGCCTGTGCGCCTGGCGCTAACCATCGCCGTGGCCCTGCTGGTCGAGATCGGCGCTTCGCTCGGGCTGTTCCTCGCCAGCGGCCACCGTGTCCGCAGCGCTCCGACCGCCCCGCCCGCGACGAAGCCCACCGGATGCGTGGAAGAATTCTGCCTCGAAGCACTGGTCGCTGCGCCGCGCTCCATGCTGCCAATTGATGATCTTGAGTCCGCCTACGAAGCATGGTGCGCGAGCAAGGGCCTGGCCGCGCTGGAGGGGTGTAATTTCCGGCGAGAATTTGCAGCCATCGCAGACGCTATCGGTCTTGCGTCCGGCAGTTCGGGCTATGGCGGGATCGCGCTGGCCGCAAACAGTCACAAGATAGCTGCCTAACCTACCGCTCCCGGTCCATGTCCCGGTCACGGCCTGCTCGCGACGAGCGTTCGCCTTTACGCAGGCGCTCGATGCGTTGGTCAATGGAGGGCGTTGCTGGCCCTGCCTCTTGCGAAAAGGCTTGCGACACCTTTGGAGCAGGCTCCGCGCGGGCGATCTGCTTTGCCGCCTGCTGGTCGGCCCGCAATTCCTTGAGCAGGGCTGCATGACGCTCGCGCACGGCTTTGATCTGCGCCTGCAGCCCTTGTCGATCCCGCATTTGCCCGTCGATGACGGCTTGTCGCTGCGCGCGGTCGCGCGCGAGCGCCACGTACGCCTCGCGCTCATTCTGGCGCTGCACTTCGGCATGCTTGCCGCTGAGCCGCCCCCATAGGCCCTTGAGACCCTTATCGAAGCGTTCAGCCCGTGCGCGGGTTTCTTCTGCCCATCGGCGTTCCTGCCCGGCTTTCAGCTTTGCACGTTCTGCTCTTTGCGCCTGCACCATGCTCATGCGCTGTTGATCGAGAGGAGCAAGGTCGCGCCGCTTCTGATGCTCCGCCTCGCGGCGGAGGCGCATGAAGTTTGCCGAAAGGTCTTTGGCAAGCTGCGCTCTGGCAGCCTGTGCGCTTGGCAGGGAATCGGGCGAACCAAGCCGCTTCTCAATCTCCTTGGTTTTTTTGCCGGTATAGCGGGCGACGGACAGCACCTCGCCTTCGGGCGTGATGGCGACATGGCCGCGCCGGTCGCCTTTCGCCAGTGTCAGGCCCCGCGCCTTGAGCGCCTGCATGAAAGCAGACTTGGAATTCGATACGGCCCAGCATTCCTGCATCAACTCTTTCAGATCGCGAGGGTCGCGGCGGCTGTTCATCAGACCGCGCGGCATCTTCCAGCCGTTCTCAAGGTACAGCTCGCGCGAGAGGTCCCGCAGCTTCATCTTAAAGAATGGAAGGTTCCGGGCCGTCATCGTTTCCGCATCGATCCGGCTCCACACGGCATGGGCGTGGCGGCGGCCTTCCTTCTCGTGAAACACCACCACGCGCGGCTGCCCGGCAAGGCCGGTGCGCTGCTCGATGCGCTCTATGGCGTTTTCAAAGGTTTCGACCGAGACGCGCTCCTGTGCCGGAGGGCTGAGCGACACTGAAAAAAGGAACTGCTTGCAGCGCGTATGGAGGCTCACAGCGTGGGCTTCTGACAGCGCCCCGCCCAGGTCTTGCGACATGAAGCGCCGAATCTCATGGACTTCGACATGCTCGTTTTCGTCGGTGCGAAGGAGATGCCGGGCAAGCTGCTTGCTCCCGCCGCGCTGTGATGCTTTGAGGATCATCCGGGCCTACCTTTCCCGGATGCCGATGGCGTTCATAAGCAAGGACTTGATATCGGCGATATCATCACAGGCTTGCAGCAGTGCCGCTTCCGCCTCCGGAGTCATCGGCAAAGCACCAACTCGCGCGAGGCGGGCCAGCTCATGCAAGTTGGCAGAGGTATCCAAGGCCCCGAGCCGGGCCAGCACGGTTGCCACCGCCAGCCGATCCTTGCGGCTGCGGCGCGGCGCGCGAGACTTTTGGGGTGCATTGTCATTGGCAGGGAACAGCACGCCACGCGCATAGGCGCTGACCGGCTGCCGCCCCGCCCGGCGCTCAAGGTCGGCCTTGAGATCGCGCGTGAGCGGGATCGACAGAATCACGCGGCTGGCTTGTTTCGGGCAGTCCTCGGGCATCATGGACCGAATGTGCCATGGTCCACTCAGCCATCTGGGCGGAAGCGAGGCCCATAATTGACAGCATACAAACTATTTTGATACCTTCGCGTTTCGTGATGTGAGATTGGGGCGTGGTCTTCTTCCCAATCATTTTCCCGGCGCGAGGTTCATCAGGGTTCTGGATGAGGCGCAAACAGTTGAGAATACTCGGCTAAGTCGTCATTCAGGGCTTCGAGCAAGGCTAGCAAGTTGTTCGAAGTCTTGCTGTCCGGGTGCGCCTCCATTTGAAGGCGCCCCGTTTTCGTGTGGCACGCGAAGATGTGTGTGTGACAGCGTTTTACTGCGGAAGCTTCGCGCGTATCTCGGCGGCGGCCGCCACCATGTTTTGCAGAGCGGGGCGGACCTCTTCCCACTTGCGGGTTTTGAGGCCGCAATCGGGATTGACCCATATCTGGTCGGGGGACAGGTTGCGCCGCGCCTTCTGCAGCAGGTCGACCATCTCCGAAATGCTCGGCACGCGCGGGGAGTGGATGTCGTAGACGCCGGGGCCGATTTCGTTCGGATAGCGATAATCGACGAATGCGTCGAGCAGCTCCATCTTCGAGCGCGAGGTCTCGATGGAGATGACGTCGGCATCCATGGCGCCGATGGCATCGATGATGTCGTTGAACTCCGAGTAGCACATGTGGGTGTGGATCTGGGTCTCG
>Ga0182736_1001134_pt1 | contig 29023 bp, 25 predicted proteins | sample eDN5th30CKraftBY_FD_128882 | JGI IMG/M metagenome (GOLD analysis project Ga0182736, IMG submission 128882) | Enriched backyard soil microbial communities from Emeryville, California, USA - eDNA 5th pass 30_C Kraft BY (version 2) (version 2) | ecosystem: Environmental > Terrestrial > Soil >...
CCCTGTCCGGTCTGGATGAACAGCGATGACGACACAGGTACGTAGTGGGTTCACCCTGGTCGATGCCGGCCGGGAGTTCTGGCGGCACCCCTCCCCCTGGGTCCTGTCGCTCACGTTCATCGCAGCGCTGGCGGCCCGGATCGTGGTCGGCGACTGGCAGTTCAGCGACGTAGTGCTGCCGGTGCTGATGGTGGCTGCTTTCCCCGTCTTCGAGTGGATCATCCACGTCGTCATCCTGCATTGGCGACCGCGCTCCGCCGGCCGGTTCACCGTGGATCCGCTGCTGGCTCGCAAACACCGCGAGCACCACCGTGAACCGCGCAGAATCGAGCTCATCTTCATCCCGTCGCAGACATTGCTCTGGCTGATCCCCACCACGGTCGCCTTACCGTTGCTGGTCTTCAATCGACTCGGTCTCGGGCTGACATTCTTGGTCTTCATCACCGCCCTCGGACTCGTCTACGAGTGGACGCATTACCTCATCCACACCGACTACAAGCCGAAATACGGTGCTTACCGGGCGATCTGGCGTAATCACCGACTGCACCACTTCAAAAATGAGCACTACTGGTTCACCATCACCAGCACCGGAACCGCGGATCGACTGCTCGGTACCTACCCGGATCAGTCGGCGGTACCGACGTCGCCGACAGCCAAGAATCTCCACGGCGCGACACGCTGACGCCTCCGGATGGCCACGGCTGCGTCTCGAACCCGAAGTGCTTGAATAAGCCGTGGCCAACCGGATCCAGTCGCTTCTCGGGGTTGCCTACCCCGTCATCCAGGCGCCGATGACGTACATCGCGCGCGCCGAACTCGCTGCGGCGGTCTCCGAGGCCGGCGGGCTCGGCATGATCGAAACCCTCACCCCGGAGGGGCGCGCGGACCTGCGGCGGGTGCGCGAACTCACCGACAAACCGGTGGCAGCCAACCTCATGATCCAGGGATGGAAGAAGGATCCCTCGATCGTCGACATCCTGGCCGAGGCCGGCATACGCCACGTCTTCACCTCGGCCGGCGATCCCGCGTTGTTCACCAAGCTGCTGCACGACGCCGGGATGACAGTGGTGCATGTCGTCGGATCACTCAAGGGCGCGCACAAGGCCGCCGACGCCGGTGTCGACGCGCTGGTGGTCGAGGGCGTCGAGGGCGGCGGATTCAAATCATTGCTCGGGGCCTCGACCATGGTGCTGCTGCCCCTGGTTGCCGAAAACGTCGACCTGCCCATCATCGCCGCGGGCGGCATGTGCGATGCACGGTCGGCGGCGGCGTCACTGGTGTTGGGCGCCGAGGGCGTGCAGATGGGCACCCGGATGCTGGCCAGTCAGGAATCCGCGGTGCACACGAACTTCAAGGAAGCGATCGTGGCGGCAAACGACGCCGGCACAGTGCTTCTCGACATTCCCGGCAATCCGACCATGCGGGTTCTGCGGACCGGACTGGCGGCCCGAGTCGCAGCACACGACCCGGGCGCGCAGCTGCTGGGAAAGGTCACCGAGCTGTACTTCGACGGCGACATGGAAGCCAGCGTCGCCAACACCGGCCAGGTGTCATCGCGCATCGCCGAACTTCTCCCGGTGTCGGAGATCATCCGCCGGACCTGGGACGAAATCGAAGCGGTGTTGAGCGAGGCGCGGTCCCGAACCGGCCGTTCGTAAACCGGAACGGGCGACCGCGTTGTCTCCGGGTCGGCGAACTCGCCCTTCAAAGAGCTTCCAGGGCCCATGATTATGCAATGGATCGCCGCATCCGGATGACCGGATCATGACGTCGCCCGATTCTTCGCGGGCGACGGCGATCTCGCGCTTTCAGCTGTTCGCTGCCCTCGGAGTGATCGCCATCCCGGCCCTGGGCTGGTTCACCCAACATTGGTCCGGCGCGACGACCCTGGTGGTGTACTGGTTCGAGAACGTGACCGTGTGCCTGTTCGTGATAGCTCGCATCGCCGTGCACCGGCGCTGGAATCCCAGATATGGTCACTTCCACTATCGCGCACCGCAATCCGGCGGCCCGGCGAAACAATCGTTTTTGGCCGGCTTCGCCCTCGTCAGCCTGGCCTTCTGCGCTGCCCACGGGATCTTCCTCGGCGCCATTCTGGGACTGCTGGCGCATAACCGCGCGCCTGAGCTTGAGCTCCTCGATCTGGATTGGCGCAGCGCCGGATGGGGGTGTTTGAGCGTACTGCTGTTCCTGACGCTCAATTTCCTACTCGATCTGGTCGATCTGCGCCGATGGTCGTTCCGAGACGTCGAGCGCACCGCCGATATCGGGCTGGGCCGCGTCATGGTCGTGCATCTGACGTTGTTGCTCGGATTCGCCGGGATCGCCGCCACCGATGCTCCCGGCACGCTGTTCGGGGTCTTCGTGGTGCTCAAGACCCTCGCCTCACTCAGCACGGTGGTTCCCCAATGGGAACCGGAACGCCCGCCGCGCTGGCTCAGCAGCCTGATGAACCGCATGCCGAACGTGCACCCGGGCGAGCGCTTCGAGGATTTCTGGGTCCAGGATCAAGAGCGCGAGCGGCAGAGGCAGCGGCGCAACGAGCAGCCCTGGCGGGCCGCGGCACCGGATCCCGGTAATCCAGGGGCGGCCCACTGACCCCACCGGGGGCTACCGGCTCGAGATACCTCGCGCGATCTCGCCGTAGCGTTCGAAACGCTCGCTGTCGCCCAGCGCGTTGTACAAGACCAGGCGAGTCGCCACTCCCCCGTACTTGGCGATCAGACTGTCCCCCAACTCATCCCAGGTCGACTCGGTCGCAAAGACGGCCAGGTGCTCGTCGGTGATCTGCGCCGCCATGCCCGCGAAGTCGCCGGCCTTCTGCTTCTCGCGGATACGGGCGGTCGTGCCGTCGAACCCGGCCTCGTCCCAGATGAATGCATAGTTCGGCGTGCTTCCGTAGAAGCTCATACTGGCGCGCACCAGTTCGCGTTCCTGATGGCGCTCTTCGTCGCTGTCGCCGACGATCGTCATCGCGGGCACGATGATGTCGATGTCAGCGGTGGAGCGGCCCGCCTTGTGGGCGCCTTCGGCGACCTTCGGAACGACGTGGCGCGCGATATAACCGGGCTCGCCAAGCGGATGGACGTGCACACCGTCGGCCACTTCGCCCGCCATGCGCAGCATCCACGGATTCACGGCCGCGATGTCCACCTTGGGGTCAGGGGCGTCGATCACGCCGGGGCTCCATTGCGGAGTGATGAAATCGAGGTCGTAGAACGGCCCGTGATGAGCCAAGGTCCCGGTCCGGAATGCGGAAAAGCATGCCTTGACCGCCAGAACGTAGTCGCGCAGACGTGGACCGGGATGGTCGAACGCCGCACCGTAACGCCGCACGACATGGGTACGGACCTGCGTGCCGAGACCGAGCCGGAACTTTCCCGCCGTCGCCTCCTGCAGTTCCCACGCCGTCGCAGCGGTGACGAAGGGACTGCGCGGAAAGGCCACCGCGACTCCGGTCGAAATCTCCAGTCCCGGTGCGGCCTGAGAGGCGATGGCGGCGTTGAGATACGCGGTGCGGCCGGCTTCGGTGAGCAAAAGACCCGAGAAACCCGCGGCCTGGGTCTGGCGGGCAAACTCACCGACCTTCCCCAGCGGCTGTGGAATGGCCATGACGTCAACATGCACGAGCGAATCCTACGGGGTGGATCGTGCCGATAAGCGGCTTCACGCCGGGCCGCATCCGGATATCGACGACCCAGCATGCTGTTCGGCGGCTAAGGCCTGCCTGTAGCGTGACGGAGGTGAATTCCCCACGGATGCGTTCCCTGGTTTGGCTCGCCGCCTGCATTGCCGCCGCCGCCGTCCCCCTGGCCGGAGCCGGCACGGCAACCGCGGCCGACTCCTGCCCCACCGCTGCAGCGGCGGCCGGCGGGACGCCGGAGTGGACGCTGGACGGCACCACCGGCAGCGTCGCGGTCACCGGGTCGACGGCCTCGGCAGCGCCGCGGGTCGAGGTCACCACGCCGTTCAGCGTGACCCAGACCCAGGTGCACACATTGCAGGCCGGCGACGGGCCGGTGGTTGCCCCGACGGCTACGGTGTCGGTCTGCTACATGGGTGTCAACGGTCGTGACGGCACGGTGTTCGACAGCAGCTACACCCGGGGCGCCCCGGTCGACTTCCCCCTCAACGGAGTCGTGCCGGGATTCCAGAAGGCCATCGCGGGACAGCATGTGGGCTCCACGGTCGCCGTCGCGATGACGTCCGCGGACGGCTACCCCGACGGTCAGCCCCGCGCCGGAATCCGGCCGGGCGACACCCTTGTCTTCGCGATCAAGATCCTCAGCGCCACAAGCTGACCTGCCGCGATACCGCGGAGCTATCGACCCTGCCGGGCCGGACTCGGCGCAGTCGCTTCGCGCGTTCGGCGATCACGTCTGACAGCTCCGGGATCAGGGCGTGGTGACCGCCGGTCGCCTGAGCCACGGGCCAAAGGGGATCTCCTCTCGCGGCACCGCGATCGGCGCTGAGCTGAAGAGAAAACCCGCAGCGCGGCGTTTGGACCGGCCTGCACCGGGGAAATCACCCCGACAGTCGACTCTGTTGGGAACGGCGGGTGCGCTTCAGAAGGTCAACACGTGAGCGGGATGCGCCGGTGCATTCTCGCGGGACGGCGTCGGCCCGCGCGGCCGCGATCCGGCCGCTTCACCCTCACCAAGCGATCCCCCACCAGAAAGCCGGGTGACTGCCATGGCCAGGTTCTCGACGGGCAAGGGATTTCCCGATGTGGTTGTCACCGGGGTCGCGATGACAACCGCGCTGGCCACCGACGTCGACGACACGTGGAAACGACTGCTGGACGGTCAAAGCGGCATTCGGCGTCTCGACGACCCTTTCGTCGAGAAGTTCCACCTGCCGGTGCGCATCGGCGGCCACCTGCTCGAAGAGTTCGACCATCAACTGACCCACAAGGAACTGCACCGGTTTTCGTATCTGCAGAAGATGTCCACCGTGTTGGGCCGGCGGGCCTGGGCCCACGCCGGGTCGCCGGAGGTCGACACCCGCCGTCTGATGGTGTCCATCGGCACCGGCTTGGGCTCGCCGGAGGAACTGGTCTGGGGCTATCAGGGCATGGTCGAGCACGGCATGAAAGGCGTGTCGCCGCTGGGGGTTCAGAAGTACATGCCCAATGCGGCGGCCGCCGCCGTCGGGCTGGAGAGAGGCGCCAAGGCCGGGGTGCTGACCCCGGTCTCGGCGTGCGCCTCGGGAGCCGAAGCGATCGCCCAGGCCTGGCGCGACATCGTCTATGACGAAGCCGACATCGCCATCTGCGGCGGGGTGGAGACCAAAATCGAGGCGGTACCGATAGCCGGCTTCGCCGCGATGCGCATCGTGTTGTCCACCAGCAACGACGATCCGGCCGGCGCGTGCCGCCCGTTCGACCGTGACCGCAACGGCTTCGTCTTCGGTGAAGGCGCTGCACTGATGGTCATCGAAACCGAGCAGCACGCCAAGGCACGCGGCGCTTCCATACTGGCCCGGCTGATGGGTGCGGGAATCACCTCTGACGGCTACCACATCGTGGCGCCCGACCCGTCCGGCGAACGAGCCGGTTACGCGATGACACGGGCGATCGAACTCGCCGGGCTGACACCGGCCGATATCGGGCACGTCAACGCGCACGCAACGGGCACCCGCATCGGGGATCTGGCCGAAGCGCAGGCGATCTGCAATGCGATGGGTAGCCACCGGCCGGCGGTCTACGCACCGAAATCCGCCCTGGGCCATTCGGTCGGCGCGGTGGGCGCGGTCGAGGCGATCCTGACGGTATTGGCATTACGCGACGGTGTTATCCCGCCCACGCTGAACCTGCACCATCTCGACCCCGGCGTCGACCTGGACGTGGTGGCCGGCCAACCTCGAATGGGTGACTATCGCTACGCGATCAGCAATTCGTTCGGATTCGGCGGTCACAACGTGGCGCTGGTCTTCGGCACGTATTAGAAAGCGGCAGAACAGATGCCGAAGGATCTCGAGCCTCATTTCGACGACGTACAGGCACACTATGACCTGTCCGACGAGTTCTTCCGGCTGTTCCTCGACCCGAGCCAAACCTACAGCTGCGCCTACTTCGAGCGCGAGGATATGACACTGGAACAAGCTCAGCTCGCCAAAATCGATCTGTCCCTGGGCAAACTCCGATTGCAGCCGGGGATGAGGCTGCTTGACATCGGCTGCGGCTGGGGCGCCACGATGCACCGCGCAGTCGAGAAGTACGACGTCAACGTCGTAGGCCTGACCCTGAGCAAGAACCAGGCCGTCGCCGCACAGGCGGCGCTCGACACGATGGACACCTCCCGCAGCCGGCAGGTGCTGCTGGAGGGCTGGGAATGCTTCGACGAGCCCGTCGACCGGATCGTCTCCATCGGAGCGTTCGAGCACTTCGGTCACGAGCGCTACGACGACTTCTTCACCATGACCGCCAACGTCTTGCCGCCGGACGGCGTGATGCTTTTGCACACCATCTCCGGCTTGACCTATCCCCAGATGCAAGAACGCGGCCTGCCATTGACATTCGCGATGGCCCGGTTCATCAAATTCATTGTTACCGAGATCTTTCCGGGCGGCCGGTTGCCCACCATCGAGATGGTGCAAGACCATGCCGCGGCCGCGGGGTTCACGCTGACCCAACGGCAATCCCTGCAACCGCACTACGTGCGGACTCTCGACTGCTGGGCACGCGCGTTGGAATCCCACCGTGAGGAGGCGATCGCGGTCCAGTCCCAAGAGGTCTACGACCGCTACATGCGTTACCTGACGGGCTGCTCCGATGGATTCCGCGCCGGCTATATCGATGTCACCCAGTTCACGCTGGAGAAGCAGGACTCACGACGTGACCCACCGGCGCCTGGCTCGTCGAAGCCGGGCCGGTAGCCTGACCAAGGTGAATCGTTCTCGCCTGCCTTTGTTCGTCGGACTCACTGCCACCTCGTTGGCCTTGACCCTTGTCGGTTGTAGCGGCTCCGATACCGACACCTCGTCGACGAAGACGTCCTCGGTGACCGATCTGTTCACCATGCCCCCCACCGCGGAGACGGTGACCGCGTGTCCCTCATCTGCGCCGGCTGCCGAAGCGGCGCCGGATTGGACACTGACCGGAGCCAGCGGCAGCGTCGCGGTGACCGGTTCCACCGACACGGCCGCGCCACGCGTGGCCGTGCAGGCGCCGTTCAGCGTGACCCAGACCGAGGTGCACACGCTGCATGCCGGCGAGGGGCGCGTCGTTTCGGACAATGCGACGGTGTCGGTCTGCTACATGGGCGTCAACGGACGAGACGGGTCGGTGTTCGACAGCAGCTACGAGCGCGGCGAACCGGTCGAGTTCGGACTCGACCGGGTCGTGCCGGGCTTCCAGAAGGCCATCGCGGGCCAGAAGGTGGGGTCGACGGTGGCGGTTGCCATGATCCCCGCCGACGGCTACCCCGAAGGGCAACCGGCCGCCGGCATCCGGCCGGGCGACACGCTGGTCTTCGCGATCAAGATCCTCAACGCGACGCGCTGACCGCCTGCCGGGCCTTACTGCGGATGCGTGGCCAGGTATTCGCTGACCGGGATGCGGGTGCTCGAGGCGTAGCCGATCGGCAGCAACAGATCGCCGGCGGTGGTGCGGTAATAGGTGTCCCAGCGGTAGTACCCGGCGAACCCGGCCGGGTCCCCGCCGAGGACCGCGGCGTAGTCGTTGACCGCCCGCACGTAATAATCGGAGTGGTTGTAGCCCCAGATCGCCCGATCCCGATTGGTGGCAAACCCGTTGGCGGCCAACAGCCGACCGGCGGCCATGATGCTGTCGCGTGGCGAGTGGATGTCTCCGCCGTTGCCATAGGCGGCGAAGGTCGAGGGCAGGAACTGCATCGGACCCTGCGCGGCGTCATCGCTGACTCCGTTGATACGGCCGAAGCCGGTCTCGACGAAATTGATGGCTGCCAGGTAATTCCATGGCACCCCCGTCGCGGCCTCGGCCGCCCGGTAGCAGTCCAGCAGTTCGTTCGCCGGCACCGGCGGCACCACCCGCCACGGCGGCAGGCTGTCTTTGGGCGGGGTGAGGGCGGTCAGTTGGCGGCGAGCGTCGATGTTGCGGTCGTAGACCGCGAGCAGTGCCGGCGGGATCTGCGGCCGGGCGATGGCGTCCCACTCGGGGTGGGCGCCCAAGGTGCGGTAGGCAACCTGCTGGCGGCGTGCCGCGGCCGCCAGCACCTGTTCCGGTGCCGACGGATTACGCAGCGCCTGATCGGCGGCGACCAGATCGGCGGCCAGCGCGGCCGGATCGGAGCCCGGAGCCGCCCCGACCGGTGCCGCCGTCATGAAGACGAGGGCGAGCAGCGGGGCGGTGACGGCACGCAGGAACCGAACAGGCATACCGATCATCTTGGCCCCCGAACCGGCCGAAACCACGCAAGGCGGGCATCCGGAGCGTTCCCAACCAACTAGAACACGTTCCGTTATCAACGATGTGGGCGGTAATATGCGCTGGTCACCATCATTGACCACTCACTACGAACTGTTACATTCTGGGCCGACCAGCCCATGTCATCGAGGGGAAATCGCGTGACCACCACCAGCGTGACCACTGACGTCGTCGTCGTCGGGTTCGGCGCAGCCGGTACCTCCGCGGCGATCACAGCCCGCGAACACGGTGCCGAGGTCATCGCGGTGGACCGCGCCAACGGCGGCGGCGCCACCGCGATCTCCGGAGGCATCATCTACGCCGGGGGCGGCACCTCGGTCCAGAAAGACGCCGGAGTCGAGGACACCCCCGAGCAGATGCTGGACTACTTGCGCCTGGAAGTCGGTGACGCGGTCAGCCCGGACACACTTCGGCGCTTCGTCGACACCAGTCCGGAGATGATCGACTGGCTGAGCACCCACGGGGTGCCGTTCAACCCGGGCCTGTGCCCCTATAAGACGTCGTTTCCGAACAACCGCTACTACCTGTATCACTCCGGCAGCGAGAACGCCGGGGCGTTTCGCGCCCACACCCCACCGGTGCAGCGCGGCCACCGGGCCTACGGAAAGGGCACCTCGGGCAAGAAGATCTACGCGCCGCTGGCCGATTCGGCGCGCAAGCTCGGTGTGGACTTCCGGCCGCACACAGGCGTGACCGAACTGCTGCGGGACGCAGCGGGCCGGGTGATCGGGGTGCGTGCCATGACGATGGGTCAGGCACCGCGGCGCATCCAGCGGCGCTACGCGCGGCTGGCCGCGATCTCGTCCAAGCCCGGCGTCTACTACCCACCGCTGCGCGCCGCGATGGAACGCCGACTCAAGACGTTGCAGCGCCGTTACGCGCGCCCCATCGAGATCACCGCACGCCGCGGGGTGATCATCTGCGCCGGCGGCTTCATCGCCAACACCGAGTGGCGCAAGCGCTACGCACCGGAGTTCAACGGAGGCCTGCCGCTGGGCACCAGCGGTGACGACGGCAGCGGTATCGCGCTTGCGCAGAGCGTCGGCGCGGTGACCGACCGGATGGACAATGTGTCGGCGTGGCGGTTCATCACCCCGCCGAGTGCGTTCATCTCCTCGATCGTCGTCGACGAGAAGGGCAGCAGGGTGCTCGACGAGACCCGTTACGGCGCGGCACTCGGCCAGGCCCTGGTGAAAAACCATGGCAGCAAGGGCTGGATTCTCGCCGATGCCGCACTCATGGCGGAGGCTCGGCGTCAGCTGCTCACCCAGACGCTGTGGTTTCAGCGCGCCCAGTCCGCCGCACTGATGTTGTCCGGCGCCAAACGCGGCAAGACGCTCACGGACGCAGCCCGGGCCGCCGGCATCGACCCCGTGGGCTTGGCGGCCACCGTCGCCGCGCACAACGACGCGATCGACTCCGGCAGTGCGGACCCGGTCGGCAAACCGGCCGAATTCCGCCGACGTATCGACAAAGCCCCGTTCACCCTGTTGGACATCTCGGTGCGGCCCAACGTGTTGCTGCCCACCCCGATGCTGACCCTGGGCGGCGTGCGCGTCGCCGAGGACACCGGCGCGGTGCTCGATGCCGATGGCGCCCCGATCCCCGGGCTCTACAGCGCCGGGCGGACCGCCATCGGGATCGCCTCACGGTCCTACGTCAGCGGGCTGTCGATCGCCGACTGCGTATTCGCCGGACGGCGTGCCGGGGCGGCGGCGGCCGCTCAGCGACCGGACTGAACCCGTCCTGGACCCGGCGCCGGGGGTGCCTCGATGAGGTCGCGAAATCCCTTCGCGGGGTAGGTGTTCGCTCCGGCTTCCCGGACCCGTTCCAGCAGGGCGGCATCTGACGTCACGACGGTGATGTGGTGCGGATGCCGGTCGGCATGCACCATCCGGATGATCTCGTCGTCGGCGGAATTGGTGCCGGCTCGCGGCGCCGCGGCGATCGCGATCACCTCCGAATCGATCGGCGGGGACGGCGGCTTCTCAAAGACCACGGTGACATCCCTGCCGTCCGCGGCCGCCCACCGTTCGAGATGTCGGGTCAACCGGACCATGGCCTGTTGGCGGTCTTTCCACCAGCCGTCCGGGCGAGAACCGATCACGTTCATCGCATCGACGATCCATCGCACGACTCCGACGGTACGGTGCAGCAATGAGCGCGCGCCACGATGATGCAGCGCCGGCGATGAGGAGCAGTGGTGCTATGAACCTGGTCACCTACGAGCTGGACGACCATGTCGCCACCATCACGCTGAATCGCCCCGAGGCTCGCAACGCCATCAACGGAGCGCTGCGCACCGACCTCAATGCGGCCTGGGAGCGGTTCCGCGCCGAGGAGGACGCCTGGGTGGGGATCCTGACCGCCAACGGGGAGGTCTTCTGCGCCGGGGCCGACCTCGCCGATTCTCAAGGCGCTGTCGGCACGTTCGCCGGCACGTTCTGGGAGAAGCCCACCATCAACTCCTTCGAGTCCGGTATGGAGCTCTTCAAGCCGACCATCGCCGCCGTGCACGGCCCGTGCGTCGGCTACGGGTTGACCGGATTGCTGTTCTGCGACTTCGTGATCGCCAGCACCGAGGCGGTGTTCCGCTTCCCGGAGGTGCGCCTCGGGGTACCCACCATCGTCGGTGCCATCCGGCTGCCGCACCGAGTGGGCTGGGCCAACGCCATGGAGTTGTTGTTGACCGGGGAGCCGATGGACGCCCAGCGGGCCAATGAGATCGGTCTGGTCTGGAAGGTGGTCGAGCCGGCCGACCTGCGGGAGGCCGCCCGGTCCTGGGCGCGCACGCTGGTCAAGGCCGCTCCCCTGGCTCAGCGAGCCACCAAAGAGGTGGCGTGGCGCACCGGCGACATGAGCTGGATCGACGCCGTCCGGTTCGGGGAGACCATGCGCAAGGTGGTCGGAGCGACCGACGACGTCGCAGAGGGTCTGCGCGCCTGGCGGGAGAAGCGGCCGCCGCGCTGGCAGGGCCGCTGAATCAGACCCCGGCGGGAGCGTGCTCGGCCCGCTCGGCCGCATCCGGCAGGATCGGCGGCACCGTGGCCGCCGCCGTGACACACAGGTAGGCCACCGCGAAACACACGATCGTGTACCACAGGCTGCCCACCGGGTCACCGTCGGCGGTCACCCCGTTCACCGCGTCGAGGTAGGCCGGCAGCGCGGTCAGCCACAACACCGTCATGACCGAGAGGTAGACCGCCGCGTAGCGGACGATCAGGGGGTTATCGTGCCGACCGCCGACGATCAGGTTCAACCGCAGCCGCCGCCATTGCAGGATTAGCACCGGCACGGCGACCACCACGATGATCAGAAGCTCTACGGCATAAGCGATCCCCAGCAACCGGCCGTCGGTGGCGGCGCCCAGAACTGTCGCCGGCAGCGGCAGGATGCCGGTGCCCAGTGATGCCAGCAGGCCGATGACGATGGTTCGCAGGAGCACCTGCAGCCCACCGAATCGCCTGCCCTGATCGACCTGACGGCCTACGAGCAGCTGGACGCAGAACGCCAGCGACGCCGGCCACAGCGCCGCGAACACCACCACGCTGCCCATCGGCACCGAGGCGAACATCGGTTGATTGAGCGGATTGTCCACCGACCACTCCCACCAGCGCAGCTGCGGCCCAAGGTGATCGAAGATCTCGTAGAAGGCGTGATGGACAAACCCCACGCACACCGCGCCGACGACGACGCCGTAGCGGCGGAACACGCCCAGGATGCGGACGATCTCGAAGGCGACGGTCGCCATCATCGGATAGATCGCAATGATGTACAGCGGCAGCCTGCCCCACAAGAAATCGACGCTGAACACGTTGTGCGCGAACATCGTGTCGACATGCTCGTCGATCCCGAACGCCGCCGGGAAATACAGCGGCGGCTCGATGATCAGCAGATAGGCGATGGCACCGAACCACAGCGCCAGATTGGTGGCGTCCCCGTGACGCCGAAACCGGTTGATCGCATAGACCAGTGCCAGCACCGCCCCGATGATCACGGTCAGCTCCAGGACCGGCAGCGTCCAGTTCTCCAGGTGCAGCGGATTGCGGAACTCCACCAGCCCCCCGGCCTCCGAGCAGGAAAAGCCCAGCGATCCGGCGAGTCGCTCGAAAGTGGGTGCACACAGATCGGACATCAGGCGCTCTTCTCGTCAGCGGTGTACCACTTCGTCACGTCGTAGCCCTGGTCGTAGCGGGCGAACCACTCCTCGGCCAGGACCGGAATCTTCTCGTGCGCCGGTTTGTGATTGGGCAACTGACTGCGCACGATACCGTTCACGGCCGTGAGCATCTCCCCCTTCGGCAGATGTCTGAAGGCATCGAGTACCGGTCCTTGATCGGCCGGCCACCCGAACGGCATCCGCCGCCGCCAGGCCTGCTTGCCTCGGTAGGTGCTGAACAGCGACAGCGCATCGACCTTGCGGTCCGCCACCGGGATGTGCTTGTTGAACCCCAGGCAGGCCACCTTGATCACACTCATCACATGTTTGAAGATCGACGGCGCCATCCGCATCCGGTACCACGGATCGTTGATGACGTGGTCATAGATGATCAGCGCGGAGCTACGGTGCTCGACCTCTTCGACAAAGTGCCACAAGAACAGTGACGCGACGCGGTCATCACCCGGAGCGAACAGCGTGTCGTCGTGGTCGAGCATGAGCTTGAAAACCGGGGTGAATGTCGCCTCGAGATCGGCGGTGTAGGCGAGCCGATAGTCCAGGGATTTCTCCGCGGTCATCGTGTCGAACATCGCGTTGCACTCGTCGAGGGTCTCCTTGAGCCCCGGGTAGGCCTTGATCAGCGCCCGTGCGTGCCCGCGGTGGGCCATCGAATGCTGGCCTTCCTGACGGACGAAGGCGTCGGCCTCCTCGGCGACGGCCGGGTCGGTGATCAACGGCATGGCCTCGGCGATCATGCTGACGATCATCTTCTCGAACCCGATCGCCAGGAACGACACCGCGTTGGCCATCGACGAGAACGCCGGGTTGGTTTCGTTCCACAAGAACGGCACGGGATGATCAGCGAATGCGAACCTCAACTTGCGCACGATCAGGTCGGTCATGGCCACCTCGCCTATCAACATACAAATGAACGTCTTCGCGTATGATTGTTCGGTACAAGACCGTTGTCAAGGGGATCGCTGATGGCACGCCGACGCGGCTGGGGCGGCAACCCGCCCCACAGTGACGAAGAGGCCGGGCAGCGGATCATCGCCGCGGCCGTCGACCTGGTCGCCGAGACCGGGTCGGCGGTCTCGCTGGCCGACGTCGCGAACTCGCTGGGCGTCATCCGGCAGACGGTGTACCGCTACTTCCCCACCGCCGATGCCCTGATGCGCGCCGTCGCCATCGCCTCGGTCGACGGCTTTCTCGACCGGCTGACCGAGCACGTCCATGGCATTCACGATCCGGCCGACGCGCTCACCGAGGGCACCCTCTACACCCTGGACGCGGTGGTCCGCTCGCCGCACCTGGGGGCGGTGCTGTCGTCCTCGTCCACGCACAGCCGCGAGATGACCTCCGAGCAGGCCCGGGCGTTCGGGATGCGGATGATCGAACGGTTCGACGTCGACTGGAAACGACACGGCTACGACGAGGCCAGCCTGCGCGAACTCGTCGAGTTCACCCTGCGGATCATGCTCTCGTTCATCGTGGCGCCCAACGATCCCGATCGCTCGCCAGATGACCTGCGCCGGTTCCTGAGGCGCTGGCTGGGCGAAGCGGTCGCGGCGCAGAAACAGCGCGGCCTCTAGCTCGAACCACCTCCCCCGGCGGATACCGACCCCGCGCCATATACCCTACGGGGTATGGTATTTTCAGGACAGGAGGTGCGAGGTGCGTCTGATGGCCACGATCACGAAACGGGCCTGGCTGCCACTGGTGGTCGCCCTGGCGGCAGTGGCCGGATCCATGGCCGTGCTCAACCTGCGCGGAGCCTTCGGATCCGACGCGATCTTCCACTGGGACGGCAGCGGTTCCCAGCCGATCGCCTCCATCAACGAAAAACAAGTCATCTACGAGGTTTTCGGCCCGGACACCAGCACGGGCCGGATCAGCTACCTCGACGACGAGGCCCAGCCGAGGCGCGCGATGTTCGCCCGGCTGCCGTGGAGTTTCACCATCACCACAACGAGTCCTGCCGTGATCGGCAACGTTGTGGCCCAGGGTGACGGCGACCGGATTGGTTGCCGCATCACCGTCAACGGCTCGGTGCACGACGAACACGTCGCGGTCGGACGCCACGCCCAGGCCTTTTGTCTGGTCAAAGCCGCATGAGTACCCCGGCTGATCCCCGGCCGTGGTACATGCGGCTGGTCCGCCGGCTGGCCTGGCCGCTGATCGTCTTCTGGCTGCTGGTGACCGTCGGCCTCAACGTACTGGTGCCGCCGATCGAGTCGGTGGCGCGAGACCACGCGGTGACGATGTCCCCTCCCGACGCCCCGTCGCTGATCGCGGCGAAGCACATCGGCGCAAAGTTCGACGAGTTCGACTCCGACAGCATCGTCATGCTGGTGCTCGAGGGCGAGTCCGAACTCGGTCCGGACGCCCACCGCTATTACGACGCGCTGATCGAACGGATTGCGGCCGATTACGAACACGTCCAGCACATCACGAATCTGTGGGGTGACCCGATCACCGCCGCCGGTGTGCAGAGCAGCGACGGCCGCGCCGCCTACGCCCAGATCAACACCGCCGGCGACCAGGGCAGCACCCTGGGCAATGAGTCCGTCGACGCAGTCCGCAAGATCGTCGCGTCGGTGCCGGCACCAAACGGGGTGAGGGCCTACGTCACAGGCCAGGCCGCGCTGACCACCGATATGACCGAAGCCGCCGATAAATCCATGCTCAAGATGATGGCCGTCACCGGCGGTGTCATCGTCATCATGCTGGCGCTGGTCTACCGATCCGCCGCCACCGTGGCCCTGGTTCTGGTGATGGTCGGTTTCGAGATGGGCACCGCCCGCGGCCTGGTCGCGCTGCTGGGAGACCAGGGCCTGCTGGGCTTCTCGACATTCGTCGTCGCGATGTTGTCGTCGCTGGCGATCGCCGCGGGGACCGACTACGCGATCTTTCTGATCGGCCGCTACCACGAAGCCCGCAACGCCGGCGATGACCGCGAAACGGCATGGTACTCGATGTTCCGCGGCACCTGGCATGTCATCTTGGGCTCGGGGCTGACCATCGCCGGAGCCTCGCTGTGTCTGCATTTCGCCCGGCTGTCCTATTTCAAAGCACTCGGCATCCCCTCGGCTCTGGGCCTGCTGGTGGTGATCGCCGGCGCGCTGACCGTCGCCCCTGCCATCGTCGCGGTCGCCGCCCCGTTGCTCGACCCCCACCGGGTCGAAGGGCGTGGATGGCGGCGCATCGGCACCGCCAACGTCCGTTGGCCCGGACCGGTGTTCGTCGCCGCACTGTTGGTCACCCTGGTCGGGATGCTCGCTGTGCCGGGCATGAAGATCAGCTACAACGATCGCTTCTACATCCCGGCCCACCTGCCGGCCAATGTCGGCTATGACGCCGCCGAACGGCATTTCAGCGCCGCCCGGATGAATCCCGACGTGTTGATGGTCGAAGCCGACCACGACCTGCGCAACCCCGCCGACATGATCATCTTGGACCGGATCGCCAAGAACATCTTTCGCACCCGGGGGGTGGAGCGGGTGCAGAGCATCACTCGGCCGCTGGGTAGTCCCATCGACCACACGTCGATACCGTTCCAGATCAGCATGCAAGCCGTTCCGATCCAGGAAAACCTGCAATTCATGAGCGATCGGCTCGCCGACATGCTCACGATGAGCGACGATCTCGACGCCACCGTCGACTCGATGGTGCGGCTGCGGGACCTCGTCACCCGAATGAGCACCACCACCGAGAACATGAACGCTGACATGGCCACCGTCAGCGCGACCGTCGACGAGATCCGGGACCACATCGCCGATTTCGACGACGTCGCCCGCCCGGTCCGCAACTACTTCTACTGGGAACAGCACTGCACCGGCATCCCGGTCTGTCATGCCATCCGTTCGGTCTTCGACGCTTACGACGGCATGGACAAGTTCAGCGAGAACATGGCGCCGCTGCTGGCCGACATGGCCGACATGAACAGCGTGCTGCCGCAGATCGTCGGGCAGTTCGACCCGATGATCTCGGTGGCGAAATCCATGCAGGCCAGCCTGCTTGCGATGCACTCGAGTTTCTCCGGCCTGGTGACCCAGATGTCACGGATGACCGACACCGCCAGCGAGATGGGCCGGGCGTTCGATGCCTCCAAGGCTGACGACTACTTCTACCTGCCGCCGGAGGCGTTCGACAACCCCGACTTCCAGAAGGGCCTGAAGATCTTCGTGTCCCCGGATGGCACCGCGGCTCGCTTCATCGTCACCTACGATGCGGATCCGGCCACGCCTAAGGGCATTTCGTTCGTCGAGCCGATGCTGGCTGCTGCCCACGACGCGGTGAAGGGCACGCCGCTGACCAACGCCAAGTTCTATCTCACCGGAACCGCGGCGGTATACAACGACATTCAGGCCGGCTCCGCCTACGACATCCTGATCGTCGGGGTTGCCGCGGTGACGTTGATCTTCATCGTGATGCTGTTGATCACCCGCGCCCTGGTGGCCGCTGCCGTGATCGTCGGAACCGTACTGCTGTCGCTGAGTGCGGCGTTCGGCCTGTCGGTGCTGGTGTGGCAGCACATCTTCGGGCTGCCGCTGAACTGGATCGCGCCGGTGTTCGGAGTCATCATCCTGCTGGCGGTTGGCTCGGACTACAACCTGCTGCTGGTTTCCCGGTTCCAGGAGGAGATCGGCGCCGGGGTCAAGACCGGGATCATCCGATCCATCGGCGGTACCGGATCGGTGGTCACCACGGCAGGTCTGGTGTTCGCGTTCACCATGATGTCGATGGCGGTCAGCGACCTGTACTCGATCGGCCAGGCGGGCAGCACGATCGGGCTCGGCCTGTTGTTCGACACGCTGATCGTGCGGTCATTTCTGACCCCATCGATCGCGGCGCTGCTCGGCCGTTGGTTCTGGTGGCCCAGCAAAATACAGCGAGTGCGGCCGGCGCGGACCGCACCGCCCGCGGTAGCGGCGACTACCCCGCCGCCGGTGACCGCGGGATCACGCTAGGACGAAAGTCGTACTGGGTGGCGACACCGCCGATGCCGCCGCGCCCGGCGAGATTGCCGACCGGCACCATCGGCGGCATCATCCCGGCACCGGCTGCCGGAGCGGTCGTCCCACCGGCCAGTGGCAGCGCCGTCGCTGAAGGGGCGGCGCTGCCGCCCACGCCGGTCCAGGCCGGCGGCACCGATAGTGCACCGATCGAGGCGGCCCGGCCCAGTCCGGCCGTCGCCGTCGGAGCGCCGGTGAGCCCGGTCAGTGTCACCGCGCGGCTGCCAGACGCCAATGCCCCGGCCGCGGCGGCGGGCGCCACCCCGGTCGCTACCGCCCCGGCAGCCCCCTTGGCTCCGTTGGTGCCGCCCATGAGCATCCGCATCAGCATGCTCATCGGCATCATCGCCATGCGCAACGGCATGGTCAGCGAGGAGAGACTGGACAGCGACGTCGCCGATGCACCCGACGACGTCTCTGTCGCCGGCGCCGCCAGACTCTGCAGTGCCGCCGGGGTTGTCGAGATCAGCTGCGGCCCTTGACTCATCAACGTCTCGGCGTCGGTTCCGGTGGTGGCGGCAGCAGACTGTGCCACCGACACGGCCTGGTTGGCCTGCCCGGACGGGTCGATGGTCTGCGGCGGCGACGTGAACGGTGTGAGCCGGGTGGCTGCCGCCGACGCTGCGGCGTAGCCGTACATCGCCGCTGCGTCCTGTGCCCACATCTCCAGATACTCCGCCTCGGTGGTCGCGATCGCCGCGGTGTTCTGCCCCAGCACGTTCGTCGCGATCAGCGTCGCCTGCAGGCTGCGATTGGCCGCGATAAGCGCAGGTGACACCGTGGCGGCGAACGCGGTTTCATACGCCCCGACCGCCGCAGACACCTGGGCGGCCGCTTGCTGCGCCTGCGCCCCGGTGGCGCTGAGCCAGGTGATGTAGGGGCTGGCTGCGGCCGCCATGGCCGCCGACGAAGGCCCCGCCCACGACCCGGTGGTCAGGCCGGCGACCACCGAACCGTAGGACGCGGCAGCCGCGTTCAGTTCGGCGGCCAGGTCCTGCCAGGCCGTCGCGGAGGCCAGCAGTGAGCCCGGCCCGGCACCGGCGTACATCCGGGCCGAATTGATCTCCGGTGGCAGGGCTCCGAAATCCATTGCCTCCCCTAATGTCCGGCCGGCACAAGCAGGCCGGTCAATATCTTTAGGAAGGCTAGCTAGCTGCTTTGGGTGCCCGACATGTCCCGGCTGTGCGCCCGCTGTGCGTGCCGGCGATGACGCCGCGGTATCAGCGACGGTCCAGCGCGCCCGCGAGGTAGTGCTCGCGGCACGCCGTACGCCCGAGCTTGCCGCTGGTGGTGCGCGGGATGGCTCCAGCCGGCACGAAGCGGATATCGGCGGGGGTCAACCCGTGCACCCGGGAGACCTCCGCGCGGATCGCCGCGATCGCCGGCGCGGGATCTTCGCGCCCGGTTCCGGTGGCGCGCTCGGCGACGATCACCAGGCCGTCGAGGGAATCGGCCGGAGCGGTGAACGCCACCACGTAACCGCTGCGCACCATGGCCGAGGCGTGTGCCACGGTGGCCTCGATGTCCTGCGGGTAGTGACTGCGGCCGTCGATGTTCATCAGATCCACGGTCCGGCCGGTCACATAGAGCTCGCCGTTGCGATAGAACCCCAGATCCCCGGTGCGCAGCCAGGTGCCGTCGCCCGGCACACGCTCGGCGTGACTGCCCCGCGCCAGCCAGTGTCGCAGCCGGGCGCCGAAGACGCGTTGAGTCTCATCGGGCCGGCCCCAGTAGCCGGCCGTCACGTTGTCGCCATGGAGCCAGATCTCGCCGATGTGACCGTCGGGCAGCTCCCTGCCCGCGTCCGCGTCGACGATCACCGCCCACAGGCTGCGCGCGACCCGGCCGCAGGAGACCTGAGCCACCGCATCCGGGGCGTCGGCGGCCACCGGCACCACGCGGCCCGCGCCGAGCTGCTCACGGCCCAAGTGCAGCACACTCGCCTCCGCGTCGGGGGCGATCGTGGCAACGAACAGCGTCGCCTCGGCGATTCCATAGGACGGTTTGATCGCGGTGCGCGGCAGCCCGTAGGGCGCGAAAGCCTCGTTGAACGCGGTGATGGCCGACATGCTCACCGGCTCGGATCCGATGATCATCACCACGTTCGACAAGTCGACGTCGGCGCCCGGCGCGGGCAGGCCACGCTGCGCGGTCAGTTCGTAGGCGAAGTTCGGTGCCGCGGTGACCACCCGGCCGCGCCGTGATGCGTCCGACAGGGCGTTGATCCAGCGCTGCGGCCGGCGGATGAACGCGGTCGGCGAGATCAGCGTGGAATGTCCCCCGTAGACCGCGGGAAACCCGATCATCGACAGTCCCATGTCATGATAGAGCGGTAACCAGCTGAGCCCGTGGGTGTTTCGGTCCAGCATGTCGATCGACAGGATCATCTGCAGCAGGTTGGTTCCCACCGCGCGGTGGGTGACCTGCACACCGATCGGCGGTCGGGTGGCGCCGGAGGTGTACTGCAGGTGCGACACGTCGTCGACATCGATTTGCACGGGCACGAACGCTGCGGCGGCCGCGTCGGGAATCTCGTCGATGGTCACGACCCGTGGTCGTAATTGCTGCGGCAGCCCGCGCAGAAAGTCCTCGACGACGTGCCGCGCCGCCGCCGTGGTCAGGACCGCGACCGGGGTGGAGTCACGCAACGCGGTATCGAGGCGTTCGGCGTGCCCGGGCAGCTCGGGGGCGAACAACGGCACCGCGATGGTTCCGCACTTGACCGCCGCGTAGAACCCGGCGACGTAGTCGAGGCCCTGAGGCGCCAGGATCGCCACCCGGTCGCCGCGCTCGGTGACCTCCTGCAGCCGCGCGGCGATGGCGTGCAACCTGCGACCGAATTGCGCCCAGGTCAGTTCGACGGCGCGGCCTTCGACCGGTCCGGCGTAGTCCAGATAGCGGAAGGCCACCGCGTCGCCGACATTGGCGACGTTGCGGTCGATCAGCGAGATCAGGGTGTCACCCGGCGGCAGGACGATGCCGCCGTCCGCGTCGAGGCACTCCTCGATCTGGACCAAGCCCTTCATGCACCGCAGTCTAGGTGCCCGCCGAATTGCGGCAGCGGTGCCCGGAAGCATCCTCGGCGGCCCGCGGTTGCAACTATGTGATGGGTCGCCGGCTGTTCGCGGCCCCTCGCGTGCCGTTATCCGCCTTGACCGCAAAGGACGTCCATCACAATGGAATTAGGCATACATTTTGTTGATTTCCAGCCCGGTGACCCGGCCCGGCTCGGACCGGTGCTCGCCGGCGCCGCTGTCGCCGCCGAGGAGGCAGGCGCGGCGATGTTCACCATGCAGGACCATTTCTTCCAGATGGAACAGCTGGGCCGCGCCCAGGATCCTTTTCTGGAGTGCTATACCGCCTTGGCTTTCGTCGCCGGTCAGACCCGCAGCATCCCGCTGGGTGTGCTGGTCACCGGCGTGACTTACCGTCATCCCGGGGTGCTGGCCAAAACCGCCGCCACCTTGGACGTCCTGTCGGGAGGACGGTTCATCTTCGGTATCGGAACCGGCTGGTACGAACGGGAACACACCGGCCTCGGCGTCCCGCTTCCACCGCTGAGCGACCGCTTCGAGATGGTCGAGGAGACGCTGCAGATCTGCAGACAGATGTGGAGCCCGGACGATGGGCCCTATGTCGGCAAGCACTACCGGCTGGCCGAGACCATCTGCGCGCCACAGCCGGTCAGACAGCCACCGATCTTGATCGGTGGTGGTGGCGAGAAGAAGACGTTGCGGCTTGCGGCGCACTACGCCGACATATGGAACCGCAACGGCACCGTGCTGCGGCCCGACGATTTGGGCCGCAAGGTTGAGGTGCTGCGCCGGCATTGCGAAGAGGCCGGACGTGATCCGGCCGAGATCCGCAAGACGGTCGGACTGTTCGCCGACCCGTTCGCCGATCTCGACGGCTACCTGCGGACCGTGGACTACTGTGCCGGCTTGGGATTCGACCTGGTCCATACCGGGCCGCTGCCGGGCAACCCCGACCCGGTCGGCTTTGTTCGCCGCCTCGGCGACGAGTTGGCGCCCAGACTCGCACAGATCGGCTGACGCAGACCACGAGTCCGGCGGGACTCACATCACCGGTTCGTGCAGTGCCAGGCTGATGAAGAGGTAGCCCATGCAGATCAGCAGGTTCAGCGCGGCGAGCATCAGCCCGCCCACGATGAGCACATGCACCAGGCGGCGCCGGTTGCGCTGCGCCCGGGCCAGCCGCTGCTCGCGTTGCATCGCGGTCGCGGTGAGCGCGAACATGTAGTCGATCGACTCCGCCGATCCCAGCGGCGCACCGGCGGTCATCTCCCGCAGGCGGGCCGCCGGGATCTGTACCCCGACCTCGGCGAAGCGCCGGCTCATCCGTCGCGCTCCCCAGCGGCCGATCGGTCGATCCGCCGAAGCGATGCGCTGCGGCGGTTGACCCGCGGGGGTGCTCCAATGGCCTGACCGGGCCGTCATAACTGTTCACCATAGCCACGAAAGCTGCCGAATCCACCGGCTTGCCTCAAGTTCCGGGGCATCGTCTGCGGCGTACGGAAGATGTATGGCGAAACCGGGCTATCGCAGCGCCAGCGGCGGCACAATACTGGGGAGTAACAGGTGCGAACCGGGGCGAACAGGAGCGTGGATCCATGACGACTACCGAAACGAACGCAGCAACGAGCGCACCGGCCGGCCGAGACATCGAGGCCGACGTCGTGGCGACACAGCAATACTTCGACAGCCCGCGTTTCGAAGGAATCACCCGCCTCTACACCGCGCGCCAGGTCGTCGAGCAGCGCGGCACCATCCCCGCCGACTACACCGTGGCGCGCGAGGCGGCGACCGCATTCTACGCGCGACTGCGCGAACTGTTCGCCGAGCACAAGAGCATCACCTCCTTCGGTCCCTACTCCCCCGGCCAGGCGGTGGTGATGAAGCGGGTCGGCATCGAGGGCATCTACCTGGGCGGCTGGGCGACGTCGGCCAAGGGTTCCATCACCGAGGACCCGGGCCCAGACCTGGCCAGCTACCCGCTGAGTCAGGTGCCCGACGAGGCGGCCGGGCTGGTGCGGGCCCTGCTCACCGCCGACCGCAATCAGCAGTACCTGCGGTTGCAGATGACCGTGGAACAGCGCGCCGCGACCCCGGCCGTGGACTACCGGCCGTTCATCATCGCCGATGCGGACACCGGTCACGGCGGTGATCCGCACGTACGCAACCTGATTCGGCGATTCGTCGAAGCCGGCGTGCCGGATTATCACATCGAGGATCAGCGTCCCGGGACCAAGAAGTGCGGACACCAGGGCGGCAAGGTGCTGGTGCCTTCCGACGAGCAGATCAAGCGTCTGAACACCGCCCGGTTCCAGTTGGACATCATGGGCGTTCCCGGCATCATCGTGGCGCGCACCGACGCCGAGGCGGCCAACCTGATCGACAGCCGCGCCGACGAGCGCGACCAGCCGTTCATTTTGGGCACCACCAACCTGAAAATTCCGGCCTACAAGGCCTGCTTCCTGGCGATGACCCGGATGCTGTACAACGCCGGAGTCACCGAGGTAAAAGGTCACCTGCTCTACGACCTGCCCGACGGCGAGTACGCCGCCGCCGACGCCTGGCTGGAACGAAACGGCGTCGCCGCCCTGATCACCAAGGCGGCCGACGGGTGGCGTGGCAACGGACACCGGTCCGTCGATCGGCTCTACGACGAGATCGAATCGAAGTTCGTCGAGGCCTGGCAGAACGACGCCGGACTGATGACCTATGGGGAAGCCGTGGCCGAGATGCTCGAGTTCGCCGAACGTGAAGGCGACCCGCGCGATATGACCGCCGCCCAATGGCGCGAATTCGCCGAGCGCGCACCGTTTTACACCGCACACGCAAAGGCCGCCGAACTGAACGCCGAACCGGGCTGGGACTGCGAGCGGGCCAAGACCCCCGAAGGCTACTACCAGGTTCGCGGCGGCATCCCCTATGCGATCGCCAAGTCGCTGGCCGCCGCACCATTCGCCGATCTGCTGTGGATGGAGACCAAGACCGCCGACCTCGACGACGCCCGCCAGTTCGCCGACGCGATCCATGCGGTCTACCCCGACCAGATGCTGGCCTACAACCTGTCCCCCTCGTTCAACTGGGACACCACCGGCATGACCGACGATCAGATGCGGGCCTTCCCCGCCGAACTCGGCAAGATGGGGTTCGTCTTCAACTTCATCACCTACGGCGGCCACCAGGTCGACGGTGTGGCCTCCGAGGAGTTCGCGGCCACCCTGCTGCAGGACGGCATGCTGGCCCTGGCCCGGCTGCAGCGCAAGATGCGGCTGGTCGAGTCGCCCTACCGGACCCCGCAGACCCTGGTCGGCGGGCCCCGCAGCGACGCCGCGCTGGCCGCCTCCTCCGGCCGCACCGCCACCACCAAGGCGATGGGCGCCGGCTCCACCCAGGCTCAGCACCTGGTGCAGACCGAGGTGCCCAAGAAGCTGCTGGAGGACTGGCTGGCGTTGTGGAGCGAGCACTATCAGCTCGCCGAGAGTCTGCGCGTGCACCTTCGCCCGACCCGTCCCGGCTCCGACGTCCTCGAACTCGGGATCTACGGCGACGACGACGAGAAACTCGCCAACGTGATCGTCGACCCGATCAAGGACCGGCACGGCCGCAGCATCCTGACCGTGCGAGACCAGAACACCTTCGCCGAGAAGTTGCGCCAGAAGCGCCTGATGGATCTGACCCACCTGTGGCTGATCCACCGGTTCAAAGCTGCCGCGGTGCACTACGTCACGCCTACCCAGGACAACCTGTACCAGACCGAGAAGATGAAGGAACACGGCATCTTCAGCAGCGTGAACCAGGAGGTCGGCGAGATCATCGTCGCCGACGTGAATCAGCCGCGCATCGACGAACTGCTGGCATCGGATCGGGTGGCGCTGGGCAAGCTGATCAGCAAAGCCGACTGAGGCTCACTCCGGCCAGCTGTTTGCCAGAATGGTCTCGACGAAATCGCCACGGACGAATGACGGATCGTAGTGGGCGAGCACGTCGGCGTTCACCGTGCCGAATGTGCTGTCCGGGCGCTGTCTGACGCCTTCGGTGAAGGCATGCAGGATACGGCGTTTGAAGTCGGGTCGCGGGTGCGCGGCGGTCACCGCGGCAAGCTGATCCGCGGATAGATCGTCACGGCCGATGCCGAGGACGTCGGTCTCGACGCCGGCAGTGACCAGCGCGATCTCCGGGTCGAGGAATTCCGGTACCCCCGGGGTGGTGTGCAAAGCTATGCTCAACCACACCTTGCGGGCATCGGCTTGGTCGATGCCGCGCTCCAGCAGGAAATCCCGTGCCGCGTTCGCGCCGTCGACCTCGAAACGCAGGGTCGAGGTGCTGCGACGCGGCTCGGTCAGGCCCAGATCGTGGAACATCGCCCCCACGTAGAGCAGTTCCAGGTCGGGAACCAGCCCGCGGTGTTGCCCCTGTAGCGCGCCGAAGAAGAACACCCGGCGCGAATGGTGATACAGCAGATCGTCTTCGACGTCGCGGATGAACTCGGTGGCCTCCCGCACCAGCGCGGTGTCGGGGATCGACACCCCTGCAACGGTTTCCAATGCTGCGGTCATTGATCCAGCTCCTTTCGGTTCGCTACGTGGGCTTATCCGGCGAGACTTCCGCCGCCATCCGCCCGGATGATCTGCCCGGTGATGTACCCGGCGTCCTCGTCCAACAAGAAGCAGATCGCATGTGCGATCTCCTCCGGCCTACCGACGCGATGCATCGGAATGTTCTGCAGGAAAACCTTTTCCTGCTCCGAGCCGACCGGGCTGCGCTCCCGGTACATTTCGGTCTCGGTGGGGCCGGGCGCCACCGCATTCACGGTGATACCCGTCTCGGCGAGTTCCCGCGCCCAGATCAGGGTGCAGGTTTCCAGCGCCGCCTTGGCCGCCGCATACGGCGTGCGCTCCGGGCTGCCCAACGTGGTCAGGCTCGTGACGTTGACGATGCGGCCCCATCCGCGGTCGACCATGCCCGGCAGTACGGCCTGGACCACCTGCACCGCGGTACGCACGTTGAGGTCGTAGGTCTCAAACAGGTGATCGAGGTCGATCGATCCAATCCGGCCGAAGTGCGCGAAGCCCACGTTGTTGACCACCGCATCGACGGTGCCGCCGGCGAGGATCGCATCCAGCGTGCGCGCGGTGGCCGCACGGTCGGCCAAGTCCACCGGATAGAACGGCCCCGGAAAACTCTCGGGTGCGGTGCGGGCGATACCGATCGGCTCCACCCCCCGGATGCCAGGCGGTCCACCACCGCCCGCCCGATTCCCTTGGAGGCGCCGGTGATCAACACTCGGCGGTCCGACCTGTTCCCGGGCATCTGTTCTCCTCTCAACAACACTTCGATCCGATTCTGGTCGCCAATCGGCGATCCAGCCATGGCAGATGCGCCGTAGTTCCCACAGTTTGCGACGCTGGGCTGCGATGAACAGCGCACGGCCCAGGCGGTAGGTTCCTACCGCCTGGGCCGTGGTGACGACTGGACTGCCTAAATGTCCAGACCGAGGAACGCATCCCCGGGGTCCAGCAGCGCGGAGGCGTCGAAGACGCCGAACAGTGCGCTGAGGTCCACGTTCCCCAATGGCGTCACCAAGATGTCGGTAACGGTGCCCTCGGCGCCGTCCAGACCCGGGATTGCGGTGTAGACGTTGGCGAAACCGCCGCCGAAGTTGAGCACGTCGTACACCGAGCCGAGCGCGGGCAAGTCCGCTGTGTCCACGCCGGCGGCGGCGGTGACGCCGTCGACGGTGAACGCGGTGTTGGTCAGGCCCAGCAGCTGCGTCACGGTCTCCGCGGTGTGCACACTGCCGAGCTGTTCGGCATCGGAACCGGTTCCGTCGTAGACGTGGAAGCTCTGCTGTGCCAGCTGTAGCAGGATCGAGGTGCCGGGGAAGGTGGCGACACCGCCGCCGATATTGAGCAGCGGTGGTGCTCCGATGGTCTGGAAGACCGGGGTGTAGCCCTCGGTCGCGTTACCCCCGGCCCCGGTGAACGGATCGAAGATGGTGTCGCCGATGCTGAAAGCATCCTTGCCGATTGCCGTTTCGGCCAACCCGGTGAACGCATCGCCGGGGTTCAGCGGCTCCGCCACATCGATACTGCCGAACAACGCGCTCAAATCCATACTCCCCATCGGTGTGATCAGGGTGTCGGTGACGACACCGTCTGGTCCCGGGGTGGCGGTGTAGACGTTCGTGAATCCGCCGCCGAAATTGACCGAGTCATACACCGTGCCCACCGCCGGCAGGCCGTCGCCTTCTCCACCTGTGAACATCAGCTGCGTGTTGGTCATCCCGAACAGGTTCGTCACGTGCTCGGAGGTGGTGATGGTGCCGACCTGCGTGACCGCATCACCGGAACCGCTATAGACGTCGAAGCTCTGCGGAGCCAAGATGATTCCGCCGTGTGTGGCATCCCCGATCGAAGCGCCCCCGATATTCAGGAACGGCGCGACTCCGGTCAGTGCTGCGACCGGAGCGAAGCCCTCCGTGATGGAACCGCCGGTTTGGGTGAACGGGTCGAGGGTGAACCCGCCGATCGCAAAGGCGTCTTCGCCCCCGCCGGCGGCACCGGCTTGCAGCTCGGCGAAGGCGTCGCCGGGCTGCAGCGGAGTCGCAGCATCGATACCGCCGAACAACGGGGTCAGATCCATGTTTCCGAATGGCGTCACGAACGTGTCGGTGACGGTGTCCGGTTCATCGTCGGCGCCCACGATGGCGGTGTAGACGTTCGCGAAGCCGCCGCCGAGGTTGAATACGTCGTAGACCGATCCCACCGTCGGTAGGGGCACATCGGTCGCCGGCGGGGCGCCGACGACGGTGAACTGGGTATTGGTGAAGCCCGCCAGATTCGCCACCACCACACTGGTGTTGATGCTGCCGAGGTCGGTGCCGTCGGCAGCGTTGAACACCTCGAATTCCTGCCCGGCCATTGGCCCGCCGAGCGCGAATCCCCCACCCAGAGTCAATAGGGGCGGAGCGCTGGTGAGCGGGTGAACGAGGGCGTAACCCTCCTCGTCCCCGTTGACCGGGTCGAAAGTGAAACCGCCGATCGTGAACGCATCGGCTCCCGTCGCAGTGGGAACGACAGGGCCCGGGTCGTCGGCCAAGGCCGCAGCCCCGACGTTGAACCGGTCCGCGGTCAGCGCCACATCCCGGCGAATCTGCGCGATGTCGGGCGCGGGTACGGGGCCTACGACGACGCTCGCGCTGGCGGCCGCGGCGCCGGCGGCGACGCACAGCCGGACCCGGGCGGCGGACCCCCCTGCGGTTCCACCCGGGTGACAGGACAATTGCATGACTTCTCCTCTGCTGAACGTGGTTACGTCGGTACGGCACCGAGCGCCGCGACCGCCCCGTGGTCTTACCAAAGCGGCGAAGCCAAGGCGTGTCTGCGATGAGCGGCATGTACACCAGACGCTCGTCGGCGTCGTCGCGCCGATGTCACGGCCCGCGATGTCAGCTATTGTGGGAAAGTTGTCACATCGACCACTGCGCTTGAGTTGCACCGAAGCCGACACTGCTGTGGTGATGTCGCGCTACGCGCGGGCTTCCTCGATGATTGCGGTACCCGAGGCGATAGCACGCGGATTGGGGTTCGCCCCGCAACGCTGCCTTGCCACGCCGGACGGGTCGTTGTCGGCGGCGATCTGGCGGTTCCGGGACCGGCCGTCCTACGAACTGAGCCGCACCGCAGACAGATACACCGACGTCATCGCGATGCCGATCAGCGGACACCACCACCACACCTACTTCGGCAACGGCCGGCTGAGATGGAGTCGCCCGCATCCGGTATTTCACATGAACATGGTCGTGGCCGGAGAACAACCGCGCGCAGTGTTCACCTCGGACCGGCCGTTCACCTATCTACATGTCTACGTGCGGCACGAGATGATCGAGCAGCTGGCCGTCGAAAGCGGCCTGCTGGCAATGGGCGAGCCGGTCACCCTCGTCGACCCGATGTGTTCGCACGACCCGTTCGTCGAATTGGTCTTTCGGCAGATCATCCGGGAAATGTCCTGTGGCGACAGGGTTTCCCGGACGATGCTGAGCGCACTCGGTCAACAACTGGTGACCGGTCTGTTGCGGCGGCATTCGAGTATCACTGGCACACAGCTGCTGGCGCCGAAATCAGTTGGTGCCTACCGTGATTGGCGGCTGCACCGCGCGATCGAATACCTCGAGGCCCACCTCGCCGATGAGCTTGATCTCGGCGAGATCGCCGCGTCGGTAGGCCTCTCGGTGACACGCCTTGCCGCGCTCTTTCGGGAAGCCACCGGCGAGCCACCGCGCCGCTGGTTGATGCACCGCCGCTTCGCGCGGGCGTGTGAACTGCTGGCGACCTCGTCGCTGAGTGTCACCGAGATCGCTCATCGATGCGGGTTCGCCAGCTCCCAACATCTCGCCACGGTGATGCGACGGCGG
>Ga0182736_1001135_pt1 | contig 29017 bp, 27 predicted proteins | sample eDN5th30CKraftBY_FD_128882 | JGI IMG/M metagenome (GOLD analysis project Ga0182736, IMG submission 128882) | Enriched backyard soil microbial communities from Emeryville, California, USA - eDNA 5th pass 30_C Kraft BY (version 2) (version 2) | ecosystem: Environmental > Terrestrial > Soil >...
CATCGTGCTCAAGGACGGCGTGCAGGTCACCGAGTTCAAGGAAGGGCTGCTGCCCTGGGCGCTGCAACGCCCGGTCGCGCTGGTGTTCGACGAATATGACGCCGGCCGCCCGGACGTGATGTTCGTCATCCAGCGCGTGCTGGAAGCCGATGGCAAGATGACCCTGCTCGACCAGAACAAGGTGATTCGCCCGAGCCCGTGGTTCCGCCTGTTCGCCACCTCCAACACGGTGGGCCTGGGCGATACGACCGGCCTCTATCACGGCACCCAGCAGATCAACCAGGGCCAGATGGACCGCTGGAATCTGGTGGTGACGCTCAATTATCTGCCGGCCGAGACCGAAGCGCGCATCGTGCTCGCCAAATCCGGCGAATATGATCATCCCGGCGGCCGCGAGGAAGTGACGCGGATGATCCGCGTGGCCGATCTCACCCGGCAGGGCTTCATCAATGGCGATATCTCGACCGTGATGAGCCCGCGCACGGTGATCAGCTGGGCGCAGAACACGCTGATCTTCAAGGATATCGGCTTCGCCTTCCGCCTCTCCTTCCTCAACAAATGCGATGAGGCGGAGCGGCCGCTGGTGGCGGAATATTATCAGCGCGTGTTCGGCAAGGATCTGCCCGAAAGCGTCGTCGGCACGGCGAAGTAGCCGCAGCGATGGCGGCGACGTACCCTCCCGGTTCAGCCACCGCCGCCATCCCCCGCCCTGTTTCCCGACCTGACGCCGCCCAGCGCGTCCGGGGGCTCCCCCCGTCGATGCCGCGCGTGCGGCGCGCCGATGACGTGCGCCGGCCCCTGTCTCAGGCCTTTTCAGCAGGACGGAGCATCACCCATGATCGTCATCGAACGGATCGCCACGGATAAAACGGCCCATCGCATCACCAGCGGCGCGCACGAATTGATCACCGACATGGCGCTGGCCGAGGGCGGCGCGGACGAAGGCCCCAACCCGCATGACCTCTATGACGCCGCGCTCGGGGCCTGCAAGGCGCTCACCATGCTCTGGTATGCCCGGCGCAACGGCATCGCGCTGGAAACGGTGCGGGTCGGCGTGGAGCGCGACGCCAGCGCCGAGCGCGACGGCCTCTACAAGCTGACCGCCCGCATCGCCATTGACGGGCCGATGAGCGCGGAGGAGCGCGCGCGGCTGATCGCGGTGGCCGGCAAATGCCCGGTGCACAAGCTGATGACGCAGGTGGAAACGCAGATCGAGACGATCACGGTCGAACCGGCCCGCTAGGGCGGCGCGGCCGTCCGCCGGCGGACAAGCGGCGCTTTCCCGCCCGGACAGCGCGCGCGATCGACCCGCCCCCTTGACAGCGCGGCGGCGCTGGCCCAGCCCGGCACGATCATGGCCGACCGTTCACCGCTGGATCGCTTCAAGGACGTCCTCTCGGGCGCATCGCGCGCGGTTGCGCGGGACCCGGAGGTGGACCTCGCCTTCTCCACCGATACGCCGCATCTGGCGGGCAAGCAGATCAAGGTGCCGCCGCCCACGCGCGGCCTGCCGGCCGATCAGGTTGCCCTCGCGCGCGGTTTTGCGGACAGTTTCGCCCTCAAACTGCGCTATCACGACCTCAAGCTGCACAATCGCCGCGCCCCGGCCGATCCATCCGCCCGTGCCGTCTATGATGCGGTGGAAGCAGTGCGCTACGAGGCGCTCGGCTCGAAAAACTACCCCGGCATGCGCGACAATCTGGCCGCCGCGCTGGACATGAAGACCCAGAGCGACCCGATCACCCGCGCCCAGTCCGCCGATGAAGTGCCGCTGCCGGGCGCCGTCGCGTTGCTGCTGCGCGAAAAACTGACCGGGCAGGCCCCGCCCAAAAGCGCCGAGCGCGGCCTCGCCTTCCTGCGCGAGTGGATCGACGAGAAGGCCGCCGGCGATTTCGACGCGCTGGCCTTTTGCCTCGATGATCAGGCGGCGTTTCAGGACCGGCTGCTCGCCATGCTGGAGCATCTGGAGCTGGTCCGCGCCGATGCCCCGCCCGAATCGCCCGATGAGGATGAGAACGAGCAGGAGGGCGAGCAGGAAGCCGATAGCGAGCAGGAGGATGAGGACGAATCCTCCGACCAGGACCAGTCCCGCGCCGAGACACGCGGCGAGGACCAGGGCGAGCAAGGCGAGGAAACGCAGGATCAGGGCGAGCAGGACGACGCCGATTCGGACGAGCAGGGCGATGGCGAGCAGGGCGATGATGACGGCATCATGCCGGTGCGCCCCAACCGCCCCTTCTCCGACCTGCCGCCGGATTTCAACTATACCGCCTATACCACCAAGTTTGACGAGGTGGTCGGCGCGCTCGACCTGTGCGATGCGGATGAGCTGGCGCGGCTGCGCGGCTTCCTCGACCAGCAGCTCGCGCCGTTCCAGAGCGCCGTCTCCAAGCTGGCGAATCGCCTGCAACGGCGGCTGCTCGCGCAACAGAGCCGCAGCTGGGATTTCGACCAGGAAGAGGGCATGCTGGACGCCGCGCGGCTCGCCCGCATCGTCGTCACGCCGGGCCATTCGCTCTCCTACAAGATCGAGCGCGAGACCGATTTCCGCGACACCATCGTCACGCTGCTGATCGACAATTCAGGCTCGATGCGCGGCCGGCCGATCGGCATCGCCGCGATCAGCGCGGACATCATGGCGCGCACGCTGGAGCGCTGCGGGGTCAAGACCGAGGTGCTCGGCTTCACCACCCGCGCGTGGAAAGGCGGGCAGAGCCGGGAGCAATGGCTCGCCGCGGGCCGTCCGGCCAAACCGGGGCGGCTCAATGATCTGCGCCACATCGTCTACAAGCAGGCGGACGAGCCCTGGCGCCGCGCCAAGGTCAATCTCGGCCTGATGATGCGCGAGGGGCTGCTCAAGGAGAATATCGACGGCGAGGCGCTGCTCTGGGCGCATGGCCGGCTGATGGCGCGCAACGAGGAGCGGCGCGTCCTCATGGTGATTTCCGACGGCGCACCGGTCGATGATTCGACGCTCTCGGTCAATAACGGCACCTATCTGGAGCGCCATCTGCGGCAGGTGATCAACTGGATCGAGACGCGCTCGCCGGTCGAGCTGATCGCCATCGGCATCGGTCATGACGTCACCCGCTGGTATAGCCGCGCGGTCACGATCATGGATGCCGAGCAATTGGGCGGCACCATGGTGGAGCAGCTCGCCGCTCTGTTCGACAAGGATTGATGCCCGCACTGGCGTGGATATCAGCAACATTGCTGGCCGCCGGCGCGCAGGTCGCCCGCAACGGCCTGCAAGCCGGCCTCGTCAGCGAGATCGGCACGCTCGGCGCGACGCAGGTGCGCTTCATCTTCGGCCTGCCCTTCGCGCTGCTGATGCTGGCGATCGGCCGCGCCCTGCTGGGGGAAGGCGGCCCCGCCTTCACCGGCGAGGCGATCGGCTTCGTGCTGCTCGGCGCGGTGGCGCAGATCGCCGCGACGGCGCTGATGCTGATGGCGATGGCGCGCCGGGCGTTCGGCGTGGCCTATGCCTATATCAAGACCGAGCCGATCCTCGTCGCCCTGTTCGGCCTCATCCTGCTGGGCGACCGGCTGGCCCCGCTCGGCTGGACCGGCATCCTGATCGCGACGGCGGGCATCCTGCTCGTCTCGATCGACCCGCGCGACTGGCGGGCGCTGGTGCGCGAATGGTCCCCGATGGCGCTGGGCATCGCGGCGGGCGCGGGCTTCGGCCTTTCCGCCGTCGCCTTTCGCGGCGCGATCAACGGGCTGGGCGAGGCCAGCGCGATGAACCGGGCGCTGACCATCATGGCGGCCAGCCTCGCCATCCAGACGGTGCTGCTCGGCAGCTGGCTGCTCGCCTTCGACCGCCGCGCCTTCCTCGGCAGCGTGCGCGTGTGGCGGCAGAGCCTGAGCGCGGGCTTTCTCGGCGCGCTGGCGACCGGCGCATGGTTCGTCGCCTTCTCGCTCACCGCCGCCGCCAATGTCCGCACGCTGGCGCTCGCCGAGATGCCCGTCGCCGCGCTGGTCAGCCGGCGCGTGAGCGGCCGGGCGCTGGGCGCGCGCGAATATGCCGGCATCGCGCTGGTGATGGCCGGCATCGCGCTGATGCTCAGCCAGGCGCTGGGATAGGCGGCACGGTCCGCCCCGCCGGCCCGGCGCGAAAGCCCCCGGCCCTCGCCGCCTTTGCCCTGTCCGTCCATGCCGCGCGGATGAGCGCCCGCCCCGGCCGGACCGCCGGCCCCGCCCTCATCCGGACGCCATGGCCCGCCGCGTGAACCATGCCATCGCCGCCCGATCCGCCCACCGCGCCATGGCTTAAACCTTTATTATCCCATTTCGTTCACGTTCGGACCGAAGCCAGACCGATCCGGGGGATAAACCTGCATGTCACGTCCTGACCAGCCCGTCGATGTCGCGATCATCGGCGCGGGGCCCGCCGGCCTCACCGCCGCCTATCTGCTCACCAAGGCCGGCCTCAGCGTGACCGTGATCGAGAAAGACCCGGCGCATGTGGGTGGTATCAGCCGCACCGTCGAGCATCAGGGCTTCCGCTTCGACATTGGCGGCCACCGCTTCTTCTCCAAGTCGCGCGAAGTGGTCGACCTGTGGAACGAGATCCTCCCGCACGACTTCATCGACCGGCCGCGGATGAGCCGCATCTATTATCAGGGCCGCTTCTACAGCTACCCGCTGCGCGCCTTCGAGGCGCTGCGCAATCTCGGCCTGCTGCGCTCGGCCGCGTGCATGGCGAGCTATGTGAAGGCGCGGCTCTTCCCGATCCGGGAGGTGAAGAGCTTCGAGGACTGGGTGGTCAACCAGTTCGGCCGCACGCTCTATGCCATCTTCTTCAAGACCTACACCGAGAAAGTGTGGGGCATGCCGTGCGATGCGATGTCCGCCGACTGGGCCGCCCAGCGCATCAAGGGCCTCTCGCTCGGCGCGGCCGTGCTGGACGGGATCAAGCGCAGCCTCGGCCTCAACAAAAAGCCCAATGACGGCATGGGCGCCAAGACGCTGCTCGAACATTTCCGCTATCCGCGCCTTGGCCCCGGCATGATGTGGGATGCCGCGCGCGACCATGTGATCGCCGGCGGCAACCGCGTGCTGATGGGCCACGCGCTCAAACAGATCAGCCTCGACCAGATCACCGGCCGCTGGCGCATGACCACCGCCACGCGCGGCGGCGAGAGCGTGACGATCGACGCCGCGCATGTGATCAGCTCCGCCCCGATGCGCGAGCTGGCCGGGCGCATCCATCCCGTTCCGCACACGCTCGGCAACGCCCTGTCGCTGGGCTATCGAGATTTCCTGACGGTCGCGCTGATGATCAGGTCCGCGGATCTCTTCCCGGATAACTGGATCTACATCCATGATCCCCGCGTCAAAGTCGGCCGGGTGCAGAATTTCCGCAGCTGGTCGCCCGAAATGGTGCCCGATCCGCAGATCGCCTGCGTCGGTCTCGAATATTTCTGCTTCGAGGGCGATGGCCTCTGGTCCGTCAGCGACGAGGAGCTGATCGCGCTCGCCACGCGCGAGATGGTGACGATGGGGCTCATCACCGCGGAGCAGGTGGTCGGCGGCGCCGTCGTGCGGCAGGAAAAGGCCTATCCGGTCTATGATGAAAGCTATGCCGGGCATGTCGCGGCGATCCGCGCCGAGCTGGAGGAGGCCTATCCCACGCTCCACCTCGTCGGCCGCAACGGCATGCATCGCTATAATAATCAGGATCATGCGATGATGACGGCGATGCTCACCGTGCGCAACATCATCGCCGGGCGGAAGCTCTATGACATCTGGCAGGTCAACGAGGATGCCGAATATCATGAGACCGGCGATGACGCGCAGGACGGCGCGACGCTGACAGCCGGGCAGCGCGCGGCGCTCGCCAGCCTGCGGCCCGTGCCGGCGCGCGCCGCATGAGGGACAATGCGCCGATGGCCTTGCTCCGCACGCTGCTGGACCGCACCTTCATTCGCTATGGCGCGGCCAGTGCGGTCGCGCTGGCGGGCGATGTCGGGCTGTTCCTCGCCCTGCTGCGGGGCGGCCTGACACCGGCCGCATCGTCCGCGCTGGGCTATGGCGCGGGCATTGTCATCCACTGGCTGATCTCCTCCCGGCTCGTCTTCTCGGCCGGGGCCGCCCCGCGCGGACCGGAGCGGCTGCGGCAGAAAGGGCTGTTCGTCGGCTCCGCCCTGGCGGGTCTGGCGCTCACCACGGGGATCGTCGCGCTCGGCAGCCTCATCGGGCTGCTGCCGCTGGCCGCCAAGCTGATCGCCGTGCTGGTGAGCTTCCAGACCACCTATCTGTTGCGCAAGGCGATCGTCTTCGCCTCATGAGTCGCCCGCCCGTCCTGACCGCGCCGCGCAGCCGCGCGATCCTGCTCGCCATGTGGGCGATCGCCAGCCTCGCCCTGATCGCGCTCAACTGGTCGCTGATCGGGCCGATGGCCTTCCGCGATCCGGACGACGCCCTGCGGCTCGTGCAGGTGCGCGATCTGCTGGCGGGGCAGAGCTGGTTCGACCTCACCCAATATCGCATCTTCCCGCCCGATGGCGTGCCGATGCACTGGTCGCGCCTTGTCGACCTGCCGATCGCGCTGTCGCTCCTGCTGCTCGATCCGCTGCTTGGCCCGGCGCTGGCGGAGCGGATCACGCTGCTCGTCATCCCGCTCGGCTGGCTGCTGGTGCTGACGATCCTGAGCTACAAGATCGCGCGCTGGATGGCGCTGGGCCAGGGCGTGGCGCTGCTCTGCGCGCTGCTGTTGCTGCTCTCGGTGCCCATCCTCATCCAGCTCGCGCCCAACCGCATCGATCATCATGGCGTCCAGCTCGTCTGCGGCGCCGTTGCCGTGATGGCGCTGGTCCGCACGGATCGGCGGGATGGCCGGCTGGGCCTGACCGCCGGCATCGCCATGGCCTGCTGGATGCAGATCTCGCTCGAGGGGCTGCCCTATGCGGTGACGGCCGGCGGCCTCTTCGCGCTGCGCCACATCGCCCGCACCGATCGCGCGGCCGACCTGCGCCACTATATGCTCGCGCTGACCGGCGTTTCCGCGCTGCTGCTGGTTGCGACCCACAATCCGGCCGATGCGCTGCGGCCATGGTGCGACAGTCTTTCCCCCGCCTATCTCGTCCCGCTGGGGGTGACGACGCTGGCCCTGCTGCTGGCCCAGCGCGTCCTGCGCAACAGCAGCCGGATGGCGCGCGCGCTGCCGCTCGCCCTCGCCGGCGGCGCGGGCATCGCCACCTTCCTGCTGCTCTCGCGCCAGTGCCTCGCCGGGCCGTTCGATACGCTTGATCCGCTCGTCTACCGGCTCTGGTATCTCGCTGTGAAGGAAGGCCTGCCGCTCACCATGCAGACCCCCGCCGTGCAGGTGATGGTCGTGATTCCGGCGCTGCTCGGCCTGGTCGGCACCATCATCGCGCTGCGCCACGCGCCGCACGACCGGGCTCGATCGGCCTGGGGGACGCTGCTCGTCCTGCAACTCGTGGCCTTCGCCATCGCGCTCCTGGTGCTGCGGGCGATGTCCTTTGCGCATCTGGTGGCGCTGCCGGGCAATGCCGTGCTGCTGAGCACGCTGATCCGCCATGCCCGGCAATATCCCTTCATGCCGCTGCGCACCGCCCTGACCGCGGCGGCCGTGCTGGCCACGCCGGTCTGCGCCGTCGCGGCGGTCACCAGCCTGCTGGGCGCTGGCGGCGAGAAGGCCGGCGAGCGCGCGCACAGCGGACCCGCCTGCATCGCGCCGGACACGCTGCAGGGCCTGGCCGCGCTGCCCGCCGCCACGCTGTTCACGCCCCTTGATATCGGCCCCGGACTGCTCGTCCTCACCCATCACCGCGTGCTGGCGACGGGCCATCATCGCAATGTCGCCGGCATGACGATGGTGCTGCAGGGGCTGACATCCACGCCAGCGGACGCCCGCGCCATCGTGGCGGCGAGCGGGGCGCAATATCTCGCCTTCTGCGCCGACCAGAATGAGGTCGCGCGCTATCGCCAGCTTTATCCGCAGGGACTGATGGCGCAGCTCCTCGCCGGCCATGTGCCGGACTGGCTGGCGCCGGTGCCGATGCGGCCGGGCGAAACGATGACCGTCTACCGGATCATCGCCGCGCCCGACGGCGCGATCAGGCCGGCACGAATTTGAGCGACACGCCGTTCATGCAGTAGCGCAGGCCCGTGGGCGGCGGGCCATCCTTGAACACATGGCCATGATGGCCGCCGCACCGGGCGCAATGCACTTCCGTGCGGGCAAAGCCCAGATCATGGTCGATCATGGTGCCGATCGCGCCGGGCAACGGCCGCCAGAAGCTGGGCCAGCCGGTATGGCTCTCGAACTTGGTGCTGGAATCGTAGAGCTTCTGGCCGCAACCGGCGCACAGGAACGTGCCCTTGCGATGCTCGTCATTGAGCGGCGAGCTATAGGGCCGCTCGGTCGCCGCTTCGCGCAGCGAGGCATATTGAACCGGCGTCAGGCGCTTTCGCCAGGCCTCGTCACTCAGCTGGAACGGCCCCTTGGGCCGCTTGGCCGGCGCGGCCGCCCGCCCCATTCCCGTGACCGCCGCCAGCGCGAGCATCGCGCCGCCGCTGAGCAGGGTTCGCCGATCGAAAGCCATCATCATCTCCTGACACTTTAGGACGCTCAATTATCTCCTATGAGGGGGACCGCCCCAATATAGGTTGCCTTTTGCTATTCGTCCAAAGTTTGTTCGTCCGGCTGCGGCGGCGGCCGCACGCCGGCGGATGCCGCTCAGGCGCGCGGCGGCTGGGTGACGCTGGTGATGCGCAGCACGCGCTCATGACCGCTGCGGTCCGGCCAGTTGATCGACTGGGCCTCGCGCAGTCCGATCAGCCCGGCGCCGATCAGCGTGAGAATGGAGATCCTGCCCGCCGAAATATCCGCATCCTTGGGCCAGACCAGCTGCACCGAACGCTCCGCGCCACTCGCTTCATCCGTGAAGGTGACGGTGGACATCATCGTCACGATATCGGCCGGCATGCGCTCGGCCTTGTGGATGGTGGCGCGCGAAATCTCGTCGAGCAAAAGCTCGCTCACTTCCGGCAGGCGCTCTTCCAGCCCGATCGCCATGCTGGTGAGCGAATCGGCCTCGGTATCGATCATATGGATGGGCGGCCGACGACCGCTTTTGCTGCGTGTCATAATGCAGGCATTCCTTGTTGGAAGAATTGGGTTCGCCATGGTTTTCCGGCGAATAGTCTGTCGATCATCCGCCCCGGGACACGGGGCTATGCGCACCGGACCCGGGGCTACGCGCCCTGGATGAGTTGACCCGTCTGATGACGCATCTGAAAAGGAACGACCTGCTCGACCATGGTTGCCAAGCTGTCACCTGCGCGGCGTCAAGTCAATCGCCGTAGCGAAGCGACGGGCAAGGCCGCCCGCAAGCCATGACGAAACGGGCTTATTTTGCGCGCAGCAACCCCGCGCAGGCCTGCCAGTCCATCTCCGCGCCGGCCCCGGTCCGGGCATCGGCATGAGTCACCACCGGCTCGCGATTGGCGGCGGCGGCATAGAGATAGGTATCGAGAATACACTGGCCATTGGCGAATTGCAGCTTGCGCACGGCCGGATCGCGAATATCGAGCCGTGGTTCGCCGAACAGGCGCTGCAACTGGCGCGCATCGGCCCCCATGACGCTCCCGGGCGGGGCCGGCCGGGTCGCCGGGACGAAGCCCACCGCCGGCGCCGCGCCGCGCGGGACGATGCTGCTGCCACAGCCGGCGAGCGCGGGGAGCATCGCCGCCAGCACCAGCCAGACGCGGCCGCGGGGCATGGCCGCCGCGATCACCGCCATATCCGCCCGTGCCCCGGCCGCTCGCCACCACTGTCCATCATGACCATCGCCATAGCCATGCCCGGCAGCGGCGCAAATGCTTTACGCTCAGGAGAGCGGTGCATCGGGCCGGGCCGAGGCCGCCGCCAGCAGCCAGCAGCGGATCGCGCTCGCCAGGTTGGGGGGATCGGCCGCGGCGATCCGCCCGGCGTCGATGCGCCCGACCAGCGCACTGAGCGGCAGGCCGTCCGCCCGCGCCCGCTCTTCCAGCGCGCGCCAGAAGAGCGGCTCCAGGCTGATCGAGGTGGCATGGCCGGCAATGGTGATGCTGCGCTTGACCGGCGGCGCGAAACAGGGCGGCGGGGCCTTGTCCATATGCTGCAAGGCCCCGTCCCGTTCCATCAATACATGTGCTGGCCGCCATTGATCGACAGGGTCGACCCGGTGACGAAGCCGGCATCCTCGCTGCACAAAAAGGCGACGCCGCGCGCGATTTCCTCCGCATGGCCGAGCCGGCCGACAGGAATGCGCGCGACGATCTTCTCCAGCACCGGGCCGGGCACGGCGGCCACCATGTCCGTATCGATATAGCCCGGCGCGATGGCGTTGACGGTCACGCCAAAGCGCGCGCCCTCCTGCGCCAGCGCCTTGGTGAAGCCATGGATGCCGGATTTGGCGGCGGCATAGTTGACCTGCCCATATTGGCCGGCCTGCCCGTTGATCGAGCCGATATTGACAATCCGCCCCCAGCCGCGATCCCGCATGCCGGGGAACACCGCCTTGGCCATGTTGAAGCAGCCGCCAAGGTTGATCCGCATCACCTCGTTCCAGTCCTCGAAGCTCATCTTGAGCAGCACGCCGTCGCGCGTGATGCCGGCATTGTTGACGACGATATCGACCGGCCCGAGTTCCGCCGCCACCTGCGCGCAGCCGTCCAGACAGGCCTGATGATCGCCGACATCCCATTGATAGGCCGCGATGCCCGTCTCGTCGGTAAAGGCCTTCGCCTTCTCGACATTGCCGCCATAATTGGCCGCCACCGTAAAGCCCTGTTCGCGCAGGGCCAGGCTGATCGCCTTACCGATGCCGCGCGTTCCACCCGTCACGATTGCCACTCTGCTCATCAGGGCTTCTCCCACTCTGTGTTACGCGCCTTGATTCGCCACCCAGCCGGCAAGCTCCCGCCCGAGCAGCGCATCATAGAGATGGATAGCTTCCGGCCCGGCGTTTAGACAGGGCAAAAAGGCGAAATCCCGCCCGCCTGCCGCCAGAAAACTGGCCCGGCCGCGCAGCGCGATTTCCTCCAGCGTCTCCAGACAATCCGCCGAGAAGCCCGGCGTCACCACCGCGACCGAGCCAGCGCCCTGCCCCGGCAGCGCGGCAAGCACCGTATCGGTCGCCGGCTCCAGCCATTTGGCGCGGCCGAAACGCGACTGGAACGTCACCATCACCTCGCGCCCCAGCGCCTCCCCCAGCAACCGCGCGGTCTTGCGGCACTGGCAATGATAGGGATCGCCCAACTCGAGCGTGCGCTGCGGCATGCCGTGGAAGCTGGCGACCAGGCGATCCGGCACGAACGGCAGTGCCGCCAGCTGCGCGGCGATGGTGGTGCGCAGCGCCTCGATATAGAGCGGCTCGTCATGATAGGCGGGCAGCACGCGGATGGCGGGCTGCCAGCGCATCCCCCGCAGCGCCGTGCCCACCGCATCGACCACCGTCGCCGTCGTCGCGCCGCAATATTGCGGGTAAAGCGGCGCGATGAGAATGCGGTCATGGCCCTGCGCCTTGAGCGCGGCGAGGCGATCGCCGATCGCCGGCGTGCCATAGCGCATCGCCCAGTCCACCGTGACCGCGCCGCCCCAGGCGCCGGCCAGCCCGGCGGCGGCATCGGCGGTGTGGAACGCCAGCGGCGAGCCACGCTCCGTCCACACCTGCTGATAGGCATGGGCGGATTTCTTCGGCCGCGTGTTGAGGACGATGCCGCGCAGGATCGGCTGCCAGACCAGCGGTGGGATCTCCACCACGCGCGGATCGGACAGGAACTCGCGCAGATAGCGCTTCACCGCCGCCGGGGTCGGCGCGTCCGGCGTGCCGAGATTGACCAGCAGCACGGCGACGCGGCCTGTTGCGGCCGGCGGGTGATCCGGCGGCAGCACAGCGCTCATGCCGCGCCCGCCATCAGCGGCAGCCGGCGGTCACGCTTGCCGGTGATGGTCGCCAGCGCACTGGCCAGCGCCGGCGCCACGGCCGGCACGCCGATCTCGCTATAGCCCACGATACCCCCGCCCGGATTGTTGACGAACTCGACCATGATCTCTCCGACATCGGCGAGGCGCGGCAGGCCATAATCGCGCAGCCGCATCCCCACCGGAAGCGACTCGCGATAGCGCGGCGCCGCGCCCAGCGCCATGGCGAGGCCGAAGATCAGCCCGCCCTCAATCTGCTGGCGGGCAATGTCCGGATTGACCGGCGCGCCGCAATCGACCACCGCGACGATCCGCCGCACCGCCACCCTGCCCTGCACCAGCGCCGCCTCGACCAGCACGGCAATGTCCGCGCCGCCCATGCGGTGGCAGGCGAGCCCCTGCCCGGAGCCGCGCACGCCGCCCTGCCAGCCGCCCAGCGTCGCCGCCGTGGTGAGGCACTGGGCGAGCCGGGGCTGGCCGCCGAGCATCTGGATGCGGAAGGAGAGCGGCTCGATCCCGGCGACGCTCGCCAGCTCGTCGATGAAGCTCTCCGTGAAAAACGCGCCATAGCTGTCGGCATTGCTGCGCCAGCGGCCGGTGGGCAGCGCCAGATCGGCCGGATAATGATCGACCGCGAAATGGGGGATGGCATAGGGCCCATCCATGCCGGAGACGGCGAGGCGGTCGCTGTGCGCCGCCGTGGCCGCCAGCGCCGCGGCCCGATCCTCGCCATGGCCGATGCGCCGCCACAGCTGCGCCAGCGCGGCCGGCGCGGCGATCTTGGCGGACCAGCCCTGCACCAGCCCGCCCCGGCCGAGCCGGGCGGCCATGCGCGCCTTGGCCGGCGGGCGCGGATAATCGCGGATGATATCCTCCGAGCGCGACCACATGAGCTGCACCGGGGCCTTGGCCGCGCGGGCGATCAGCGCGGCCTGCACGCCGGCCTCCAGCTCCATCTTGATGCCGAAGGAGCCGCCGGCGAACAGCGGATAGATGGTGACGCTCGCCTCACGCACCCCCAGCGCGCGCGCGATCGCCTGCCGGGCGAGCACGGGGGCCTGCGTCGGCAGCCAGACCTCGACATCATCCTCCCGCACGCGCGCGGTCGCCGCCATCGGCTCCAGCGCGAGGTGGAGCGCGGGCGCGACGCTGTAATCCGCACGCACGATGCTCGCCCCGGCAAACACCGGGCCCAGATCGCCCCGGCTGAAGAAGCGCTCGCCCGCATCGCTCTCGAAGGCCGCATCGAGCGCCGTATCGATCGCTTCATCGTCAAGCGCCGGCCCCGCCAGCGTGAACACCGGATCGAGCCGCCCGAGCGCCTGATTGGCCGCCCACCAGTTGCGCCCCGTCACCGCCACCCAGCCCTCTTCACGCACGATGCCGATCATGCCCGGCACCTTGCGCGCGGCGGCCTCGTTGATCGACCGGACGCCGGCGGCATTGACCGGGCCTTGCCGGATCGCCGCGAAGATCATGTCCGGCAGGCGGATATCGGCGGCATAATTGGCCGAGCCGTCAATCTTGCTCGGCACATCGAGGCGCGGCAGGTCGCGGCCCGCCAGCCGGTCCTCGCGATCGACCAGCCGATAGGGCAGCACCGCCGGCAGCTTGAACGCCGCGGCGGCCTGCGCCAGCTCGCCGATGCGCGCCTTGTTGGTGCCGTCGGACACGATGCCGCCCACAATATCGCAGCTTTCCCAGCCGACCGACCAGCGATCCGCCGCCGCCATGCACAGCAGCACCCGCGCCGCCGCGCCGGCCGCGCGCAGATCATCGGCGAAATTGGGCAGCGACGTGCCGCCGCCGGTGAGCATCAGCATGGAGCGACGGGCCTGCTCATCGGTGAGGCGATCGCCCCAGTCGCCCAGCGCGCGCTTGACCGGGCCGTCAAACCATTCGCGCGCCAGCAGGCGGTTGGCATAGAGCGGCCCCGGCGGCGCGGGCTGCACCGCCACGGTGCGCCAGTCCGCGCCCAGCTCATCGGCCACCATCTGCGCGAACAGGGTGAACACGCCCTGCCCCAGCTCGGCCTGCGGCACGAGCACGATCACCTGGCCCGAGCGGTCGATCTTCACAAAGGCGCCAAATGCCGTCTCACCCTCGGCGGCATCGGCTTTCTGGGCATAGTCGCGCGGCCACAATGCCCATGCCAGCGCCAGCCCGCCGCCGGCGGCCGCCCCGGTCAGCAATGTCCGGCGGCTGACATGCAGCCCGCCGCCGCGCTTTTCCTCTCCGTCCCGAGGCGGTCCGTTCCGCTTCGGAACGTCAGCCAATCACCGCCCCCGTCGGCTGCCCGGCGGCGCGCTGATTATCGATCCAGCGCGCGATCCGCTCGGCAATGACGCGGAACGGCTGGCCCGCCGTGCCATCCTGCGCGGCCGGTGGCGTGCCGGCATCCGAGGCGATGCGCACCGCGATATCAAGCGGCACCCGGCCGAGGAACGACAGGCCCAGCTCGCCCGCCGCCGCTTCCGCCCCGCCCGCGCCGAACGGATCGGAGACATCGCCGCAATGCGGGCAGACATAGCCGGCCATATTCTCGACCATGCCGATGATCGGCACCTTGGCCTGATCGAAGAAGCTGATCGCGCGGGTGGCGTCGATCAACGCCAGATCCTGCGGCGTGGACACGATGACCGCGCCGATCGGCTTGTAGCGCTGGATCATGGTGAGCTGCACATCGCCCGTGCCCGGCGGCAGATCGACGATCAGCAGATCCGTGCCGCTCCAGTCCGCATCGATGAGCTGGCCGAGCGCATTGCTGACCATCGGCCCGCGCCAGGCAATCGCCTGCCCCGGATTGGCCAGATGCCCCATGGAGAGCATCGGGATGCCATGCTCATTGGTGACCGGGAGGAGCTGCTTGCCCCGCGCCTCCGGCTTGGTGCCCTCGCTCGCCAGCAGGCGCGGCAGCGACGGTCCGTAAATATCCGCATCGACCATGCCGACGCGCTTGCCCAGCCGCTTGAGCGCAATGGCGAGATTGACCGACAAGGTCGATTTGCCGACGCCGCCCTTGCCCGAGCCGACCGCGATGATCATCGGCCGCGCGGCGCGCTCGGCGGTCATCGCGATGCGGACGGCCTCCACGCCGGGATGATCCTTGCCGGCCTGCGTGATCGCGGCCTCCAGCGCATCGCGCGCCGCCGCGTCGAGCCCGCCCACATCCAGCACGAGGCTCAATATATTGCCCTTCATGCGCAAGCCGCTGGCACGGCCCTGCGCCAGCGTGCCGATCTGCTCGGCCAGCGCTGCGTCCATTGTCCATCCGTCTGTCATAACCCGGCTCTAGATCGTTCCGCGCGCGAGCGCAAAGCCATCATGCGCAAGTTTTTGTACAATATCGGCGGGCGCTCATGCAATTTACGTCAGCGGCCCTGTATTTCCTGCCAGCGCCCTGTATTTCCGCGACGAGCGTAACTATACATGGTGCATGGATACCGAGATGACGCATCACCACGGCCCCGCCTCCACGATGAGCGAAGGCGGCCCATGGGGCAGCAAGGGCGACGAGCCCGCCGATCATAAAGGCGGCGACGGCCCGCGCAACCCGCCGCGCAATCCGTGGACGCCGCCGACCCGCGATGAGCCGGGCAGTGGCGGCAATCCGCGCGGCCCGAGCGTGCTCGACGAATTGCTGCGCCGCGCGCGCGACGGGTTTGGCGGCGGTTTCGGCGGCGGCCTGCCCCAGCGGCCGGGCAGCCGCACCCTGTGGCCATGGCTCGTGGGCGGCGTGCTGCTCATCTGGGTCGGCAGCACCAGCATCCACCGGATCGGCCCGCAGGAGCGCGGCGTGGTCTCGCAGCTCGGCTCCTACAGCCGCACGCTCACGCCGGGCATCAGCCTCACCTGGCCGGCGCCCATCGCCTCGGTCCGCGTGGTCGATGTCGAAGAAATCCGCACGATCGACCTGGGCTCGGCCGGCGACGAAGCGGAAAAGCTGGTGCTGACCGGCGACCAGAACATCATCAATCTGGGCTATTCGGTGCGCTGGAACATCAGCGACCCCAAGCAATACAGCTTCCAGATCGCCGATCCCGACCAGACCATCGCCGCCGTGTCCGAATCGGCGATGCGCGCCGTGGTCGCCACGGTTTCGCTGCAGGATGCCCTTGGCGGCGGCCGCAGCGCCATCGAGGCGCAGGTGCAGGAGCGCATGCAGGATATTCTCGATGGCTATGGCGCGGGCATCCGCATCCAGGGCGTGGCCATCAAGCAGGCCGATCCGCCAGACGCGGTGAACGACGCGTTCAAGGAAGTCAGCGCCTCGCAGCAGGCCGCCGAAACCTATCTCAATCAGGCGCAGGCCTATGCCCAGCAGCTCGCCGCCCAGTCGCAGGGCGCGTCCACCGCGTTCGACAAGGTGTATGAGCAATATCGCCTCGCCCCCGAGGTGACGCGCCGCCGCATGTATTATGAAACCATGGAGAAGGTGCTCGCCGGCGTGAACAAGACGATCATCGAGACCAATAATGTGACGCCGTATCTGCCGCTGCCCGCCGTCCAGCCGCCCCGGCGCCCCGGCGCAGGGGAAGCGACCGTCAGCGTCGAGCCGGCCGGCCGCCAGGGAGGCGGACAATGATGTTTTCCCTGCGCAACCCCATCGTGCTGGCGGTGCTGGCGACGATCGCGCTCATTCTGGTCGGCAGCACCTTCGCGATCGTGCCGGAGACGAAACAGGCCGTGGTGCTGCGCTTCGGCAACCCGGTGCGCATCTATAATCCCTACAAGCCCAATGAGGTGTTCGGTCACACCGGCGCGGGCCTCAAGATCCGCATGCCGTTCCTCGACCAGATCGTGTGGATCGACAAGCGCATCCAGTCGGTCGCGATGGAGCGCCAGCAGGTGCTCTCCACCGACCAGCTGCGGCTGCAGGTGGATGCCTTCGCCCGCTATCGCATCGTCGACCCGCGGCGCATGTATATCTCCGCCGGCAGCGAGGAACGCGTCGTCGATGCGCTGCGGCCGATCCTCGGCTCGGCGCTGCGCAACGAACTGGGCAAGCGCCGCTTCGACCTGCTGCTCAGCCCCGAGCGCGGTGAGGTGATGACCAATATCCGCCGCAGCCTCAACCGCGTCGCGCAGCAATATGGCGCGGAAGTGATCGACGTGCGGATCATGCGCGCCGACCTGCCCGATGGCACGCCGCTGCAGAGCGCCTTCCAGCGCATGCGCACGGCGCGCGAGCAGGAAGCGCTGACGATCCGGGCGGAAGGCGCCAAGCGCGCCCAGATCATCCGCGCGCAGGCCGATGCCGACGCCGCCAAAATCTATGCGGCGAGCTTTGGCAAGGACCCGCAATTCTACGATTTCTACCGCGCCATGCAGTCCTACCAGACCAGCTTCGCGGCAGATAATACGGGAGCAACCACCGCTGTCCTGTCCGCGGACAATGATTATCTCCGGCAGTTCCGGGGGCGCTGAATTGACGGGAAGCCCGCCACCTCGGACAGGTGGCGGGCTTCATTCAATGCCGGTTAATCCGGTTGGCGGCATGGCTGGCGGAAAGGTTGCCCCTTGCGACCGACCCACCAAGCCGGGTAGCGGCATTGGCCGCTGACGGGCAACGACGTTTGGAATGAGAGGAAGGTTTTTCGTGCGCTACGCTTATGCCATCACAGCAGCCCTGCTCCTCGGGGGCACCACGCTCGCCCTGACATCCCATTCGACCAGTGTGGTCGCCCAGACGGCCCAGAATGAAGGCATGGCCGCCGCCCCGCGCGGCGCACCGGGCAGCTTCGCGGACATGGTCCAGCGCCTCCAGCCGGCCGTGGTCAACATTTCCACCAAGCAGCGCGTGCAGGTGCAGAACCCCTTCGCCGGCACGCCGTTCGGCGATCTGTTCGGCTTTGGCGACAACGCACCGGGTGGCCCCGGCGGCCAGGGTGGCCAGGGCGGCCAGCCGCAGACCCGTCAGGCGCAGTCGCTCGGCTCCGGCTTCATCATTTCGGCCGATGGCTATATCGTCACCAACAACCATGTTGTGGCGCCCGGCGCCCGCGGCGCAACGGTCGATTCGATCACCGTCACCCTGCCCGACCGCACCGAATATACCGCCAAGCTGATCGGGACCGATCCCCGCTCCGACCTGGCCGTGCTCAAGATCAACGCCAGCAAACCGCTGCCCTTCGTCAAGTTCGGCGATTCGACCAAGGCGCGCGTGGGAGACTGGGTGATCGCCATCGGCAATCCCTTCGGCCTCTCCAGCACCGTCACCGCCGGCATCGTCTCGGCGCTGCACCGCACGGCGGGCGGCGGCGCAGACCGCTTCATCCAGACCGACGCCTCGATCAATCAGGGCAACTCCGGCGGCCCGATGTTCGACATGAACGGCAATGTGATCGGCATCAACTCGCAGATCCTCTCGCCCACCGGCGGCAATGTCGGCATCGGCTTCGCCATCCCGTCCGAGGAAGCGGTGCCGGTGATCGAGACGCTGCGCAAGGGCCAGACCGTGCAGCGCGGCTATCTGGGCATCTCGATCAGCCAGCTCTCCGACGATCTGGCCGAATCGCTCGGCCTGCCCAAGAATCGCGGTGAGTTCGTCCAGACGGTCGAGCCCGGCAAGAATGCCGACAAGGCCGGCATCAAGGCGGGCGACGTCATCATGCGGATCAACGGCCAGGACGTGACCCCGGACAATACGCTCTCCTATATCGTCTCCGGCCTGTCGATCGGCGCGACCGTCCCCATCGACGTGATCCGCAACGGCAAGGCGATGACGCTGCGCGCGCAGGTCGGCGAGCGGCCACCCGAGCAGGAACTGGCCAGCAATTTCGGCCAGACGCCGAAGGATGATTTCTCCGATCAGGACGAGCAGAGCACCAAGCAGGCCGCCCAGCAATTGCTCGGCCTCGCCGTGCAGCCGCTGACCCCGGTCATCGCGCGGCAGGTCGGCGTGCCGGCGGATACGAAGGGCGTGGTGATCGCCGCCGTCGATCCATCGACCGACGCCGGCGCCAAGGGGCTGCGGCGCGGCGACGTGATCACCCTGGCCAATGGCCAGCCGGTGACGAGCGACGTCGATCTGGGCAAGGCGGCACAGGCGGCGAAGGACGGCAACCGCAATGCCGTGCTGCTGCGCGTGCTGCGGCGCGGCACGCCGGAAGGGTTCATCCCCATCCGCCTGCGCGACAAGTAAGGCCCACCCCGGCGGCGGTGACGGCCGCCCGGCCACGGGCTGTGATGGAATGAACGAGCAAGGGCGTGGGAAACCGCGCCCTTTTTCGTGCCGGCCGACCGGGCACCCCGGCGTCTGCATGACGGCCCGGCCTATTCACCCTCCGCTGCATGGTCGGTGCCGGCAGCGGCCCCGCGAGGCACCCCGACCTGTCTGGCGGATGGCCGTTCGCCTTGCCGTTTGCCCCCTTGCCCTGTCTCTTGCCCCTGCCCCGCTTCATCTTCGCCGGTCGGGACAGGTGGCCGGGCCGGCCTGCGACAAGCGGCGATGGCGCCAGGCGACGGCTACCGCGCGCCCTTTTGCCCGGCCGGAGATCGTAAAATCACGTCCGTGCAGCGGCGCGGCGGCAGTTCCCCTTCCCTCCCGCCGCATCGCGCTCTAGGATTTCCTCACGGGTAACGGGAGCAAGGCAGCCATGAGCGACGATACCGCCATTTTCATCGGCCTCGGCAATGGTGAGCCGCAAAATCTGGTGCTGCGCCGCGCCAACCGCCACGGGCTCATCGCCGGCGCGACAGGCACCGGCAAGACCGTGACGCTGCAGGGCCTGGCCGAGAGCTTCTCGGCACGCGGCGTCCCGGTGTTCGTGGCCGATGTGAAGGGCGACCTCTCCGGCATCGCCATGGCCGGTTCGCCGACCGCCAAAAATGCCGACAAGCTGGTCGAGCGCGCCAAGGAAATCGGCCTGACCGATTACAGCTTCGCCGATAATCCCGTGATCTTCTGGGATCTCTACGGCGAGCAGGGCCACCCGATCCGCACCACGATTTCCGAAATGGGCCCGCTGCTGCTCGCCCGCCTGATGGAGCTGAACGAAACGCAGGAAGGCGTGCTCAACATCGCGTTCCGCTATGCCGACGAGGAGGGGCTGCTGCTCCTCAACCTGCCGGATCTCCAGTCGATGCTGGCCTATTGCGCCGACAATGCCGACATGCTCTCGGCGAAATATGGCAATGTCACCAAAGCCAGCGTCGGCGCGATCCAGCGCCAGCTGCTCCAGCTCGATTCGCAAGGCGGCGGCCAGTTTTTCGGCGAGCCCGCGCTCGATATCCACGATTTCCTGAGCATCGACGAAAAGGGGCGCGGCACGATCAACGTGCTCGCCGCCGACAAGCTGATGCAAAGCCCCAAGCTCTACGCCACCTTCCTGCTCTGGCTGCTCTCCGAACTGTTCCAGACGCTGCCGGAAGTGGGCGATCCGGACAAGCCGGTGCTCGTCTTCTTCTTCGACGAGGCGCATCTGCTGTTCGACGGCGCCCCCAAGGCGCTGACCGACAAGATCGAGCAGGTCGTGCGGCTCATCCGTTCCAAGGGCGTCGGCGTCTATTTCGTCACGCAAAACCCCATCGACGTGCCCGAAACCGTGGCCGGGCAGCTCGGCAATCGCGTGCAGCATGCCCTGCGCGCCTTCACCCCGCGCGACCAGCGGGCGATCAAGGCGGCGGCGGACACCTTCCGCATCAATCCCGATCTCGATGTCGTTGCCGCGATCACCGAGTTGAAGGTCGGCGAGGCGCTGGTCTCGCTGCTGCAGGAGGATGGCGCGCCCTCGATCGTGCAGCGCACGCTGATCGCCCCGCCGCGCTCGCGCGTGGGGCCGCTGGACCGCAAGGAACGCGCGATCATCCAGTCCATCTCGCCCTATGCCGGCAAATATGATCAGGTGATCGACCGCGAATCGGCCGAGGAAATCCTCGCCGCGCGCGGGGAAGCGGCCGCCGCCGCCGCAGATGCCGCCAAGGCGCAGGCCGCCGCCGACAAGGCCGCTGCCGAGCAGGCCAAGATCGAGGCCAGGCAGCAGGAGCAGGAACTGAAGCGACAAGCGCGCGAGGCCGCCAAGCCGACCGCGATCGACCGCGCCATCCAGTCCGCGACGCGCTCGGCGGCCTCATCGGTGGGCCGTCAGGTCGCCAATGAACTCGGCCGGGCGGTGCTGGGCGGATCGAGCCGCAAGGGCAGCAGCGGACTGGTGGGCCGGCTGATGCGCGGCGTGCTGGGCGGCCTGCTCAAATAGCGCCCGGCCCATGCAGCAGCCCCCCGCCCCCACCGCACCGACCGGCCCCATGGCGCCTTTCTTCATCGTGCGCGATGTGGCGCGCAGCCTCGCCTTCTATTGCGACAGCCTGGGCTTTGCGCTGACCCATCAGGCCGGCGAGCCGCCCTTCTTCGCGCTCGTCCAGCGTGATGGCGCCATGCTGTTCCTGAAGTCACAGACCGGCGTCGATCCCGTGCCCAACTGCGCGCGCCACCCGCAACTGCGCTGGGACGCCTATTGCCATGTGGCGGACCCGGACGCGCTCGCCGCCATGGTCGCGGCGCGCGGGGCGCTGTTTTCGGCCCCGCTCAGGGACACGCCGGATGGGCTGCGCGGCTTTGAAGTGACCGACCCGGATGGCCATGTCCTCTTCTTCGGCCGTCCGCAGGCTCAGCCCCGGCCGCGATAGCCCGGCACGGCCTGCTCCGGCAGCCACACGTCGGCCAGCGGCGCGCCGGATTGCCAGAACACGTCGATCGGCATGCCGCCGCGTGGATACCAATAGCCGCCGATGCGCAGCCAGAGCGGCTGCATTTCGGCCGTCAGCCGCTCGCCGATGCCGACCGTGCAATCCTCGTGGAACGCGGCGTGATTGCGGAAGCTGCCGAGAAAGAGCTTGAGCGACTTGGATTCGACGATGGTCGCGCCCGGCACATAATCGATCACGAGATGCGCGAAATCGGGCTGGCCGGTGACCGGGCAGAGCGAGGTGAATTCCGGCGCGGTGAAGCGCACCAGATAGGGCCGGCCGAGGCGCGGATTGGGCACATAATCGAGAACCGCGTCGTCCGGGCTGGCGGGGAGGCCACTGGTCTGGCCGAGATGCTTGAGTGTCATGGCCGTCCCTTTAATATGATTCGGCGTGCAAGCGAACCCCCACCGATTCATATTGCGCGCCGGCATGAAAGAGTGGAGGCATTGGCCATGGACATCCTCGTTTCCAGCGACTGGCTCGCCGGGCAGCTGGGCGCAGACGATCTGCGCATCCTCGACGCCACCAGCTTCCTGCCCGGCACCCCCCGCGACGCCCAGGCCGAATATCGCGCGGCGCATATCCCCGGCGCGCAGTTCCTCGACCTTGCCACGCTCAACGACGCGGATGATCCGCGCCCGGCCACCGTGCCGACCAATGCGCAGTTCGCCGCGCGCATGGCCGCGCTCGGCGTGGCGCGGGATGACCGCATCATCGTCTATGACAACAGCCCGCTGGTGAGCGCCGGCCGCGCCTGGTGGCTGCTGCGCATCTTTGGCGCGCGCAACGTCGCCATCCTCGACGGCGGCCTGCAAGGCTGGATCGTGGCCGACCACGCGACGGAGGATGGCGAGAACATGGCCGGCAACGCTCGTTTCGCGGCAGCGCGGGATGAGAGCGCCATCGCCACCAAGGCCGACATCCGCGCCAATCTGACCAGTTGCGCGGCGCAAGTCGTCGATGCGCGCGGCAAGGCCCGCTTCACCGGCGAAGACCCGGAACCGCGCCCCGGCATGGCCTCGGGCCATATTCCGGGCTCCATCAACCTGCCGTTCGGCCAGTTGCTCGATGCCCATGGGCACTGGCTGCGCGGCGACGCCCTGCGCGACCGCTTTGGGGCCGCCGGGGTCGATCTCGACCGGCCGCTGATCATGTCCTGCGGCAGCGGCGTCACCGCCTGCAACCTGCTGTTCGGCGCAGCGCTGCTCGGCAAGCAGGATGTCGCCATCTATGACGGCAGCTGGTCCGAATGGGGCGCGGACCCGGACACTCCCAAGGCGACAGGACCAGCATGAGCAAGACCCCCGACGACAATGGCCGGCAGGCCCGCGCCATGGCCACGCGCCTCGTGCAGGCCGGGCGACGGCCGGAATGGACCGGCATGCCCGGCCAGCCCGGCACCATCGTCAACCCGCCGGTCTGGCGCGCCTCGACCATCCTGTATGAGGATGTCGCCCATTTGCGCGGCGCCTCGATGGGCGATCAGCACCAGCTCTATTATGGCCGGCGCGGCGCCCCCACCGGCTGGTCGCTGGCCGAGGCGCTCACCGGGATGGAGCCGGACGCGGCGGGCACCATGCTCTTCCCCTCGGGCGTCGCCGCCATCATGGGCGCGATGCTCGCGGTGCTGCGGCCGGGCGATGAATTCCTCATGGTCGACAGCGCCTATGGCCCCAGCCGGTCGCTGTGCGACGGACTGCTGCGCGACTATGGCATCACCACCATCTATTATGATCCACTGATCGGCGCGGATATCGCGTCGCTCTGCACGGAACGCACCCGCGCCATCTTCATGGAAAGCCCCGGCAGCCTCACCTTCGAGGTGCAGGATATCCCCGCCATCACCGCCGTGGCGCGGGCCCGGGGCATCATCACCATGATCGACAATACCTGGGCGACGCCACTGCTGCTGCCGGCGCTCGGGCTGGGCGTGGATATCTCCATCCTCGCCTGCACCAAATATATCGTCGGCCATAGCGACGTCATGATGGGCTCGGTCACCGCCAATGCGGCGCTGTGGGACAAGGTGCGCAACCGCGCCCATATGCTCGGCCAGATGGTGAGCCCGGACGATGCCTGGCTGGCGCTGCGCGGCCTGCGCACGCTGGAGGTGCGGATGCGGCGGCAGGGCGAAAGCGCCCTCGCCCTCGCCCACTGGCTGGCGGACCGGCCGGAGGTCGCCAGCGTGCTCCACCCCGCCCTGCCCGGATGCCCCGGCCATGCGGCGTGGGCGCGCGATTTCCACGGCGCGGCCGGCCTCTTCGCCTTCGAGCTGGCGGGCGGCGGCGAGGCCGAGCGCGCCCGGCTGATCGACAGCCTCGCCCTGTTCGGCATCGGCTATAGCTGGGGCGGCTTCGAGAGCCTCGCGCTGCCAGTCGACCCGGCGCCGATGCGCACCGCCACGCGCTGGGATGGGCGCGGGCCGCTGGTGCGCATCAATGTCGGGTTGGAGGATGTGGGCGACCTCATCGCCGATATGGAGCAGGCACTGGCGCACTGGCGCGCGGCGATGGGCGGCTAGCCGCCCTCGTCGGCATGGAAGCCTCTCCCCGCTTGTCTCATGACCCTGCCATCGTTGCACCATCGCAACAATTTTCCGCGCCGCAGCGTCGCTGATCGTTTTTCGCTTGTGCACTGCACAAGGCATCTGCATCCTGACGATGGTCTTCCGGACAGGCCACTCGGCCGCCGCGTGCGGGATGAAGCAGCCACCGGACGCGCAGGCAGGGACGAACCGCATCTCCTCTCTTCAAGGGATATCATCATGCGCAAGTCCATCACCGGCCTTTCGGCCTTCGCTTTCCTCATGGCCGCCGCGCCTGCCCTGGCGCAGGATGATGGCGGCATCGGCCCGGTCGCCATTCACGGCTCGGCCGGCCTCGTCTCGGATTATCGCTTCCGGGGCTTTTCCCAGACCAGTCAGGACCCCGCCGTGCAGGGTGGCGTCACCGTCGCCACCACCAGCGGCGTCTATGCCGGCGTCTGGGGATCGAGCGTGAATTTTCCGAACAGCAATCTGGGCAGCGAGATCGATCTGTTCGCCGGCTATACGACGAAAATCGCCGAGGGCGTCACGCTGGACGCCGGGCTGCTCTATTATCTCTACCCCAAGCACAAGGCGCTCACAGGCCGTGTCGCCACCGACTTTTTCGAGCCCTATGTCAACCTGACCGGCGCGATCGGCCCGCTGTCGCTCAAGGTCGGCGCCAACTATGCCTGGGATCAGGACGCGCTGGGCGGCAACAGCGCCATCTACCTGCATGCCGAACCGTCCTACGCGCTGTCCGGCACGCCGTTCGGGGTGAATGGCCATCTCGGCTACGCCAGGAGCGACAGCTTCCTGGGCGGCGTCAACGGCAAGGTGTGGGACTGGTCGCTCGGCGCCACGGCCACCTACAAGAAGCTGACCTTCGGCATCGCCTATGTCGATACGGACGAGCCAAGCGTCATCCGCGGATCGGACCCGGCGGTGATATTCTCGCTGACGGCGGCCTTCTGATGGCCAGGCCGGTGCGGGGACCCTGGTCTCCGCACCGGCTCAGGGGCCGCATCCCACCGGGATGATCGCCGGCCATGATCCCAGACGCCGCCATATCCGGTGCGCCGGCACCCGCATCAGCCCGCCGGGGCGCGGCGGGCGGTGAGGATTTTCACTTCCGGCTCGAGCATCTGGCCCTGCATGATGCCCTCGCCCTTGGTGGGGCTGCGCGGGGCGTTCCAGATCGCGCGGATCACGTCCATCCCGCTGACGACCCGGCCGAAAGCGGCATAGCCGGGCTGGTCGGCGGTGGCGTCAAAGCCGGTCTGATCTTCCACCATCACGAAGAAATCGCCCGTCGCCGTGCCCGGCGCGCCCTGCGCCATGGAGATGACGCCATCGCCGTGGCTCAGGCCGGTCCGGTCGGTCGGCTCATGGGGCACGGGCTTGAGGATGCGCTTGGGGTCATTCTGCGTGCCGCCCTGAATGAAGCCGCCAAACGCCTCATCATCATATTTGAACGCGCGGTAGAACACCGTGCCGTCGAGCCGCTTCTCATCGACATAGCGCAGGAAATTGCCGGCCGTGAGCGGCGCGCGCTCGACCTCCAGCGCGATGGTGATCGGGCCAAGGCTGGTATTGAGCACCACCGGCACGGTTTTGGGCGCGGGCTTGAGCGCCTGCGCCGCCGTGTTGGCCGGGGCCGCCGCCTCGGGTGGCGCGGACATGGACGCGGTCGCCGCACTGTCCTGCGCACGGGCAGAAGCGGCAGGCAGGATGAGAACGGCCGCGGCGAGGGCGTGGCAGGCAAGGCGCATCATGGCCGCCATGCTAACGCACGCGAACGGCCTGACAAGAGGGTGTGAACGCGGACAAGGGCCGAGACAGGGCCGCCGCCCGCCACCGCCCGGCGGCCCCGCCCCGGCATGGCTGTCGCACGATCGGACGCCGGGCCGGGCGTTGGCCGTCCCCGATCCGCCCACCCCGATCTGTCCGCCCCGATCCGCCCGCCACGCACGCGCCGCCACATCGTCCAACTGCTGGCTGCTCTGCGGCCTTGGTCTTGCTCGCAACTTGCCCTATGCAGCGCAAAAGCTCCGGGGAAAAAACTTGACGCTTGCCATGCTTGCCGCCGCAGCGGCCCAGCCCATCCAGTTCAGCAGCCTTGGCCTTGATCCGGTCGCGATCTCCCTCGGCTTCTTCGATATAAAATGGTATAGCCTCGCCTATCTGGCCGGCATCCTCATCGGTTACTGGTATCTGACGGTTCTGATCCGCCAGCCCGGCGCGCCGATGGCCCGGCGCCATGCCGATGATTTCATCTTCTACGCCACGCTCGGCATCATCGTGGGCGGACGGCTGGGCTATATCCTCTTCTACCAGCCCGCCATCCTCGAGCGACCGCTCGATATCTTCAAGCTGTGGGAAGGCGGCATGTCGCTGCATGGCGGCACCATCGGCGTCATCGTCGCCATCTGGTGGCTGGCGCGGCGCGAGAAGCTCTCCTTCCTGCGCATGTGCGACTATATCGCCTGCGTGGTGCCCTTCGGCCTGTTCTTCGGCCGGCTCGCCAATTTCGTGAATGGCGAGCTGTGGGGCAAGGTGACGGATGTGCCCTGGGCCATCGTCTTCCCCGATGGCGGGCCGCTGCCGCGCCACCCCAGCCAGCTTTATGAAGCGATGCTGGAAGGGCCGCTGCTGTTCGCTATCCTCGCCTTCTTCTTCTGGAAGACGAACGCCCGCTACGAACCGGGCAAATTGTTCGGCATCACCGCGCTCGGCTATGGCGCGGCGCGCTTCTTCGTGGAATTTTATCGCGAGGCCGACGCGCAGCTCATGGAGTTTGCCGAGCGCACCGGGCTGCATATGGGCCAGTGGCTGACGATTCCGATGATCGTGATCGGCCTGTACCTGATCTTGACCGCCAAGGGCCGCCGCACCCGGGTCGAGCCGACCGCCGGGACGGATAGTGTCGCCTGAGGCGGCAGGGGACGACCGGCCGCGCTCGCTCCACGATTATATGGCGGCCGCCAACGCCGCTTATTATGGCACGCGTGATCCGCTCGGCGCGGCGGGGGATTTCATCACCGCGCCGGAGATCAGCCAGATGTTCGGCGAGCTGATCGGGCTGTGGTTTGCCGATCTCGCCCTGCGCGCCGGCGTGGCCGGGCAGGTCGCCTATATCGAGCTGGGACCGGGCCGCGGCACGCTGGCGGCCGACGCCTTGCGCGCCATGACCAAGGCCGGCCTCACCCCGCCGGTGCATTTCGTGGAGACCAGCCCGGTGCTGCGCGACGCCCAGCGCGCCGCCGTGCCGCACGCCATATGGCATGAGGATATGTCCGCGCTCCCCACGGACCGGCCGCTCATCATCATCGCCAACGAGTTTTTCGACGCCCTGCCGATCCATCAATATGAGCGCACCGCCCATGGCTGGCGCGAGCGCATGATCGCCGGCGATCCCCCGCGCCTCGTCCCCGGCGAGACCGATTGCGCCGACGCGATCCCGATCCAGCTCGCCGACGCCCCGCTGGGCGCCATCGTCGAGCGCAACCGCGCCGGCGAGGCGGTGACGGGCGCGCTCGCCGGACGCATCGCCGCGCAGGGCGGCGCGCTGCTCGCCATCGATTATGGCTATGAGGGGCCCGCGACAGGCGATACGCTGCAGGCCATGCAGAACCATCGCTTTGCCGACCCGCTGACCGCACCGGGCACCCGCGACCTCACCGCCCATGTCGATTTTGCGCGGCTCGCCCTCATCGGCCGCGAACATGGCCTGCGCCCCTCCCCCTGCGTGGGCCAGGGCGCCTTCCTGACCGCGCTGGGCATCGATGCGCGCGCCGCGGCGCTGAGCCGGGCGAACCCCGGCCGCGCCGAGGAATTTGCTCAGGCGCACACCCGGCTGGTCGCACCGGACGCGATGGGCCGGCTGTTCCAGGTTCTCGCCCTACGCCACGCCGCCTGGCCGCAACCGGCGGGTTTCGCATGAGCGTGGAGGTGCTCCGCGCCGCCGTGCTGGGCGACGTGCCACATGGCTTTCTCGGCCGGCGCGGCGGTGTCTCGGGCGGCATCCATACCAGCCTCAATGTCGGCCTCGGCTCGGCGGACGCGCCCGCCGCCATCCTGCGCAACCGCGAGCTGGCACGCGATGCCGTGCGGCCCGGCGCGGCGCTCGTCACGCTGCATCAGGTTCACTCGCCCGATGTGGTGACGGTCACCGCGCCGCTCCCGCTCGACGCCCGCCCCCATGCCGATGCGCTGGTGACGGATCGCCCCGGCCTGCTGCTCGGCATCCTCACCGCCGATTGCGTGCCGATCCTCTTCGCCGACGCGGCGCGCGGAATCGTCGGCGCTGCCCATGCCGGCTGGAAAGGCGCGCTGGGCGGGGTGGCGGAAGCAACGCTGGACGCCATGGCTGCCCTCGGGGCGCAGCGCAGCGCCATTGCCTGCGCCATCGGCCCCTGCATCGGCCGCGCCAGCTATGAGGTGAGCGAGGGATTCGAGACGCCGTTTCTCACGCGCGACGAGGCGGATGCCCGCTTCTTCTCGGCCGGGCGGCCGGGCCATCTCCAGTTCGATATCGCCGGCTATGTCGCCGCCCGCCTCGCCGCCGCCGGGGTGACGCGCATCGCCATGCTCGATGAGGATACGTGCAGCCAGCCGGAGCGCTTCTTCAGCTATCGCCGCAGCTGCCTTGCCGGTGAAGCGGATTATGGCCGGCAGATCTCGCTCATCGGTGTCGGGTGAGGCGCCAGTCCGGGCATGGCGGGCCCGGCAAGGCACCCCGCCCGGCGCGACGACCGTCCATCAGCGGGGCATCATCCCCGCGGCGCCCGCAGTCGCGCGGCGCAACTCGCCATGCGCCCGCCTACCAGGCCACCACCGGCCAGCCCCGCTCGGCGGCGAGCCGG
>Ga0182736_1001136_pt1 | contig 29012 bp, 20 predicted proteins | sample eDN5th30CKraftBY_FD_128882 | JGI IMG/M metagenome (GOLD analysis project Ga0182736, IMG submission 128882) | Enriched backyard soil microbial communities from Emeryville, California, USA - eDNA 5th pass 30_C Kraft BY (version 2) (version 2) | ecosystem: Environmental > Terrestrial > Soil >...
GCGGCGACACCGCGCTGGGCGGCGGCGAGCTGATAGGTCGCCTTGGCCTCCGCCAGCAGGACGTTGGCGCGATTGTCGATCAGCGGCGCGAACGCGGCGACCTTCTTCCTGCCCGCCGCCGGATCGGTCCACATCACGTTCGCGGACGCGAGCACCGCCTTTTCGATCTCCGCCTGGTGGCGGATCGCGTTCTGCGCCTCGCGATAGGCGGTGGTCAGGCCGGCCGGCCCGGCATCCGAGATATAGCCGAGGCCCTTGACCTGCGCCTCGCTCATGCGGCCGGTGCCGCGCGCCAGATTCTCGGCGGCGACGCGCGCGGCGAGATCATCCGAACCGGTCGCCAGCGCGACCAGCGCGCCCAGCGAAACCACGCCGGCGCGCTTGTACTGGGTCGGGTCCTGCTTGTCGGGGGTGTCGTCCGACGAGTGGTACCACATGTCCGGCCAGGTGTTGAAGATGATCGAGGGGATGCCGTGCTGCATGTAGGTGACGTGGTCGGACGAGCCGTAATGCTTGTCGACCTTGATGTAGAAGGCGTCCTTTGACCCGTGCGGCGATTCGACCGGTTGGGTCGGCGCATAGCCGGCGAACGCGCGGCGGAAGCGGATCCGCTCGCGCGTGATGTCCGACACATATTCCATCATGCTCTGACCGATGTCGTTCAGGTACGACGGGAAGGTATCGGGCGTGCGGTGCATCAGCCACGACGCGCGGCTGTCGATCAGTCGGATCGCTTCCATGTCGAAGTTGAGCGTGCCGATCATCGCCTTGGTCTTGGCGGGATATTTGTTGAGATAGGCGTTGGTGCCCGAAATCTCCGGCACGAACTGGAAGTTGATCGTGCGGCGCGGCGCGGGGAGCTTCCCCTCCTTGACCAGCTTGATGTAGGCGCGGCCGACCTCGAGCGTCATCGCGCAGCCCGAATTGTCGTCGTTCGCGCCCTGCTTGATCACGCCTTCGTACAGATGGCAGGCGATGCCCACCTCCTGCGTGCTCGACCCGTCGCCGGCGATCTCGGCGTGGACATATTCGTTCTTGCCCGGCACCTGGACGCTCTTGGTCAGCGAGCGGATGCTCAGCTTCTCGCCGCGCAGGATCAGCGATTCGAGATAGCCGCGCACCTCCGGCGTGATCGACCACGCCACCGTGCCCGGCTTGGCGTTGACCGTCGAGGAGACGATGCTGCGCGGATAGTCGATCGCACGCTGCGCCCCCATCGTCGACAGCCCGAGCACGCCGATCGCGCCGCGCTCGATCGCGAGATTGTAGACCTGACCGGTGGTGCCCGACGTCAGCACGAACTTGCCCTTGACGTCCTTGCCGGCGAAATCCTCGGCCCGGCCAAAGCCGACATTGACCAGATCGGCGGAAAGATCGCCGTTGGCGTTGAGCGAGGCGAGGCTGAGCGCGACGTCGTGGATGTCGAACAGCTTCACCTTCTTCGGCGTGGTCAGCCACAGCTCGCCGACGGTCGGCTGCCATGCCTGCGGCACGTCGCCGAACGTCTCGACGATCACGTTGGTGAAGCCATATTCCTTGGCCTTCTCGCTGATGACGCGGCTTTCGCGGTACGGCGCGTCATATTCCGACGGCGGACGCACGCGCTGGTAGGGCACCAGTTCCAGCACATGCTGCATCATCCGGTCGCCCGACACCTCGTTGATGATCGAGGTCATCTGCTCCTGACTGAGGAGCGTGCGGTCCTCACGCTCCTGCGCCACCGCCGATGTGGCGGCGGCAAGCGCGAGAGCGGACAGTCCCATCCGGGCGGCCGGTGTAATCTTCATGGCGATTTCCCCCAACGGCGCCCGATCCGGGCGCCGGCTGTTATGATTGATTGATGATGGCGCCCCGCCGAAGCGGGGCGACCGTCACGGTGCGACCGGCAGGTCGATGTAGGACAGGTTGTCGGCGTCGTGGTGGATGACGTTGTCGGCGACCACGCCCTTGCTCTCGCTCTCGTTCGGCCCGCCGGTGTTGAGGTTGCGTACGAACTTGGGGAAGTTCGACGAGGTGACCTCGACCCGGATGCGGTGGCCCGCACCGAACTGGATGCTGGTCGCGATCGGCGAGGGCTTGATCGTGTAGGTCTTGCCCGCCTCCATCGGCGCCGGCTTGTCGAAGCCGTCGCGATAGCGCGCGCGAAAGATGGTGTCGCCGATGATCCAGGCGGTGCCATCTGGCGCGACGTCGACGATCTTGACCGCGAAATCGGTATCCTTGGCGCTCGACGAGACCTTCAGCACCGCGTCGATGAAGCCGCTGACCTCGATCGGCTTGGTCAGCGGATCGCTGGTGTAGACCAGCACGTCGCCACGCGATTCGACACCGCGCTGATCGAACGCGCCGGGGACGACGATACCGCCGTTGCAGCAATCGCCGCCGCCGACCGTCGGCACCGGATTGGCCGGATCATAGCTGTAGCGGTCACCCGGCTCCTTGCCCGGCGCCACGGTATCGAGGCGGCCGTTGCCCCACAGGCCGTTCGCCTGCCCGCCGCTGCGCAGGTAGAAGCGCATCATCTTGGTCCCGACCGGGGGCCACGACGCGTTGGTCTTCCACTTGTTTTCGCCCATCACATAATATTGGACGCGCGGGGTGGTGCTGGGGAACTTGCCCGTCTCCCCCTTCAGCCAGCGATCGAACCATTTGAAGATGGTGCCGTCGACGTCGAAGCTGGTGTCGCCCATCGGCCGCTCGCCGACCACCGTGTTCGGCCCCATCCGCGCATATTGGCAGTGCGGCATCGGCGCGTTGATCACATACTGGTTGTCGCGCACCGTCGCGGTGCTGCCGGCCGTGCGCGCGTGGTTGAACAGCTCGAGATTCGGCCCGATCGACACGTCGTACCAGGTGTTGAACCACAAGGCCGGCACGCCCCAGCCCATGTCGTCGTGGTAAAGACCGCCCTGGCGCCAGCCCGGATCGGCCGGCGTGCGGTCGATGAACTGTTCGAACGTCGCCGGCGGTTCGCCCATGCTGGTCAGCATCTGATCGACCGGCAGGTGCTTGATCTGCTTGTTCCAGTCGACCTTGGGCTTGGTGGCGTTGAGATCGTTGTAGGCGGCGACCCGCGCCCGCGTCGCCTCATCCAGATCGTGGGGAAGCTCGGCGCGCAGCGGGTTGTCGACGCCGTAGAGCCAGACGAAGAACAGGTTGCGCGGCACGCCGCCGGTGTACCAGTTGCCCTGTTCCTCGAACCGGCCGACCTTGCCGATGCCCGCGCCCGCCGACATCGGCACCATCGCGGCGTGTGCCGGGTGCTTCATGCCCGCCAGCGCCAGCTGCCATTCGGCCGAGGAGGAGCAGCCCAGCGTGCCGACCTTGCCGTTCGACCAGTTCTGCGCCGCGATCCAGCTCAGCGTATCGTAGCCGTCGGTCTGCGGCTTGCCGAGGATCTCGTACTTGCCCTCGGAGAAATAGCGGCCGCGCTCGTTCTGGACGATGAACACATAGCCGCGGCGCACCGCCTCGACGGCGTAGCGCAGCGTCGATCCGCGCAGCTTGTGCTCGTTATAGGGGGTCTTCCACAGGATCGTCGGCAGCGGCCCCTTGGCATCGCGCGGGGTGAAGATGTTGGTCGACAGCCGCACGCCGTCGCGCATCGGCACCATCACCGCCAGCCGCGTCACCGCGCGCTGGGCGACTTCGCGCTCCATCGCCTCCGGACTGTAATTGGACAGATCCTGCGCCATCAGCGGCTGCGTCACCAGCGCAGTCATCAGCGCGGAAATCATCAAACGTCGCGACATGCCATTCCCCCATTTGGCACCGCGTTCGTGACGATACCGTGGCGCGGACGGAACCGAAAGCTTCCTACCGAGTCAAGATCGGGGCCCGAAAAAGATACAATATATGATAAAATAATTCGCCGCCGCGATCAGGTGCGCCGGCCCGATCGGGTTCGGGCGAATCGGACGCCGTTCCGGGGCCATGATCGATACGGCGACCGGAGCGACAGCGCGCGCACGGCCGATCCGCCCAGCGCCTCCGGCGCAGGTAAAACGGGTGAAAGCGCCAGAATCCGTAACCGATTCCATACGATTATTTAAGTTGCCATTTGGCCCGTTCGTGCGGAACCGCTCAACAGAATCAAGTGTTTACGCGTGCAGTTCGGGTTCGGCCAGCACCGACCCGTCGGGGCGGGCAGCTTCCCGCCGAATAGAACAGAAAATGCCGGGAGACTGTGGATGCCAAAGTCGGATTCTTCGCCCAGCCTGACCAACGCGCTCGGTCACCATGCCCCGGGCGCCGGCCGGCCTGACCCCGCCCCTCGCATCGGCGCCGGGGGCGAACTGCATCAGGACGTTCCGGCCGACGCCGATCACGGTGACGGCACGGCGCACCTGACCGACAATTTCGGCCACCGCGTCGCCGACAACCAGAACAGCCTGCGCGCCGGGGAACGCGGCCCGACGCTGCTGGAAGACTTCGTCCTGCGCGAGAAGATTTTCCATTTCGACCACGAACGCATCCCCGAACGGATCGTCCACGCGCGCGGATCGGGCGCGCACGGCGTGTTCGAATGCACCACGGCGATTCCCGAACTGACCAAGGCGTCGCTGTTTCAGAAGGCTGGCAATCGCTGTCCGGTGTTCGCGCGCTTCTCCACCGTCGCCGGCGGCGCGGGATCGGTCGACACGCCGCGCGACGTGCGCGGCTTTGCCGTGAAGCTCTATACCGACACCGGCAACTGGGACCTGGTCGGCAACAATATCCCGGTGTTCTTCATCCAGGATGCGATCAAGTTCCCCGATCTGATCCATAGCGTGAAGATGGAGGCGGATCGCGGATACCCCCAGGCGGCGTCGGCGCACGACACCTTCTGGGACTTCATCAGCCTGATGCCCGAATCGATGCATACCATCATGTGGGCGATGTCCGACCGGGCGATCCCGCGCTCGCTGCGGATGATGGAGGGGTTCGGGGTCCATAGCTTCCGCCTGGTCAACGCGTCCGGCGAGGGCCGTTTCGTCAAGTTCCACTGGAAGCCGGTGCTGGGCATCGCGTCGACGTGCTGGGACGAGGCGGTCAAGATCGCCGGCGCCGACCCCGATTTCCACCGCCGCGACCTGTTCGAGGCGATCGCGGCGGGCGACCATCCGCAATGGGATCTGGGGATACAGGTGTTCGACGAGGACTGGGCGGCGGCGCAGCCCTATGACGTGCTCGACGCGACCAAGCTGGTGCCCGAGGAGGATATCCCGGTCACGATCATCGGCCGCATGACGCTGAACCGCAACGTCGACAATTTCTTTGCGGAGACCGAACAGGCCGCGTTCCTGCCGACCAACATCATCCCCGGCATCGATTTCACCAACGATCCGTTGCTGCAGGGGCGGCTGTTCTCCTATCTCGACACGCAGAAATCGCGGCTGGGGACGACCAATTTCCACCAGATCCCGATCAATGCGCCGAAATGCCCGTTCCACAATTTCCAGCGCGACGGGATGATGCAGACGCTGGTGCCGACCGGTCGCGCCAACTACGAGCCCAACAGCCTGGCCGAGGCGGGCGAGAGCGGCGGCCCGCGCGCCTGCCCCGAAACCGGCTTCACCACCTTTACGGCGAACGACGAGCGAAACGATCCTACGGAAAAGCTGCGCGTCCGCGCGGAGCTGTTCGCCGACCATTACAGCCAGCCGCGGCTGTTCTATCGTTCGCAGACCGACAATGAGCAGGCGCATATCGCCTCCGCGCTGGTGTTCGAATTGTCGAAGGTGCAACTCGACCACGTCCGCGCCCGCGTCGTTTCGCGGCTGCGCAACGTCGACGAGGATCTGGCCCGCCGGGTCGCCGCCGGGCTGGCGATCGACCTGCCGGAAAAGGCCAAGGCGGCGCGGGCGCCGATCGACATGACGCCGTCCGACGCGCTGTCGATCCAGAAGCAGGCGCAGCCGACGCTCAAGGGCCGCAAGGTCGCGATCCTGTTCGCAGAAGGATCGGACAAGGCGGCGATCGACACGCTGAAGGGAGAGATCGAAAAGGGCGGCGGCAGCGTGTTCCTCGTCGCGCCAAAGGTCGGCGGCATCAAGGTCAAGGGCGGCACGCTCAAGGCCGACGGACAGCTAGCCGGATCGCCTTCGGTGCTGTTCGACGCGGTGGCATCGATCCTGATGCCCGATCAGGCGGCGAAGCTGGCCGGCGACGGGGCGGCGGTGCAATGGTTCATGGACGCGTTCGGCCATTGCAAGACCATCGCGCACTGCCAGGGAACGCAGGTGCTGCTCGACAAGGCCAACGTCACGCCCGACGACGGGGTCGTGCCGGTCGAGGACTTCATGAAGGCCGGGGTGAAACGCCACTGGGCGCGCGAGCCCAAGGTCCGCGATCTCGCCTGAACAGGAGAAAAGCATGGCAACACGGACTGCCGGAGCGCGTGCTCCGAAGCGCAAAGCCCCCGCCGCCGCCAAGGCCGACGCGATCGCCAAGGCCAAGGCGGTCGCCCCCGATGTCGCCGCGCGCATCGGCAGCACGCCCAGGACGCCGTTTCGCGGCAACCCGGACCTGTTCGGGCGACTGGTCGAGGATCACGATCGCCACCGCGCGCTGCTGGCGATGATCGGTGAGACCACCGGCAAGTCCCCCGACCGCAAGACGCTGTTCGTCGAGCTGACCAGGGAGCTCAAGGCCCACGCCGCCGCCGAGGAACAGGCGCTGTGGTCGACCGTGCTGCGCGATCCCGACACCACCGACGTCGCCCGCCATGCCGTCGCCGAACACAAGGAGATCGACGACATGCTCGGCGACCTCGCGGCGCGCGACATGGCCTCGCCCGGCTGGCTGCGGCGGTTCGCCGGGTTGAAGGACGAATATCTCCACCACATCGGCGAGGAGGAGCAGGAGCAGTTCATCGCCGCCGAAAAGCATCTGAGCGCCGCCGATATCCGCGAGATGCGGCGCGTGTTCGAACGCCGCAAGAAGGAAGAGAAAGCGGCCGCCGAAGTCGAGAAGAAGCTCGAGCGGAAAGACTGAGTTGCGGATCGCCCCCCAGAACGGAACGCGCATGTTCACCCAACTCGATCCGCCGATTCCGCTCCATGTGATCGGCAAGGGGGACGGCTATGCCATCGCCGTCATCGATTACAGCCAGGAACATGATCTGGTCTGGGTCACCGCGCTCGACGACGGGGGCGAGATCTGGTGCGCGCCCAATCCGATCGTCCGGCTGAGGAAGAACTGGACGATCGGGCGAACACCGCGAGCCGCAGCCGACCCGACGGAGCCGCGCGGCGCCTCCGCGGCGGTCGACACCGATTCGCGCTGATCAGGCGGCGGCGCCCGTCACCGCCCCCGCGGCCCCGCCGCCCGCCCCCCCCGGCCTCCTTCGCCTGATCGCGCCGTTCCCGGCGCCGGCGCGCGCGAACCGCGCCACACAAACGCGGGAGGGGGTTGACCCCGGCGCCGCGAGGCGTAAAGGCGCCGTTGCTGCGATCAATTCTCATTAGCCTTCAAATGCGGCGGCCGAGGGCGTGCATGTCCGCCTCTCCGACGATGAAAAGCTAATGCGACTTAGAACTATCACGGCGGCCGGCAAACATCGCTGGCCGCCGGGGCGAACAAAGGGGTTTTGAATGTCTGTAACCGTCGCGCGTTCGGGCGCATCGTTTCTCGCTCTGTCCTGCGTCGGCTTCATCGCCACCGCGCCGGCGCTGGCCGCCGATCGTGACGAGCCGGTCGCCGGCCGCGATGACGCCCGCGCGCAGGATCGCACCGCCGACGACAACGGCGCGCAGTATCGCGACGACATCCTGGTCACCGGCCAGCTCGAGAACAGCGAGCTTCAGGGGCCGAAGGCGATCGCGCGGGTGGTCAACACGCCGCGTTCGGTGGTGGTCCTGCCCAAGGACGTGATCGAACAGTCCGGATCGACCACGCTCGCCGACGCGCTGCGCACGGTGCCCGGCATCACCTTTGGCGCGGCCGAGGGCGGCAATCCGGTCGGCGACCGCCCGTTCATCCGCGGCTTCGACAGCCAAGGATCGACCTTCGTCGACGGCGTGCGCGACGGCGCGGCGCAATCGCGCGACACCTTCGCCATCGAGCAGGTCCAGGTGGTGCGCGGTTCCGATTCGACGCTGGGCGGGCGTGGCAGCGCCGGCGGATCGATCAACATCGTCACCAAGACGCCGCAGGCGACCGACTTCATCCGCGCGACCGGCAGCTATGGCACCGCCGACTACAAGCACGCCGCGATCGACGTGAACCGCTATCTGGGCGAAGGCGTCGGCGTGCGCATCGCCGCGATGTGGCACGACCAAGACGTCGCCGGCCGCGATGACATCTGGTCGCGGCGCTGGGGCGTCGCGCCGTCGGTCACCATCGGCCTGGGCGGCGACACCCGCCTGACCGCCGCCTATTATTATCTCGAGAGCCACGAACTGCCCGATGCGGGCATCCCCTATCTCTATACCGCTGGCAACATGCCCGGCACCGGCGAGATCTATGTCGAGCCGGCGATCGGGACGATCACCACGATCGGCGGCGTCACCGGCACGGTCGACCGCAACACCTATTACGGGCTGAAGAGCCGCGACTTCCGCGATGCCTTCACACATCAGGCCAGCCTGCGCGCGGAACATGATTTCGGCACGCTGACGCTGCGCAACAGCTCGCGGTACAGCTATAACGAGCAGAACTACATCTACACCCAGCCGGACGACCAGCAGGGCAACGTCTATGGCACCAACGCCTCCGCCCCCGCCACCGCCGGCGGACTGGTCTGGCGGCGCGGCAACACCCGCTATGGCTATTCGGAAACACTGGCCAACCAGACCGACCTGTTCGGCACATTCAACACCGGGGCGATCAAGCACAGCATCGCCGCCGGCGTCGAGCTGAGCTGGGAAAAGGCGCGTCGCGGCACGTTCGTGTCCGCCAGCGGATCGTCGATCAGTCCGCGCTGCACCCCGGCGGCGATCGCACGCTATTATTGCACCAGCCTGTTCAATCCCGACGCAAACGATCCGTGGGCCAACTATGCCAGCGACACGTCGAGCGTCGTCACACCGATCGTCAAGAGCGGCGGCATCACCGAATCCCAGAACGAAGCGCGCACCGTGTCGGTCTATGGCTTCGATTCGATCACGCTGATCCCGCAGCTGATCCTCAACCTGGGCGTGCGCTACGACGACTTCACGTCGAAGGTGACGCCGGGCCAAGCGGCGACCGCGACCAGCACCGTCTCGCTCAAGCGCAACGACAAGCTGTTCAACTGGCAGGCGGGCCTGGTGTTCAAGCCGACCGCCAACAGCTCGCTCTACGCCAGCTACGCCACCGCCGCGACCCCGCCGAACAGCCTGCTCGGCGAGGGCCAGGAATCGAACGCGCTGCCGACGACGACGACGGCGGCCAACCTGGCGCTGCTCGACAGCCTCAAGGTCGAGAAGACCAAGAGCTATGAGGTCGGCGCCAAGGCCAACATCTTCAACGAACAGCTCGCGCTAACGCTGGCCGCGTTCCAGACCGAGACCAAGAACGCCCGCGTCACCGGCGCCGACAACACGGTCGAATTCATCGGCGAACGCCGGATTCGCGGCATCGAGTTCAGCTTCAACGGCAACGTCACCAAATGGCTGACGGTGTTCGGCGGCTACACCCATCTCGATCCGAAGATCGTCGACGGCGGCTATAGCGCGCTGACCGCCGCGGCGGTCAGCGTCGGCGGTGTCGTGGTGCAGCCCGCCAAGACGGTGCTGGTCCCGTCGGTCAACAACGGCCGCCAGGCGCCGCAGACCGCCCGCGACAGCTTTACCCTGTGGGCCAACCTCACCCCGCTGAAGGGCCTGAGCCTGGGCGGCGGCGCCTTCTACACCAGCCGCGTGTTCGGCGGCTATTCGGACAATCGCAGCGCCACCCAGACCGCCGCCGGCGTCGTCACCGTCAACCCGGCGACCAGGACCCGCATCCTGACCGTGCCAGACTATTGGCGCTTCGACGCGCGCGTCGGCTACACGATCAACGAGCATGTCGACGTCAGCGTCAACGTGCAGAACCTGACCGACAAGGTCTATTTCCCGCAGGCCTATACCGCGCACTATGCCTCGATTGCGCCGGGCCGGTCGGCGTTCGCGACGCTGGGGGTCAAGTTCTGACCGTCGACCTGTCCGCGCTCACGCCCGACGACGTCGCCGCCCGCCTGTCCGGTTCGCCGGAGGAGCGGGCGGCGCTGATTCGCGCGGGCGCGGAACAGGGCGTCGCCGAGGCGCAGGCGGTGTGGGGACAGATGCGGCTCGACGCCGGCGAACCACGCGACGCCTTCGCCTGGTTCAACAAGGCCGCCGCGCAGGGCCATGTGCTGGCGCTCAACATGGTCGGGCGCTGCTATGATCTTGGCTGGGGCGTCGCGATCGACAAGGCGCGCGCCGCCGAATGCTTCCGCATCGCCGCCGAGCGCGGGCTGGACTGGGGGATGTACAATTACGCCACCGCGCTGACGCTGGGGGATGGCGTGGCGGAGGACAAGGCGGCGGCGCTCGCCTGGTTCGAGAAAGCGGCGGCATCGGGCAATGCCAAGGCGATCAATTACATCGGCAGCTTTCACGAGGACGGCTGGGTGGTCGCGCGCGATCTGGCCCGTGCCGCCGACTATTACGCGCGCGCCGCCGAGGGCGGCGATTTCCGCGGCCAGTTCAACCACGCGCGGATGTTGATCGCGGCGGGCGACATCGACGCCGCGCGCCGCTGGCTGCGCCGCTGCGCCGAGACCGCGACGCCGGCTTTTCTGGCAAAGGCGCGGGCGTGGTTGGAAACGTCGCCCCACCCTTCGCTGGCGCGGGATTGCACGCCGGAGCGGTAGCGCGGGAGACCGGCAGCCGCAGCCGCATTCGTCATCGCGAACCGGGGGAAGCCCGCGCGGTGCGCGGAACCGCCCGATCGCCGTGGGGCTTCGCCGATCGCAGCGACGAAGCCCCGTAACGTCATCCAGCCCTAATTCTTCGCCCAGTCGAACGTTCGGGGGGTCAGGGCGAAGTTGAAACCGGAATCGGACGACTTGCCGAGAAAATCCTCCCGCCCGAGCATGATCCGCAGCGCCTCCGGCTTGTCAGCCAGCCAGTCCTCGCCGAGATAGTCGTAGTTCTCGACCGGGCGGAGCGCGAGCCGACCAAAGGTGATGTGCAACACCACGCGCTCGCCCTCAAGCGCGCGCGGGTAGTTGCCGTGCCATACCGACCCGTCCCAACAGGCAAGCGAGTTCGCGTCGGCCTCGATCGCCACCGCGCCCTCCATCGCATCGCGCTCGGCATTGGTAGGGTGGCGGCGCTTGCGGTGGCTGCCCGGAATAATGCTGGTGGCGCCGCCTTCGCGGGTGAACGGGTCCATCACCCAACACATGGTGAAAATCTGGTTGTGTTCGGGAAACGGCGCCGGCAACCAGTTCTGATCGGCATGGAGCGGCAGCGCGGGCGTGCCCTTCGGACGCACCGACGCCAGCAACTGCATCAGGATCGCGCCCTGCCCACACATCACCTCGACCAGCGCGCGAAGCTTGGGATTGGTGACCACCTCGACGAAGATCGGGTCGCGGTCGAGCAGCATCCCCGCGGCGCCGCCGGTCCACGCCGGGCCGTCGCCGTCCTCCTTGAGCCGTAGGATCGTTTCGCGCAGCCGCGCGGTGAACTCCGGTGTCGCCACGTCCTTGACGACGGTGAAGCCGTTGGCCTCGATGTCGCGTACATTGTCCTTCAAGCCGAGACCGTCGACTCGCGTCTCCAGTTCGCGCCGCAGCACAAACATCGGGTTCGTGTGTTCGCGCACCTCGGCGCGCGTGATCGTACGCAATTCGCTCATCCGACAAGCTCCTGTCTGGTTTCAACATCCTCGATTTCGCCCAGCACTTCGGCGGTATGCTCCCCCAGCGTCGGGGGCACCTTCCTCAACTCGGGTCGCGCGCCGTCGAGCCGATAGGGCGGGACGGCCTGGACGTAGCGGCCGAGGTAGCGGCGTTCGGCGTGCCGCCAGAAGCCGCGCGCCTGCAATTGGGGATCGTCGAGCAGGTCGCGGCCGCGATGGAGCGGCGTCGCGGCGACACCGGCGCGCTGCAACAGCCCAGCGGCTTCCGCGCGCCCTCGCCGTGCGCTCCACGCCGATATCGCCGCGTCGATCCGCGCAGCCGCGGCGTTGCGGCCGGCGACCGTATCGAGATCGCCGGCGGTAGCCAGATCGTCGCGCCCGATGACGCCGCACAACGCGCGCCATTCCGCGACATTGGCGACGGCGATCGCGATCCATTCGTCGTCACCGGCGGCGGCGAACGCTCCGCACGGCGCATGGGTCAGACGGCGCGAGCCGAGGCGCGGCACGGGCCCGGCGTTGACCTGCGCCGCGACGAACGCATCGGCGCCGACCTGGAACAGGCTTTCCACCTGCGACAGATCGATCGCGACTCCGCCGCTGCGCGCCTGGCCGGACAGCGCCGCCATAGCGGCAACCGCGCCGAACAGCCCGGCGATCGGATCACCCCAAGCGACGTGCTGCATCGTCGGCGGCCAGTCCGCGCGCCCGTTGGCGAACGGTAGGCCCGAGGCCTGCTCGACGGTAGACCCATAGCCGCGGATGCCGCTGAGCGGCCCGCGCCCGCCAAAGGCGCTCATCGCGATGCTGATGATGCCGGGGCGCAGCCGGTGCAGTTCGGCGGTGTCGAGGCCAAGCTTGTCGAGCGTTCCCGCGGCATAATTATCGATGACGATATCGGCCCGGCGGATCAGCGCGCGCGCGCGCTCCAGATCCTGCGGATCGCGCAGGTCGAGCGCGATGCCACGCTTGTTGCGGTTGACCGCCATGAACGGCATCTTGATCTCGTGCGACGGCGGATCGCTGGCGACGCTCTTTTCCCAGCCGCGCCACCAGTCGGGATAGGCGTCGGATTCGATCTTGATGATGTCCGCGCCCAGATCGGCCAGATGGCGGGTGGCGAGCGGCCCGGCCCATCCCATGGTGAAATCGACGACCCGTACCCCGGCGAGAGGGCCGGCGGGCGTCGCCGGAAGGGCGGCGAGCGGCGGACCCGATCCGCTCACCGGCTTCACCCGGAAAGGCAGGCCCGGCGCCGACAGTCCCGGCTCGACCGCGACGAAGCTCGCGCGCCCGCGCCACATTGGATCGTCGAGCAACGCGGCATGATCGAGCACCGGCGACAGCGGGATGCGCCGCTCTATCCCCAGCGTTACCCAGTCCGACGTCGTGCGCGTCGCCAGAGGACCATGCAGCGCGGCGTCGATCTCATCGGCGTGCTTCAGCCGCTCCAGCGTGGTCGCGAAGCGCGGATCGGCGGCCAGGTCTGGGCGGTCGATCGCGTCACATAGCGCGGCCCATTGCCCGGGAGTGAGCGTGGTGACGCCGATCCAGCCGTCGGCGCTGCGATAGACCGCGCACGGATAGCTGGGGACGAAGCGGTTGACGCCTAGCCGGGTGCTGTCGCTGCCGCGCCCGGCCGGGTCGATCGCCGATACCTCTGCAACGCACAGGGCGCTTTCGTGCTCGGTGACCTCGATCCGCCGGGTGGTATAGCCGCGCGCGCGGCCGAACAGCGCGGCGGCGATCGCGATGAACGCGGTCGCGCCGGTCATGATGTCGGTCTGGTGCCCTTGCGGCAACTGTGGCGCGCCGCCCGCCTCGCCAAAGCTGTGGCAGGTCCCGGACATCGCCTGGACCAGCGGCGCCGGCGCCTTCCATCCGGCGTAGGGGCCATCGTGGCCGAACGCGGTGATATCAACGATCAGCGGCGCATCGTCGGCAGTCGCGCCGTCTGGCGCCGCGCCGATGATGGCACAGGACGGGCCGGCGAGCCGATCGGCCGCCGCTCGCGCATCGGCGGCGCTGATCAATCGCTTGCCCTGGTCGAGCCAGCGGCCAAATGCTTCCCCGGCGGCACCGCCATAGCCGATCGCGGCATCCGCGCCGGGGCCCGGCGCAGGCTGGACCACATCCGCCCCGAAAGCAGCGAACAGGCGGCCACAATAGCGCGCCGCCACGCTCGCGCCCGGATCGGGGATGACAAGCGTCACGCCGCCCAATGGCAGATAGGGTTGCGTGGCCGGTGTCGCCAAAGATGTGCTCGCCATGGCTCTCCTCATCCTGGTCATCTCGCGTCGTGCAGGTGCGCGACTTTGAAGGCGCTTTGCCACTCGGTACGGCCTTGGTAACCTATTACCAGAATAGTCGGGGAGGATGGCGATGGCAACCACAATAGTTTCGCCCGATGGCGGACAGACGCTCGACCAGCGCATCGCGGCGCAGGGTCTGGAGGAGAATGTCCGCGACCTGCGCGCGCGTGGACTCACCGTGCTGCACGATCCGCAGGCCGCCGCGCTGGCCGACGCGGTGCGCGATGCGATCGTCCGCCTCGTACCGGCCAGGCCGGACGAAAAGGCGCCGACGCGCTTCACCTACATGCGGATCAGGATGCATCCGATCGAGAATTCGCGGACAAAAGCTCCGAGTGTTCGCATCTGCTGGGCCGGAGCAGGTTCCTGGGGCGCAAGCAGGGTTTCAAGCAGTACGATCGCGAGGTGCTGTCGAAGACCTAGCCAGCCCACGGCACCCGATCGCAATAGCGTGCGGGCCGCGCGGCGCTATGCCGTCACGTCTGCCGCTTGGGCGGCGCGGGCCGCTTCGGCCGCACGGACCCGCTCGACCTCCTCCAGCGCCTGCGTGGCGCGCTGAAAATCGATCACACGGGCGCGAATCTGCGGCACCCATGGATCGGCGACCGCCCCCGCCAGCGCGATCGCAAAACCATAGCAGATGCGGTTGCCGGCAAGCATGATGTCGAAATTGCTCAGCGACCAGTCGCGCAGATTGGCGGCAAAGATGTCGGTCAGTGTCCCGGCCAGCGCGGCCGGGCCGATCTCCGGCCGGATGTGCCCTTCCTCGATCCCGCGCCGGCAGATGTTGGTGTAGAGCGGCAGCACCTCACGCGCCGGTTCGATCCCGTCGGCACCCGAATAGCCCTGCGTGGCGCGAAACAGCGCCCGGTAGAATGATTGCTCGTGGGTGTAGAACTCGACCCCGGCCATCGCCTGGTCGAACATGATCTCCAGAATGTTCTTCGCCTTGAACTCGCGCGCGATCACCCGAAAAGTCGCCTGGTCGCGCCGCAGGATCGCGGTGATGATCCCCGATTTGGAGCCGAACATCTCATAGGGCGTGCGCAGGCTCACCTGCGCACGCGCCGCCAATTGGCGCATCGGCAGGTCAAAGGTGCCGGTCTCGCGGATGATCTGGCGCGCGGCGTCGATCAGCTTGATGGTTCGTGGATCTTCGAAATCAGGCATGAATGCGTTCTGGCCTTCCCCTCGCCCACGATCTAAGGCGTTCGTTACTTTTGCCCAAGTGCGACGACGCGGCAAGATGATAGCAGGGCATTGACGCACGCGGGCCAATGCGCCACCTTTGGTAACATATTACCGACGCTCGCGCAAAGCGGGTGCGCCGCCAAGGAGACCGTGTTGGCACAGGCCGCGATGACCGCCGTCAGCGACGACGATCCCCTGCGCGCGGGGGGCGCCGGAGCCGCGCCGATCGGGCTGGCCCGTTCGTTGTCGTTCCGCTTGAAGCTGGGATATGGGCTGGGCGAAATGGCGGAGGGGGTGAAGACCGCCGCGCTCGAAACCTTCCTGTTCTTCTACTATGTCCAGGTGATCGGCCTGTCGGGGTCACTGGTCGGGCTGGCGCTGTTGATCGCGCTGCTGTTCGACGGGCTGGTCGATCCGCTGATCGGGCATTTTTCGGATAATCTGCGCTCCCGGATCGGGCGGCGCCATCCCTTCCTCTACCTCGCGCCGCTGCCGCTGGGCATCGCGCTCTGGCTGTTGTTCAGCCCCCCGGCGGCGCTTGGCCAATGGGGACTGTTCGGCTGGCTGCTCGGCTTCACCGCGTTCAGCCGGCTGATGCAGTCCTTCTATTTCGTGCCGCACATGGCGCTGGGCGCCGAACTCAGCACCGATTTCCGAGAGCGCATCTCGGTCAGCAGCTATCGCAACATCTTCGCCTTTATCGGGCGGCTGCTGGTGTTGTGGCTGGCGTTCAGCATCTTCTTCCGGCCAGTGCCGGGCTTTCCGCAAGGGCAGCTCAACGGCGCCGGCTATCCGCCGTTCGCCGTGGCCTGCGCGGTGGTCGCATTCGTCGCGATCCTGGTATCCGCCGCGACGACGCAGCGGCGCGCGGTCGAGGTCTATCACGCGGTAGCGGCGCGGGCCGAGCCCGAACCCGCAAGCCTGCTGGGGAACCTCGTCAAGGCGTTCAAGCTCAGATCCTTCACCATCTATTTCGTCGCGATCCTGATCTCCTACGTGCTGGGCGGGGTGCAGGCGGCGCTGGGGGTGCACGTCAACACCTTCTACTGGAAGCTGTCGGCGGCGGGAGTGCAATCGGTGTTCTTCGGCACCGCGTTCGGCTTCATGGCCGGGTCGCTGCTCGCCCGCGCGCTGGCCGACCGGCTCGACAAGAAGATCGGCTACATCAGTTCGGTGGTGGTCTCGGTGGCGATCAACGTCGCCCCGATCACGCTTGCCCAGCTCGGCCTGTTCCCGACCGGCGGCGCGGTATTGACGCCGCTGCTCACCACCTTCGCCTTTCTCGCCGGATTCGCGGGCGGACCGGCGATGGTGATCGCCGGCGCGATGCTGGCCGACGTCGCCGATGCCTACGAATTGCGCTATCGCGGGCGCTGCGAGGGGTTCCTGTTCGGCGCGAGCGCCTTCACTCGAAAGGCGTCGCTCGGCCTCGGCGGGGCGCTGGCCGGCGTGGCGCTCGACCTCATCCATTTCCCGCGCGGAGTCGACGCCGCGCACGTGCCGCGCGACGCTGCGGTGCATCTGGCGCTGCTGTACGGCCCCGCGCTGTTCGTCTTCACCACCATCTCGATGAGCATCATGATGATGTACGACCTGACCCGCGCCAAGCACGCGGATATCCTGGAACAACTGGAGAAACGTCGTTGAGCCAACCCCTGCAATTCGCCAGTCCCGCATGGGTCGATCGCATCAAGGCGGTGCTCACCGCGCTGGTCGCCGAACATCGCGACAGCCTGGCCGATGCCGATTTCACCTTGTCCGAGACCTTCACCGCGGTGCCGCCGGACGATGCCACCGCGCATTGGGCCGCACGCATCCATGCCGGCACGGTCACCTTCCTCGACTGCCCGAACGACGCAGACTTTACGCTGGTGTGCGACTATGCCGCCGCCCTGCCCGGCGCGCGCCTGATCTACGCTGGTGCAAGTGAGGCCGATCTGCACGCCGCCAACGTCCACCGCGACGCGATGATCGTGGCCGGCCGCATGACCCGCAGCGGCGGCCTGGGACAGGCGAGCAAGCCGGTCCTGCGCGTGCTGCGCGACCTCCACGATACGCTGGCACGCGAAACCGCATGATCCGGCGCCTGCTGATCGCCAATCGCGGCGAGATCGCCATCCGGGTCATGCGCAGCGCCGCGCTGATGGGCATTTCCACCGTCGCGGTCCATCCCGCCGACGATGCCGGATCGCTCCATGCCGCGCGCGCCGATCAGGCGACCGAGATTCCGGGCGTGGGCGGGGCCGCCTATCTGGATATCCCTGCGCTGATCGCGGCGGCGCGGCACAGTGGCTGCGACGCGGTCCACCCCGGTTATGGCTTCCTGAGCGAATCGGCGGCGTTCGCGACGGCGTGTGCCGAGGCGGGCCTGATATTCGTCGGTCCCTCGCCCGAGACACTGGCGCGCCTGGGCGACAAGACAGCCGGGCGCATGGCCGCACAGGCTAGCGGCATCCCGGTGCTCGCCGGCAGCGACGGCGCTGTGACGGTCGAGCAGGCGCTCGCCGCGTTCGACCGATTGCCTCCTGGCGGGCAATTGATGGTCAAGGCCCTGGCCGGCGGCGGCGGGCGCGGGATGCGCCCGGTCGGCGACCGCGCCGCGCTGGCCGACACGATCGCGCGCTGCGCGTCGGAGGCGCAGGCCAGCTTTGGCTCGGGCGACATCTATGTCGAGCAGTTCCTGCCCGATGCCCGCCATATCGAGGTCCAGATCGTCGCCGACGGCGCCGGCGGCGTCACGCATCTGTGGGAGCGAGAATGCTCGCTCCAGCGACAGCGGCAGAAGGTCATCGAGATCGCGCCCGCCCCCTTCCTGCCGCCCGCCACCCGCGACCGGCTGCTGGAGGCGGCGGTGACCCTGGGCCGCGCCACCGCCTATCGCGGCGTCGGCACGATCGAGTTCCTGGTCGATCGCGACGGCACCGATTTCTATTTCATCGAGGCGAACGCCCGGCTGCAGGTCGAGCATACCGTGACCGAGGCGGTGACCGGGCTCGATCTGGTCGCGCTGCAACTGGCGATCGCCGACGGCGCGCCGCTCGACGAGTGTGGGCTGGGCGCGATCCCTGCGCCGCGCGGGCTGGCGATCCAGGCGCGCGTCAACACCGAGCAGATGGGCGAGGACGGCACGCCGCGCGCGGCGACCGGCACGATCACCCGCTATGAACCTCCCGCCGGCCCCGGCGTCCGCGTCGATGGCTATGGCCGCAGCGGCTATACCGTCAGTCCGCGCTTCGATTCGCTGCTGGCGAAGGTGATCGTCCACCTGCCCTCCGGTGACTGGGCGACCGCGCTCAGGGCGACCGATCGCGCGCTCGCCGAATTCGCGATCGACGGGGTGGCGACCAACATCGGCTTCCTGCGCGCGGTGCTGGCCGACGATCAGGTCGTCGCCGGGGAGTTGCGGACGACGCTGGTCGGAGAGCATATCGACGCGCTGCGCGCCGCCGCGCATGTGCTGGAGCCGGTCCACCTCGCCTCCGCTCCAACAGCCGAACAAGCGGGCCAGACCGTGGTGCCACCAGGTCACGTCGCGCTCACCGCGCCGCTCTCGGGCGTGCTGACGTCGGCGCAGGTATCGCCCGGCGACGTCGTGCGCGCCGGCCAGACGATTGCCATCGTCGAGGCGATGAAGCTCGAACACGTCGTCACCGCGGACGTCGGCGGGACGATCGCCGCGATCCTGCCCGCGATCGGCACGGTGCTGGCGGAGGGCGCGGCGATCGCGCTCATCGTCCCCGACGACGCGGCCGGAGAAGTGCTGGCCGAGGCGACGCTGCCCGATCCCGATCACATTCGCCCCGACCTGGCCCAGTTCCTCGAACGACGCGCGCTGACTCTTGACGCCGCGCGGCCCGACGCGGTCGCGAAGCGGCACAAGTTCGGCTATCGCACCGCGCGCGAGAATATCGCCGACCTGGCCGACGACGGCAGCTTCGTCGAATATGGATCGCTGGTGATCGCCGGGCAGCGACTGCGGCGGTCAGTGGATGAACTGATCGTCACCACCCCCGCCGACGGCATGGTCACCGGCATCGGCTGCATCAACCGCGCGCAATTCGGGGCAGAGGCCTCGCGCTGCATCATCATGTCCTACGACTATACCGTGTTCGCCGGCACGCAGGGCATGAAGAACCACGAAAAGACCGACCGGATGTACGAGTTGGCCGAGCAATGGCGGCTGCCCGTGATCCTGTTCGCGGAAAGCGGCGGCGGGCGGCCCGGCGACACCGATCGGCCGGCCGGCGGCGGCGTGTTCAACACCCGCGCATTCGGTCTTCAGGGCAAGATCAGCGGGCTGGTGCCGCAGATCGGCATCGCCAACGGCCGCTGCTTTGCCGGCGCGGCGGTGCTGCTCGGCTGTTGCGACGTGGTGATCGCGACCGAGGGATCGACGCTGGGCGTCGGCGGCCCGGCGATGATCGAGGGCGGTGGCCTGGGCATCTACACGCCGGAGGAGGTCGGCCCGATCGCGGTGCAATCCGCCAACGGCGTCGTCGATATCGTGGCGAAGGACGAGGCCGACGCGGTGCGCTTCGCCAAACGCTATCTGTCCTATTTCCAGGGGCGGATCGACGACTGGACGTGCGCCGACCAGCGGCTGCTGCGCCATATGGTGCCGGAGAACCGCTTGCGCGCCTATGACGTGCGCAAGGTGATCGAGACGCTGTGCGACACCGGATCGGTGCTCGAACTGCGCCAGCAGTTCGGCCGCGCCGCGATCACCGCGCTCGCCCGGATCGAGGGTCGACCGGTTGGCGTGATCGCCAATAATTCCGCGCATCTGGGCGGCGCGGTGGACAGCGACGCGGCGGACAAATGCTCGCGCTTCATGCAATTGTGCGACGCCTATGACGTGCCGATCGTCGTGCTGGCGGATACGCCGGGCAACATGGTCGGGCCGGACGCCGAAAAGACCGGGCTGATCCGCCATTGCTGCCGCATGTTCGTGACCGGCCCCAATCTGACCGTGCCGGTGTTCTCGATCGTGCTGCGCAAGGCCTATGGGCTGGGGGTGATGGCGATGGTCGGCGGGCACAGCCAGGCGTCTTTCTTCACCCTGTCCTGGCCGACCGGCGAGTTCGGCGGCATGGGGCTGGAGGGCGCGATCAAGCTCGGCTACCGCAAGGAGATGGAGGCGATCACCGATCCGGTCGAGCGCGATGCCTGGTACAAGCGGCGCGTCGCCGAACTCTATGAGAACGGCAAGGCACTGAGCGTGGCGATGGGGTTCGATTTCGACGACGTGATCGATCCGGCGGACACCCGCGCACGGATCGTCGCCGGGCTGGAAAGCACGCCACTGCCGCCGCGCAGCGGCAAGAAGCGCCCGTTCATCGATACCTGGTGAGTAAAGGGGGGCCGGGAGCGATCGCCCACGCGGCGCTCCCGGTATCGATCAATAGCCCTGCGGCCCGTGGACCAGCCGATAGGTGTTCATCAGCAGGTCGAAGTCGGTCGATCCGTTCCGTTCGGTGGTCGAGTGGAAGAACAGGTCGCGCCCCAGCAGGCCGCGCAGTTGCGGGTCCTTGTCGGCCAGCCATGCGTCGTCGAGGTGGCTGTAGTCGTCGATCGGCTGCATCCCGATGCGGGTATAGGTCATGTGCAGCACCACCCGTTCGCCGTCGGTCTGGCGCGGGTAGCTGCCGTGCCACACCGATCCGTCCCACAGCGCGATCGATCCCGGCGGCGCCTCGATCGCGATGGCGCCGTCCAGCGATTCGCGCACTTCGCGCGGCGGGTGATGCTTGTGCTTGTGCGTGCCGGGAATGATCAGCGTCGCCCCGTTTTCCCTGGTGAAGTCGTCGGTTACCCAGCACGCGGTGCACATGATCTCCCACGACGGGAACGGCGCGGGGAACCAGCTGTTGTCGGCGTGGAGGGCCAGGCCCTCGATCGGCGCGCGCCGCACCGTCCCGATCAGCTGACTGAGCAAGGCGCCGCGCCCGAGCAGATATTCGACCAGCGCGAGCAGTTTGGGCACCGTTACCGCCTCGGGAAACACCGCATCGCGCCCCAGCAGCAGACCGGCGCGCCGCCCCGCGTTGCGCCCTTCCGAAACCGCAGCCAGCCGCTGCACCGCCGTGCGCACGCGGTCGGTCAGCGCATGGGCCACCGGATCCTGGATGATCGTGTAGCCGTTATCCCGCAACTCGCGGACATTCTGCCAAAGATCGAGCGCCTCCAGTCGCTCGCGCAGCTCGGCGGAGAGACCAGCGTCGAGGCTCGGGGTCGGTTGCATCGTCATCCCTCCGCGATCAGAATTTCTTCCAGACCTGCAGGCCGACCATCCGCGGCGGCGCATAGTTGGCGGCGCTGAACCCGAGCGTATGGAGCTGGGCGACCTTGCCGGTGGCGTAGAGCTTGTCGGTCAGGTTGGTCACGAACACCGCCGTGTTCCAGCCCGAACCGGCCACGTCGCGCAGTTCAGCGCGAAGGTTGACCGTGCTGTAGGCCGCTTGCGAAATCGCCTCGAGGCCGCCTGGATAGAGCTGAAGATCGCGCGCCGCGGCCGTCACGTAAAAGACCCGGCTCTGCGTGAACAACGATGCCGACAGGCCAAGCTCACCGACCTTCGGACCCAGCGACGTGTTATAGAGCAGCGTCACATTGCCCGAATGCTCGGGCATGTAGGGCAGCGGGTTGTTGCTGAGATCGAGGAAACAGACCCCCGTCGGCGATTCGGGCACGCACACCGAATCGCCGGGCTTGGCGACGTTGAACGGATCGGCGCCGGTCCATTTCTTGTACTTCGCGTGATTGTAGGAATAGCCGAAATTGACGGTCAGGCTGCGGTCGAACACGACGCTGCCGGCCACTTCCGCACCGCGCATCTGCGCTGCGGCGATGTTCGCCAGATATCGGTACGACACCCCGTTGACCAAACCGAGCAGTTGCTGGGCGATGTTCTTGTAGTCGGTGTTGTACGCGGCGCCGTTCAGTCGCACCGCCACGTCGCCCAGGTAGAATTGGGTCTTGAGCCCGATTTCCTGCGTGTTGACCGTCGCGGAATCGTAGATCGGCTTGTAGCCGGGCAGCGCCTGGCCAACCTGCCCGATCGCGTTCACCCCGCCGGGCACATAAGCCCGCGTCGCGGTGACATAGCCCATGATGTCGCGCGTGAACTGCTGCTGCACGGACAGGGTGTAGTTGTAACCCTTGCTCTTGGTGTGCGTGCTGGCCGACGTCGTTCCCGGCACGAAGGTGCCGGTGGCCGGATCCTTGACCGGGGTGATCGTCTCCATCTCGGCATCGGACCAGCTGTAGCGATAGCCGCCGGTCAGGCTGAGGCCGGCGATGCCGACCTTGGACAGGTCGAGCGTCGCCTGCCCGAACACCGCCTTTTCCTTCGCCACCGACCGTTTGATGAACCCGACCGCGTTGACGTAGCCCGCCGGGTTGCTGAACAGCTTGTAGACGTTGGTGGTGCCGTCCATGTTCTCGGGCGCGCGCTGATATTGGTAGAACCCGCCGACATTGGCCTTGACCAGGCCGTCCCACAGTTCGGCATGCATCTGAAGCTCTTCGGTATAGGTGTGTAGCGCCGGGCCGATCCTGGCCGCCAGCCGCGTCCCGACCTGATTGTTCGAACCGAAGTTGCTGTAGTTCGCCGCCGCGAATGCGCCTTCCTGAAGGATGCCGCCGACGCCGTCGTAGCTGCCCGCGCTGTTCGAGGTGAACGAGTCGAAGGAGAAGATGTTCTTGAAGCTGATCTTGGTCGGCCCGGTATCGATCGCGTCGAGCTGGGTGTTGTTGACGACACTTGCGTGCTTCATCTGGGTATATTGCGCCTGGCCGTCATAGGGCGCGGCGGTGATCCGCGCCGCCTTACTGCCGCCCTGCGCCAATCGGGCCGCCTCCTGCTGTAGGGCGAGCAGATAACCGTTGGCATTGGTCGGATCGCTGTCGTTGTCGGGGAAGGCATAGGTGGGTTTGTAGCCGGACAGCACCATGCCTGTCGCCGACTGGTCAATGTTCTCGTAGGAGGCGAACAGCGTGTTCTCGAAACCGCCCGCCTTGAACGCGATCCCCAGGCGATATTGCTGGTTGTTGACGTCGTCGAGCCGCTTGCTGGTGCCGAACTGCTTGGTGTAGCCGCCGACTCGATTGGCGTTCGCGGCAAAGCGGATGGCTAAGTGATCCTCGATCACCGGGATGTTGACCACCCCCGTCGCTTGGACGCGGCCATAAGTGCCGACGGTCATGTCGACCATGCCGCCCCAATCGTTGAGCTTCGGCTTTTCCGGGGTGATCAAGACTGCGCCGGCGGCGCTCGACCGGCCGAACAGCGTCCCCTGCGGCCCGTTGAGCACCTGAATCGACGCGATGTCGAGGAAGGGCGCGCTGGCGATGCCGCCGCAGCACGGCGCTTCGGCGAAATAGGTCGTCACGCCCGCCGCCAGACCGCGCACGGCGAACCGCGCGTTCATGTCGTTGAAGTAGGACGCGATGCTGAGCGAGGGCGCGAGCTTTTGCAGGTCCTTCACCGCCAGCACGCTTTCGCGGCGCATTGAATCGGGATCGACGGCGGTGACCGAGGTGGGCACCCGTTGCAGATTCTCTTCCACGCGCCGCGCGGTGACGATGATGTCGGCAAAGCCCTGATGACCACCTTGCCCGGCCTCTGCGGCAGGGGAATCGGCGCTGGCATCGGCCTGCTGCGCCAGCGCGGCGTCCGCCCAGAACAGCAGCGCCGGCACCGCGACGGACGACAAAAACAGCTTCTTGGACAACGCCCTCTCCCTTCCGAAAATCGCCGGCGCCACCTTTCCGGTAGGTCGCCGCTGTGATCGCCTGCCCAGTACGGGGATCGCCCCGTAAGGAAGGAGATCACGTGTCGGTAACACGATACCATAGGTTATTGCTGATTTCCGAGATGTGTCAACCGGGCTTTTCGGCTGTTGCGTCGACCGGGGCAGGTCACATATCAACATACTGTATTATTTGATTTTTATTAAATTTAGCCAAAAATGTGGGGGTCGGGTGCCGTGGCTACCGCATCGCAGCGAGCCGGGATCGGCCGATTTTAATGCCCCCGCCGCCCGCTCCGACGACCAAAGGCCACCGCCTGCTTACCCAAGCATAAGCGGGGCGCGCGCGGTCCGGCGGCTGCTCCGCTGTTCATTGGTCGCCCGGCCTGCTCGGGGCATCGCTGGAGGCGCGGAAGATGACGGCCTGGGGATGATCGCGCGCGCCGCGGCGACACGGGCCAGACGATCAACCTGATCGGCATCGCGGGCGGCAGGCAGGTCGAAGCCGCCGCTTGCGGAACATCGTCATCGCCGCACCGTCAAATGCCGGTTTCGCGGTGGCGCACGCCGCTGGCGCATTGATCGTGGTTCCATCGCCCAGGGTCGCCGGATGCATCGCCATCGCCGCCGCATGGTGTCGGAGCGAATGTCGCAAATGCGTGAATTGCCGACGCCGACCGACAATTGCGTCGCAACACTTCGGGCGGCCGCAGCCATATAACGCTACGACGTTCGACCCGAGCGAGTCAGCTTGGCCAAGTTGCCCGCGCAAATCACCCGTTTAGCCGGCCGACGGCCCGCCGCCGCCCCGCCCCCACGCAAACCGGTGCCTAGATCCCCTTGGCGAAGCTCAGTTCGAGGACGTGCGAATTGGCCGGCACGTTGAGCGTCGCGCTGTTGAAGGCGATGCCACCGTTGGGGCCGAGCGAGCGTAGCTTGGGCTCGATCGTCCAGCTGTAGACCAGCCGCCCCTGCGCATCGCGCAATTCGGCGCGGATGTCGGGCACGCGCTGCATCGCGCCGGTCGGGTTGATCACCCGGCCCGACACCATGAACATTTCGTTCCCGCTCGCCAGGTTGCGGCGGTCGATCGCCTTGTCGGCGAAGCGCAGCGGCGTTTCCGCGTCGCCCAGCGGCAGGCCGAGCTGTGCGGCGATGCCGGGCTGGCCCGAATAGAGGATAGCGCCCGCGCCGATCAGCATCGACACGCCGGCGACCATCGCCGCGGCGGTCCAGCGGCGCGCGGGGTTGCGGCGCGGCTTGAACGGCGGGCGGTGGGCGAAGGCGTCGAAACCAGCGGCCGGTTCGGCGACGGCGTCGTCGACATAGCTGCGAACCGTTGCGGCCGGCTGACTGTCCGGCACCGCGGCGCGAACCGGTTCGACCAGGACGGCGCGGGCCGGCGGAACCGGAGAGGCTGCGGCCGGCGGCTCTGCCTGCGCGTGGGGGGGCTGGACGGCCGCTGCCCGGGCCTGGGCCGCTACTGGCGCCGTAGCCGTGGCGATGGCGGTCGCCGGCGCCTGGAACCAGCTATGCTTGCAACTGGCGCACCGGACGGTCCGACCTTCGGCGCCGACGGCGCTGTCGGGAACCAGATATCGCGTGCCGCATTCCGCGCATTCTAGGATCATGCGTCATACTCACACTGGTTGGCGGCTCATCAACCCCGATCAACCGTATCGAATCTAAGCAGAATCGAATCGGCGGCGCAAGAGTCTGCGAAGAGTCAAGCGCATATTGTCGCGCCCCGCCGGCTGTGCGAAGGCTGTAGGCTTCGGGGACAGCAACAGGTAAGCCATCGCCGGCATGGCGAACATCGTCCAGTTCGAGAATGTCGGCCTTCGCTACGGCACCGGGCCCGAGACGCTGTCCGACGTCAGCTTCACGCTGGCGACCGGCGCCTTTTATTTCCTGACCGGAGCCAGCGGCGCGGGCAAGACCAGCCTGCTCAAGCTGCTCTACCTTGCCCAGCGGCCGACGCGCGGCACGATCCGGCTGTTCGGCGAGGACGCGGTAACGCTGCCCCGGTCGCGCCTGCCCGGCTTTCGCCGACGGATCGGCGTGGTGTTCCAGGATTTCCGGCTGGTGCCGCACCTGTCGGCGTGGGACAATATCGCGCTGCCGCTGCGCCTGTCGGGGGTGCCCGAAGCCGATATCGAGGCACCGGTACGCGAGATGCTGGCGTGGGTCGGCCTGTCGGGCCGTGCCCGGTCCAAGCCGCCGACGCTGTCGGGCGGGGAGCAGCAGCGCATCGCCATCGCCCGCGCGGTGATCGGCCGGCCGGAAATGCTGGTCGCCGACGAACCGACCGGCAACGTCGATCCCGACATGGCCGAACGCCTGCTCCACCTGTTCGACAGCCTCAACCGGCTGGGAACGACAGTGGTGGTCGCGACCCATGATTTCGATCTGCTCAGCCGCATCCCCAATGCGCATATGATGCGGATCGAGGGCGGCCGCGTGCTGGATCCGACCGGCAGCCTGCGCTTTCCGCCCGGACGGCCGCAATCGTGAGCGCCCCGGCCATCACCAACGACGTCGCCGATCGGACCGAGGACGATCCGGCGACGCTGCTGGGCATCAGCGCGGGCAAACGGCTGCTCGACGACAGCCGGCGTGCGCGGGCGATGAGCTGGGTGATGGCGGTGATGCTGTTCCTCACCGTGCTGGCCGGCGCGCTCGGGCTTGGCACGATGGGCGCGGCGCGCAGCCTCGACCGCCAGCTCGCCGGGCGGCTGACGGTGCAGCTGGTCGGCGCGCGCGACGACGCGGTGTCCGCGCTCGCCGACCGGCTGCGCGCGATGCCGGAGGTCGGCGCGGTGCGGCCGGTGCCGCGCGCCGAACTGGCGCGGCTGCTCGAACCGTGGCTGGGCGATGCCGGGCTCGACGCCGACCTGCCGATGCCGGCGATGATCGACGTCGACCTGCACGATCCGGGGGATGCCGCGTTCGACGCCGTCGCCGGACGGGTGCGCGCCGCCGCCCCGCAGGCGCGGGTCGACCGCAATGCCGCATGGCTGGCGCCGGTGCGCAGCTTCGTGGTGTCGCTGGCGTGGCTGGCGGGTGGGCTGGTGCTGCTGATGGCCGGCGCGACCACCGCGATCGTGCTCTTGACCGCGCGCGCCGGACTCGACACCCACCGCGATACCATCGAGGTGCTGCACATGCTGGGATCGACCGACATCCAGGTGGCGCGCCTGTTCCAGCGCCGCATCGCGCTCGATACGCTGATCGGCGGCGCGGTCGGCACCGTGTGCGCGCTGGCGACGGTGGCGGTGATCGGCACGCGCATCGCCGATCTCGATTCGGCGCTGACCAGCGGGATCGGGCTATCTGCGGTCGACTGGGCGCTGCTCGCCGGGCTGCCGCTGCTGTTCGCGCTGCTGGCGATGGCGGCGGCGCGGATCGCGGTGGTCCGCGCGCTCAGGCAGGTGCTGTGAAGCGGCTGGTCCGCCTGTTCGCGCTCGCCGCGCTCGCCTATCTGCTCGGCTTCGCGCTGTTCAGCTTCGCGCTCGGCCGCCCGCTCGGCGCGCAAAGGACCGACGCGATCGTGGTGCCGACCGGCGGCCCCGGCCGGATCGCGCGCGGCATCGCGGTGCTCAAGGCGGGCGAGGCGAAGCGGATGCTGATCAGCGGCACCGCGCCCGACGTGCGCCCGATCGAGCTGGCGGTCGAATACAAGGTCGAGCCGCGCTGGTTCGCCTGCTGCATCGACCTGGGGCATGAGGCGGTCGACACCCGCTCCAACGCCGAGGAAACCGCGGAATGGGTGCGCGCGCACGACTTCCGATCGGTGCGGCTGGTGACGGCGGACTGGCACATGCCGCGCGCACGGATGGAGCTTCGCCACGCGCTCGGCACCGACGTCACGGTGGTCGCCGACGCGGTGCAGACCAATCCGCAATTCACCATGCTGGTGCGCGAATACAACAAGTACCTGGTCCGCCGCGCCGCGACGCTGTTGGGGATCGGCGGATGACCGCGCGGTTGCGGACGATCGCCTTCGTGGTCGCCTTCTACGGCGGCAGCGTGTTCTATGTGCTCGCCACGCCGACCGTCGCCCTCTTCGGCGAAGCGGCGATGCGGTACTGGGTGCTCGCCTGGGTCCGCTTCCACGCCGGTTGCGCGAAATATCTGCTCGGGGTCGCCAGCAGCGTCACCGGCGCGCCACCCGCCGGGCAGGCGTTGATCGCCGCCAAGCATCAGTCGTTCTTCGAAACCTTCGAGCTGATCCGCATCCTGGGCGGCCCTGCGGTGGTGATGCGGCGCGAGTTCGGGCGCATCCCGCTATGGGGCTGGGCGGCGCGGCGGTACGGGGTGATCATGATCGATCGGGCCGGCTCCGCCGCGGCGCTCCGCGGCATGATGCGCGCGGCGGCGGCGGCCAAGGCGCAGGGCCGGTCGGTGGTGATCTTTCCCGAAGGCACCCGCGTCAAACCGGGCGAGGCGCCTCCGCTCCGCCCCGGCTTCGCCGGCCTCTACCGCGCGCTTGCGCTGCAGGTGGTGCCGGTGGCGATCGACAGCGGCCGGCTGTGGCCCAAAAGCGGAGCGAAGCGCGCGGGCATCGTCACCTTCGCGTTCGGCGATCCGATTCCCCCCGGCCTGCCCCGCGCCGAAGTGGAGGCGCGCGCCCATGAAGCGATCAACGCGCTGGAAAGGTGAGCGCCGCGCCGTTCAGTGATCCGACCGGCCGAAATCGGGCCGGGCATCGTCCTGGCCTTGTTCGATGATCGATCGGCGGATCGCGCGGGTCTCGGTGAACTTGTCGAACAACTGCTCGCCCTTGCCCCAGCGGATCGCGCGCTGCAGTTCGCTCAGATCCTCGGAAAAACGCTGGAGCATGTCGAGCACCGCGTCCTTGTTCGCCAGGAACACGTCGCGCCACATCGTCGGGTCTGACGCGGCGATGCGGGTGAAGTCGCGAAAGCCGCCCGCCGAATATTTGATGACCTCGCTGCTGGTCACC
>Ga0182736_1001137_pt1 | contig 28951 bp, 23 predicted proteins | sample eDN5th30CKraftBY_FD_128882 | JGI IMG/M metagenome (GOLD analysis project Ga0182736, IMG submission 128882) | Enriched backyard soil microbial communities from Emeryville, California, USA - eDNA 5th pass 30_C Kraft BY (version 2) (version 2) | ecosystem: Environmental > Terrestrial > Soil >...
GACGCGCGTCGAGCCGCTTCAACCAGGGGGAGGATAATATGATGCGACGAATTGCCATGCTGTTCTGCGCCTTGTCGTTGCTGGTGCCGTCGTTGGCAGCAGCGCAATCCAAGGATCCCATCAAGCTGAAAGTCGGAATGGTGGCGGCGGTCGACATGCTGGCGCTGCCGATCGCGCTTGAGAGGGGATTCTTCGAGAAGCACGGACTCGATGTGACGATCGCGCGCCCCTATGCCACCGGCGTCGACGCGCTCAATGCCCTGCAGGCGGGTGAAACCGACATGGTGCAGGCCGGCGTGCCGGCCATCGGCGCCATCCTGCGCGGCATGGATCTCGTGTTCTTCGGGAATTTCAGCGGCAATGCCACCAAGCTCGGCTCGGACGCGACACTCGCGCTGATTGCCGGCAAGGACGCAGGGATCGCCAAGGGCGATCTGAAGAGCCTCAAGGGCAAGAAGATTGCCACGTCCTTCGGTACGATCAATCATCTCTACATTCTCGGCCTGCTCGAAAAGGCCGGCCTTACGCCGGCCGACGTGACGCTCGTTAATACCCCGCCGCCGGAGATGAACGTGGCGTTGCTGGCCAAGGGCGTGGACGGCTTCGTGTGCTGGGATCCGGTACCGGTGATCGGCATGAAGGACGTGCCGGGTGCAATCGAGGTGATCCGCGGCGGCGACGTCATCTCTTATCTCGGCTTCAATATCGCGCTGCGGCCCTGGCTCGAGAAGAACGGTGCGACGGCCGAGAAGTTCGTCGCGGCCGTGTCGGAGGCCGACCAGTGGATGCGCAAGAATCCCAAGCAGGCCGCCGCCATCGGCACGCGCTGGATTCCCGGCTTGAAGCTCGATGTGGCGGAAACTGCGATGGAGTACAACATCCAGCAAGTGGACCGCCGCATTTCCGCTCATAACTATCGTGCCCTATGGAAAGCGCAGGACACGTTGCAACGGTTGGGCGTGATCAAGTCGGTGTTCGATGTGAACAAGCACATTGAACCGAAGTTCATCCTCAGTGTGATGAAGACTCATCCGGAACTGTTCTCCGACCTGCAACCCATTCCCGATGATGTCGCGATCAAGCCGGGCTTCGCGTTCAAGCCGTAACTTGAGCTGCCGCGCACGCTGTCATGCGTGCGCGGTAGCTCCCACTCCGGCAGGATGGGCGATGGCCTTCGCGGCGAAGCCCATCCGCCTGCCGGCAGCGTCGACTGCGAAAGGGTCGGGGACTTGCACCCGCCATCGTATGTGTCGTGCGGCTCGTGGCGCCGAAATCCCGTGCAGGGACGGCTATAAGCACGGGAGGTGGCGCCCACACTTGTTTGATGCCGTGCGGAGCCGTATAGGCCTTTAACTCGTCATTGCCATTATTTGGTGTCGCGTGCCCCAGCGCACGGCGTCGCGCCGAAGGTCGCTTATAAATATCTGATATGAATGGACAATTTTCTGTCGCCCCGATGATGGAGTGGACCGGCCGACACTGCCGGTTCTTCCACCGGCTGCTGACGCGCCGGGCGCTGCTGTACACTGAGATGCTGACCACCGGCGCGGTGCTGCGCGGCGGCCGCCGACACCGTAATGCTGGTTGTCTATGAGGTTTGCGACGATGGCCGCCCCTAAACCAAAGACCGATCCCGACAAGGCCGGGCTGATCTATCGCACGCTCCGGCATGCGATTATCGAACAGGCGCTGGGCCCCGGCGCCAAGCTGCCGGAGGACTCGATCGGGGAACGCTTCGGCGTTAGCCGGACGATCGTGCGCAACGCCTTGTCGCAACTTGCGGCGGAAGGGCTTGTTGAATTGCGCCGCAATCGGGGCGCGGCGGTGGCGACGCCCAACTGGGAGGAGGCGCGCGACACGTTCGATGTCCGGCTCGGGCTCGAACGGCTGGTGATGTCGCGCCTGGCCGGCAAGTTGACCGCAAGCCAGATCAAGACACTTGAGGCCCATGTCGACGAAGAGGAACGTGCACGGGGCAACAACGAACCGTTGTCGATCCGTCTGGCGACGGAATTTCATATCCTGCTGGCGGAGATGACCGGCAGTCCGGTGCTGACCCGCTATGTCAGCGAAGTGTCGTCGCGCTGTGGCCTGATCCTCGCACTGTACAGCCGGCCGCATTCGTCGGACTGTGCCGTCAGCGAGCATCACGAGATCATTGCCGCGCTGGCAAACGGCGACGCCAAGCGGGCGTCCAAGGCGATGGTGGATCACCTTGAGGCCGTGGCGGATCGCGCGCTGATCGTGCCGGGCCCTCCGAGAAACCGCGACCTCAAGGATATTCTGGCGTCCTACGCGCAAGAGCCTCAGGCGCGGTCAGCGAAGGCTGGGGCCGCGTCAAAGGGCAAACGGCGCGCGCGTTAGGCGTCGATACCGCTGCGGGTCAGTAGCCGTTCGGCGCTGTCGTTCCAGACGTCCATTTGCACGATTTTGCCGTTCTTGACGACGAAGCGATCGACATAGCGGTTGCCCTCGAACGGCGTGCCGTCCGGCCATTCGCCGTACAAGGTGCCGGTGTTGTAGACCACGGTCTCACCTTGGCCGGGCGCCACGTCGGAGCGCTCCATCTTTTTCTTCACCCACTTGTAGCGTTTGGCGTTGAACGCTGTGCTCTCGCGGGGATGTGAGAATTTGCGCCCGCCGGTGAAGGTCAGTTTGAGCGGTTCGGCGATGTAGAGCGCTGCCGTCTCTGGGTCGGGGATCATCGACGCGACCAGGAATTTCTCGACGATCCCGGCGGCCTCGGCGGTTTCGTCAGAGGCGGCAACGGATGCGATAGCGGCGGGCATGACGTTCACTCCAAAAGTCCGGATTGCAAGAGTCGTGACCGGACCATGCATATTTCCGGCCAACCAGATTGTACCAGGAAAATAGTACAGATCGTATACACTTGTGAATACAATATGCTCAAGATGTTTGCATGGTTGCCTGTTTGGTGGGCGAGGGATGTGCCGGCGGGCCTGAAAAAGCGTGGCTTTTCAAACAATCCCGGTTGGCATGTCCCTTGCGAAGTAGCGACTGGGCCTAACCCTCGAGAGGTATTGCCATGACCGTTGCATCCCGCTTTTCGCAGCTTACCCGACGCCTGCTCCTGGCCGGCGCGGCCGCTATGTTCGTATCCCTGCCGGCCTATGCCCAGGAAACCCTGAAGCTCGGCCTGGTCGCCGCCATGTCCGGCCAGTCGGCAAAATCCGGTGAGGCTATCGTCCGCGGCCTCTCGATCGCCATCGATGAGATCAACGCCAAGGGCGGCGTCCTCGGCAAGAAGGTTGAACTCGTCGTTCGCGACGACGAAAGCAATCCCGCCAAAGGCGTCGTAGCCGCGCGCGAACTGGTTCAGCGCGAAAAGGTCGCCGGTCTTTTCGGCGGTCTCGATACGCCGGTGTCGATGGCCATCGTTCCGTTCGCCAACCAGAGCAAGGTGCCGTTCATGGGCGTGTGGGCGGCTGGTACGCCGATTACCCGCAATGGCGCCGCCGAGAACTACGTTTTCCGCGTGTCGGCCGTGGACGTGCTGGTCGACAAGGCGCTGTTGGCCTATGCGATCAAGAAGTACGACGCCAAGAAGCCAGGCATGATTCTGATCAACAATTCCTGGGGTGAATCGAACGAAGTCGGCTTGAAAGCGGCTCTGGCCGAGAAAAACATGAACTATGTCGGCATCGAGAAGTTCCAGGATGCCGATGTCGATGTCGTGCCGCAGCTCACCCGTCTGAAGGAGGCCGGCGCCGACGTTCTTTTCATGGTCGCCAATGTGGCGCCGTCATCTCAGGTCGTGAAGTCGCTGGACCGCATGGGCTGGGACGTGCCGATCGTGTCGCACTGGGGTCCGGCCGGCGGCCGCTTCAGCGAACTGGCCGGCCCGAGCGGCGCCAAGGTGCACTTCATCCAGACCTACAGCTTTGCCGGCAAGCTCTCGCCCAAGGGTGAGACCGTGCTCGCGGCGCTCAAGAAGAAGTATCCGGAAATCAAGACGCTGGCCGATGTGACGCCCGCGGTCGGCATCGCCAATGCCTATGATGCGATGAACCTGATGACCCTGGCCATCGCCAAGGCGGGTTCGACCGAAGGCCCCAAGGTGCGGGAAGCCTTCTACGCCATCGACAAGTATGACGGCCTGATCAAGACCTATGACAAGCCGTTCACGCCGCAGAACCACGATGCGCTGACCTCGGAAGACTATATCTTCACGCACTTCAAGGAGGGCCAGATCCTCCCGCTGACGAACTAGTCCTATAGACTCGTATGGCGGGATGCCGGCTGTTCGTCAGCATCCCGCCATTTCCTTGATCAAGACCGGGGCGCGCCTATGCTGTTGATTTCTGCCATCGTCTCCGGCCTTGCGGTCGGCAGCATGTACGGGCTGATCGCGCTCGGCTTTCACGTCACCTACGTCGTATCGAACACGGTGAATTTCTCGCAGGGCTCCTCGATGATGCTCGGGGCCGTGCTCGGCTACACCTTCGCTGTCACACTCGGCTGGCCGCTGCCGCTCGCCGCGGCGATGGCGCTGGCGTTGTGCGCATTGTTCGGGCTGGTCGTCGAGCGGGCGCTGGTGCGTCCTTTCGCCGAACGCGGCTCGAACGCCTGGCTGATGGCGACGGTGGCCGGCGGCATCGTGCTCGACAATGTCGTGCTCTTTACCTTCGGCAAGGAGCCGCGCGCCTTTCCCTCGGTTATGGGGCAGACCCGGGTCGAGATCTTTGGAACCGGCGTCTATGTGCTGCAGCTCATCATTCCGGTCGTTGGCATCGCGATCACTTTGCTGCTGCGTTATGCCTTCGCCCATACCCGTACGGGCAAGGCGCTGCTCGCGGTCGTGCAGAACAAGGACGCCGCGCGGCTGATGGGCATCAACGTCCGCGCCGCCATTGCGCTGTCCTTCGCCATATCGACGGCACTGGCGGGTCTCGCCGGCCTGCTGATCGCGCCACTGTTCAGTGTGCATTCCGATATGGGTACTCTGTTCGGCATCAAGGCATTTGCCGTGGCGATCCTTGGCGGCATCAGTTCGGCGTCGGGAGTGATGCTGGCCGGACTTCTTTACGGTCTGATCGAAGCGACGGTGACGGCCTTTGCCGGCTCCACGTATACCCAGATCGTCGCCTTCACCATTGTCATCGTGGCGCTTGCGGTTATGCCCAACGGCATCCTCGGCCGCGCCGCGACCAAAAAGGTTTAGCGATGACCGGTCGCGCTCTCCTCCCGTCTTTGATGACGACCGTCATCCTGGCGCTCACTGTCGCGGGGATAGCGCTGGTATTTCGTTCGGAAGGCTATACGCATTTCATCATCGCGCTGTTGGCCCTGACGACAGTGGTTGGGGTTGGCCTCAACGTGTTGCTGGGTCTCACAGGTCAGGTTTCGCTTGGTCACGTCGGCTTTTATGCGATCGGTGCCTACGTTGCCGCGATCCTGACCGCCAATGGCGTGAGCTTCTGGTTCGCCTTTCCGCTGGCCGGACTGATTGCAGGGGCTATCGGCGCAGTGCTGGCGCTACCGGCCTTGCGAGTCACCGGGCCCTATCTTGCGATGGTTACCATCGCTTTTGCGTTTATTGTCCATCACACGGCGGTTGAATGGAAAGACCTGACCGGCGGTCAGAACGGGTTGATGGGCTTTCTGCCGCCGTCACTCGCCGGTCACGCCTTCGCGGAACGTGAACTGGCGTTGCTGGCCATCGGGCTGGCCGGCGTGTCCTTGTATCTGTTCCAGCGACTGGCCGGCAGCGCCTGGGGTAAAGCCATGGTTGCGGTGCGCGACAGCGAAACCGCCGCGCGTTCGATCGGGCTTAACCCGGTGTCGATCAAGACCGCGGCCTTTGCCGTATCTGCTGTCTTCGCCGGACTGGCGGGTGCGATCTTTGCGCCTCTGATGATGTTCGTTGCCCCTGACTCGTTCCCGTTCTCGCAATCGATCCTGTTCTTGCTGGCGGTCATTGTCGGCGGCTCCGGTTGGGTGCTGGGCCCGGTCGTCGGTGCCGCGGTGACGGTGGTGGTGCCGGAATTGTTGTCGGGCCTCGCCGAATACCGGCTGTTGTTTGTGGGCGTCTTGTTGCTGGTCGTGCTCTGGCTTGCGCCCGAAGGCATCATTGGCACGCTTGCGCGCTTTGTGCGCCGTGTCGATCCGGCTGGTGTAGAAGCCGGCCGCGATTTTGACCTCGCCGCTTTCCTGTCCGGAGGCGTGAAGCGCAACAATCTGGACGTCAGCCACATCGGCATTACATTTGGCGGTGTCAAAGCGGCGTCCGATGTCAGCTTCGACGCAGCGCCTGGGCGCATCACCAGCGTTATCGGTCCGAACGGAGCCGGCAAGACCACCGTGCTCAACATGATCAGTGGTTTCTATCGGCCGGACACCGGGCAAATCCGGCTCGGCGATCAAAATCTGGCCGGGCAGGCGACGTGGCGTATCTCGCGGGCCGGCATCGCGCGCACTTATCAGACCACCCAGCTATTCGGCGAGATGAGCGTGCTGGACAATGTACTGGTCGCGCTCCGGCAAGGCCGGCTCGGTAACCCCTTGAGCCAAGCGGCCACGGTGGATGACCGGCGCGCCGCCGAAGGGCTTCTGGCTTTTGTCGGCTATCACGGCGCGGTGGCCGCGACGGCCAATGGCCTGCCACATGTCGATCGCCGCCTGGTCGAAATAGCCCGCGCGCTGGCGACGCGCCCGCAGGTTTTGCTGCTTGACGAACCGGCGGCGGGCCTCATGCAAGCCGACAAGGCGTCGCTGAGCCATCTCATCCGCCGCATTTCCGATCTCGGCGTTGCCGTTATTCTGGTCGAGCATGACATGGGCCTGGTCATGGGCATTTCCGACCATATCGTCGTGCTCGACGCCGGGGCGGTGATCGCGGCCGGGTTGCCATCCGATATCCGCGCCAACCCGCGCGTGCTGAAAGCCTATCTCGGTGACGGAGAAATGCGCGCACGCCCGCGGACGACGCCGTGGCAGGGAACGCAAGACGCCATTCTATGCTGCCTCAAGCTCAGCGCCGGTTATGGTGCAGCGCCGGTTCTTGACGGCGTCTCATTCACCGTCAGACCCGGTGAGATGGTGGCGTTGCTTGGCTCAAATGGCGCCGGAAAATCGACGGCGATGCGCGCGGTGACCGGACTGCTGCGCCCCGTCAGCGGCACGATCGTCTTGGAAGATAGTCGCATTGACGATCTTTCCGCACATGCGATCGCTGCCAGCGGGTTGGCATTAGTACCCGAAGGTCGTCAGGTGTTCCCCGAACTGAGCGTGCGGGACAACATCCTGCTCGGCGCGTATACGCGCAAGGATGTTAACCGCGAGCACGAGTTGGAGCTTTTGCTGAAGCGCTTTCCGCGCCTGCGCGATCGGCTCTCGAGCCGCGCCGGGCTGCTCTCGGGTGGTGAACAACAGATGCTGGCGATCGCGCGCGGGTTGATGTCGAGGCCGCGCATTTTGTTGCTTGACGAGCCGTCGCTCGGTCTGGCTCCGGCCATGATTAACGAACTGTTCGATGTGCTCGCCGAACTGCGCGACGATGGGGTCACCATTCTGCTGGTCGATCAGATGGCGGCTCTGGCGCTAAGCGTCGCCGATCGCGGCTATGTCCTTGAATCCGGCCGCATCGTCCGCGACGATACGGCGGCGGCGCTGGCGCAGGACCCGGCGCTGGAGGCGGCCTATCTCGGCCGCGCGGAGGCCGCGCAGTAAGCCATGACGCTCGATCTTATTTTGCGTAATGCCCGCATTGCCGGGCGCGATGGCGGCCCCGTCGATATTGCGGTCTCGCAAGGCCGTATCGTCGAGATTGCCTCTGGCATTCCTTCGGACACGCCGTCCGAAGATGCCGGCGGCCGTCTGGTCATTCCTGGACTGGTCGACACGCATGTCCATCTCGACAAATCCTGCATCATGGACCGCTGCAATTGCCAGCAGGGGACCTTGCAAGAGGCGATCGCTCAGGTCGCCGCCGCCAAGCGCAATTTTACCGAAGACGACATTTATGCGCGCGGCCGCCGCACGCTGGAAAAAGCGATCCGCCAGGGCACCACGCACATGCGGACCCATGTTGAGGTCGATCCGCGTATCGGCCTGAAAGGCTTTGCTGCGATCAAACGGCTGAAGCAGGACTATGCCTGGGCGATCGACCTGGAAATTTGCGTGTTTCCTCAGGAAGGGCTGTTGAACGATCCGGGCACCGAAGAACTGCTCATTGCCGCCTGCGAGGAGGGCGCCGACCTGATCGGAGGTTGTCCCTATACCGACAGCGATCGGCACGGCCAGATCGCGCGCATCTTCGACATCGCGCGCCGTTACGACATCGACATCGACTTCCACCTCGATTTCGATCTCGATACCTCGTGGATGGATATCGAGGAGGTCTGCCGGCAGACCGAGGCGCATCGATACGGCGGGCGCGTTGCCGTTGGGCACGTCACCAAACTCTCGGCCCTGCCGGTGGCGCGGCTTGAAGAGCTGGCACGCCGGTTGGCCGGCGCGGGCGTCGCGGTAACAGTACTGCCGGCGACCGATCTGTTCCTGATGGGGCGCAACCACGATCATAATGTGCCGCGCGGCGTCGCGCCGGCGCATCGGCTTCTCAAGCACGGCGTCACATGTTCGTTGGCCACCAACAATGTGCTGAACCCGTTCACGCCGTTTGGCGATTGTTCGCTGGTGCGAATGGCAAATCTCTACGCAAACATTGCGCAGGCCGGCACGGCCGGCGATATCTCCTTGTGTCTCGACATGGTCACAACGCTGCCGGCGCGGCTGATGAATCTGACCGGCTATGGCGTCACCGTCGGCAACCCGGCCGATCTGGTGGTTCTCGATTGCGAGACCGCCGCGATGTCGGTCGCGGAAATTGCGCAGCCATTGATCGGTTTCAAGCGTGGCCGGCGCAGTTTCGTTCGCCCGGCGACGGTTCTCTGCGAGCCGGTTGAGTCAACATAGACTGCCCGTGCACCGGTGTTGCCGGCGGCGCGTCCCGGCCGTTTTCGGCCTGCTTGCCCGCGGCAAACTCCGAAGTTTTACATAGGAATAAAAACAAACGCCAGGATAAGGCTCTGCAAAAACGTGAACTGCGCCCTCCGCTTTCAATCTTGCGGCGCCCTTCGGGATGGTCAAAGCTTGCCGGGGAAGGGCGGGGACATGATCACGGCCATTCGCGGACCCATGCAAGGCGCAGCGGTTCTCGGCTGCGCGATGGCGTTCTTTGCTGCTGTTTTGCCAGCCTGGGCGCAAAGTCATGACGCGATCGTGGCGGCATGCAAGGAATCTGTTGGCCGCCCCTTCGTCCAGCAGTGCAAGGGGGGTGGTCGCGCCGACGCCGCCACACTTGAAGCCTGCCGGGCCAAAGCCAGTCCGCTCGTACGCGCTTGCGTGACCAAGCGAGAACAGAGCATCGCCAGCGGCAAAGCCGCACCGGCAGCGCCGAAAGTCGATGAAGGCGGTCCGATAATTCGGGCTCTGGCGCCAGTCGCCTTCGTGGCTCCGCCACGTACGATTGCCGACGTGACAGCGATTCTCGAACAGGAGAAGCCTGACCCCAGCAGGATCGCCGCCGCGAAGCTCAGCGCTGACACACCGCCGCCAAACGGGCTCAGCGGCGCCAAGCTTGCACAGTTTTATTATGACCGCGGCAATGCCCGCGCCTATCTGGCGCGCAACCGCGACGCGCTCGATGACGGCAAGAAGGCCATCGAGGTTGGCAAGGGTAAGATCGACCTCAAGCAGGTCTCCCGCATCCTGCAGTTCGTCGGCATGCAGTATCAGTCGCTTGGCGATCCCAAGCGTGCAACGGACACGTTTCAGGAAATTTTGCGTAACGGCAATCAGCCAGGCGTTCGCGGCACAATGATCAATTCGTCGCGCAACATTGCTCAGGCGCTGATTCAATTGGGGGACGTAACGCAGGCGGACGCTTTCGCCCGTCGGGTCAGCGCGATGGTTACAGAAGCGCGCGGCAGTCCTCATCCGAGCTGGCGCGCAGCGTACCCGATCTACGGAAACTCATGGGAGTCCGACAACGACACCGCGCGTGCAATGATCTTCGAAGCGCGCGGTCAATACAAGGAAGCCGAAGCGGCTTATGTGCGCGCCGAGAAGTTTCGCCGCGCTTCGCTGAAAGACTTGGCGAAGTTCGAATACGCGCCGCCCGCGGGGCAAGTCATCCTGAATTCCGAACACCTCCTGATGTCGGTGGCGCGCGTAAAGGCCAAGCAAGGCCGCATGAGCGAAGCCGAAGCCGATGCCCGGAAGGCGTTGCTCTCCGTGCTCAAGACGGTGGGGAAATATCATCCGTCGCAGCCGACCTTTAGCATCGGGCTGGCGAACATTCTCGTTGAGCAGGGCCGCTACGCCGAAGCGGAGAAGCTGGCGCGCTCGGCGCTGGAGGTGCAGCGCACACTCGGCATCGGCGACGACTCGCCGACCAGCGCCGGCATTTTCTCTCAGCTCGGCGGTATTCTGACTCTGCAGGGCAAGGACGAGGAAGCGGTGGCGGTCTACGCCGAGCTCGAGAAAGTCACGGAGAAATGGGAGCCGCAACGCCGCGAGGTTTTCCTGCTCAACGGCTCGCGGATCACGGCGTTATACGCTGCCGGCCAGATCGATGCCGGCATTGCCGCCGCCCAGTCTCTGGTGAAGAAGCAGATTTCACGCTCCGGCGAAAATCATTTCGACACGGCGGCGGCGCGCGGCACCCTTGGGCTCGGTTATGCGCTGGCCCGGCGCGATGCGGAGGCGATCAAGGAGTTCAAGGCGGCCATTCCGGCGATGATGGCCGCGTCGCGGGAGAACGCGGATGACGACGATACGACGGCGAATATATCGCGTAGCCGCGCGCTGCAAACGGTTGTTGAAGCCTACATCGGCGCGCTCAGCCGGGCCTCCGGACGCGAGTTTACTGCTGAAACCTTTGAACTTGCCGACGCAGTCCGCGGCCGCTCGGTCCAGCAGGCGCTAACCGCGTCCAGCGCACGCATGACCGCGAAGGAGCCTAAGCTCGCTGAGCTCGTGCGCACCGAGCAAGACCTCGCCAAGCAGATAGGCGCCCAATTGGGCACGCTCAACAATATTCTGACGTTGCCTCCGGGGGAGCGGGATGAGAACGGCGTGCGCGCGATCAATGCAACGGTACAAAAACTGCGCAACGACCGCGATGCCGCGCGCAGGGAAATCAACCGCCTGTTTCCGTCCTATGCCGACCTGACCGATCCGAAACCGCCGACGGTGGCGCAGGTCAAGGCTGCACTGCGGCCCGGAGAGGCGCTGGTCTCGTTCTATTTCGGCACGAACGCCAGTTTCGTCTGGTCCGTGCCAAAAGACGGCGAGGTTGTCTTTGCCGCCGTGCCGCTCACCGCGACCCAGCTTGAGGCCAAGGTTCGGACGCTACGCGAGGCGCTGGAGCCTCAGGCCGCGACGATATCGGAAATTCCCCCGTTCGATCTGGCTCTCGCATACGAATTGTATTCGGCCTTGCTGAAGCCGATCGAGGCGGGGTGGAAATCTGCCAAAAGCCTGTTTGTCGTCACCAATGGTGCGCTCGGGCTGTTGCCGCTGTCTCTGCTGCCGACCGCGCGCGTTGAAGTGAACGACAGTTCGGGACCTTTGTTTGCGGGATATCGTGACGTGCCATGGGTGGCCCGCACGCATGCGGTTACCACGGTGCCGTCGGCCGCCGCGTTGCGCACGCTTCGTTCATTGCCTCTGGGCACCGCGGCGCGTGGAAATCTTATCGCGTTTGGGGATCCCTATTTCAGTGCCGCCCAGGCCGCGGAAGCGGAAGCGCCTGTCGTTCTTGCGTCTGTCGATGCGGCAGCGACGCGCGGCGTGCCGCTCAAGCGTCGCTCCAGCCCGCAGACCCAAGGCATCGATAGCGCAGAACTCGCCCAGTTGCCGCGGCTTCCCGATACAGCCGACGAACTGAAGTCGATTGCGGTGGCGCTCAATGCCGATCCGTCGAAGGCGCTTCATCTTGGCAAGGCCGCCAATGAAAAGAATGTAAGAAGCGCCGATTTGTCCACCTACAAGATCATTGCCTTCGCGACGCACGGGCTGGTAGCGGGCGATCTCAATGGCCTCACCCAGCCTGCGCTCGCGCTATCGGCACCTCAGGTGGCGGATGTCGATGGCGACGGACTGCTGACCATGGAGGAAATCCTCACCCTGAAACTCGATGCCGATTGGGTCGTATTATCGGCTTGCAATACCGGGGCCGGCGCCGGAGCGGGCGCCGAAGCTGCGTCTGGCCTCGGCCGCGCGTTCTTTTATGCCGGCACGCGCGCCATCCTGGTCACCAACTGGTCCGTTCATTCGCAATCGGCGCGCGAGTTGGTGACCGATCTTTTTCATCGCCAGTCAAACGACGCAAATCTCTCGCGCGGCGAAGCGCTGCGCCGGGCGATGACCGAACTGATCGACGGCAAGGGGTACACCGACGATAAGGGCCAGCCGCTGTTTGCCTATGCCCATCCGTTGTTCTGGGCGCCCTATACGATTATCGGGGACGGCGGCTGATCATGAAGTGCCCTTACTGCGTCGAGGAGATCAACGTCGACGCTATCGTCTGCAAACACTGCCACCGCGACTTTTATGTCATCCAGCCGTTGATGGCCCAGCTCAAGGTCGCCACCGCCCGTGTCAAGCAACTGGAAAATCTTTTCCACGCGGCGGGGCTGGACCCCGACGGCGAGGCAGTAGTAAAGCCGAAACCGGCGGAGGCGATGGTTGTCGACAAGGCAGCATCGATCGTCGCTGCTGTCGATGATCGTCTGCCGACGCTTCCGGTATGGGTGACGGTGTCGCTGACGTTTCTTTTTCTGATCGCAGCGCACTATCTCATTATCGTTCGTTTCGATTTGCCATTGATCTATCTGCGGGTCGTATCGATTGCGGTGCCTCTGACATTCGGATTCTTCTACCGCAAGTCGCTGGATCGCTGGCTGGGTTGGGATCTCGTCACGGGCCTCGTCATCGCCGTCGCCGCGATTTTGGCTATGTCGGCCGTCGTGGCGCGCGTCGATCAGGTCGCCTGGTTGCCACAGGATGGTCAGGGCTGGCGCGAGTATGCCGAGTACGCGGCCAGCATCGGTTTCGGTTTTTTTGCCGGTTGCGTGCTGCGGCACGGTCTCATGGTCGCACGATCGCCGTCGCCACGCGTGAGCTTCCTGATCGAACTTGTATCGCGCTACGTCGCTATCAAAATGAAAATTAGGAAGCAAGATGACGGTGATGATCACGAAGGTAGCGCGCCGAAAGATAAAATCGACGAGCAGGTGAAGAAAATTGAGTCGCTGGTATCTGGCGCAATTGCGGCGGGTTCGGTCGCGATCTCGATTTATACCGGACTGTCGGGTTTTCTTCAAAAATGAGCCGACGTTTGCAGACACCACACGCAAGTCGCGGAGACGGGATCATGGTTGCGCTGGCCAAAATTATCGCAGTCGGTCTGACGTTTGGCTTGGCTTTGACGGGCGCCGCTCGTGGCGAACAGCTCATAACGCCCGCAGAGGCGGCGTTGCCGTCTCCGCCGGAGGTGGCGTTGACATTGCGCGGCATCACCCGAGGCCCGGCAATCGAACAGATTGAGCCTGCGCCGGACACCAAGGAGGTGGCTTCGCCGATGTCGCTTAAAGTCGCCTTCAGTGCGCGCAACAATGCGACCATCGACCCGAGCAACGTGAAGGTGACCTATGTCAAAGCTCCCCTGGTCGATCTGACGGAACGCATTAAGGCCTATGTGACGCCGACGGGCATCGATATGAAGCAGGTCGAATTGCCTCCTGGAGATCATGTTATCCGGATCGACCTGAAAGATTCGCAAGGTCGGCCATCGACGACGACGATCAAACTATCAATCAAGAAATAGTCGATCGGGTCGGAAAACCGTGTCAATCGGGCTGCGCCTTAAGCGCGGCAGCTGTCGGCGCGCGTGGTAAGGCAATTCAGCCCGGTGCGGGGAAAGCCCTTGGCCGTGTCCGGGACAGGCTTCGGCAAGCGGGCGGTCGATGCAACCCATTAGACAATTTGGGGTTTACTTGCCGTGACGACGTCCAGTGATGCCCATGTGGTGCTGCGAGGACTAATGTCGGATTCATCAGAAAAAGGGGTTCAGGGTCGGTCCCGCCGCTTCTCTGTGGCGCCGATGATGGATCGAGCGTGCTCAACGGGGAATGCGTATTGATACCAGTCACTTAGGGCGGGTGCCCGACAGCCATGTCGTACTGGACGGCGTACTTTTTCCCTGGTTTGATCAGGGAGACCGCGACGCAGCTGGTCGACTACCCTGCGATTCAGAAAAAGGGCCATGTGGAGCCTCACGGATCACAGGATGGTCATCCCTCAATAGCGTGTTTCAGATAGGGAGCGGTCTTACTGCGTGTTGATGCGGCTATTTTCGCGGGAACGCCGGCGGCTACGACAGTGCCTCCTTCGTCACCCGCGCCCGGGCCCATATCGATCACCCAGTCGCTTTGCGCCACGAGCGCCATATCGTGTTCAACGACGAGTACGGTGTTGCCGCCATCGACGAGGCCATTGAGTTGCTTGATCAGCTTCTCGACATCGGACGGGTGCAGGCCGGTGGTGGGTTCATCGAGAACGTAAAGCGTGCCGCCGCGCTGGGCCCGCTGCAGCTCTGTCGCGAGCTTGACGCGCTGCGCCTCGCCGCCGGAAAGTTCGGTGGCGGATTGCCCAAGCCGAATGTAGCCGAGCCCCACCTCGCGGATTACGCCGAGGCCGCGTTCCAGGCTTGGCTCGTCGACGAAGAATGCGTGTGCGTCATCGGCGGTCATCTGCAGAACGTCAGCCACCGACTTGCCGCGGAATTTAACTTCCAGCGTTTTATCGTTGTAGCGCGCTCCCTTGCAGGCCGGGCAGGGCGCATAGACGCTCGGCAGGAACAGAAGCTCGACTGAGACAAAGCCTTCACCTTCACAGGTCGGGCATCGACCCTTCGCGACGTTGAAGGAAAAACGGCCCGCGTCATAGTTCCGCTTCTTTGCCTCCTTGGTTGCGGCAAACAGCCTGCGAACGTGGTCGAACAGGCCGGTATAGGTCGCAAGGTTCGAGCGCGGCGTACGGCCGATCGGCTTTTGATCGACCACGACGAGGCGCTTTATCATTTCGAGGCCTTCGGTGATTTCACCGCCCAGGGTTTCGACCGCATCTTCGGGCTCTTCCGGCTCCGGCCCCTCCGCGCGCTGACCGAGTGCGTCCGAAACCGCACCCACGAGGAATTGGCTGATAAGGGTCGATTTACCAGATCCGGAAATGCCGGTGACGCTCGCGAACACGCCGAGCGGGATCTCGACATCGAGGGCTCTGAGATTATTGCGGGTGACGCCCCGCAGCTTCAGCCAGCGGTCCGCGGTTCGTTTCGGCCTTTCTTGCCGCGTCTCTTCGCTGAACAGATATGGCCGCGTCCGTGAGGCCTCGACCTGCGCGAGGCCTTCCAGCGGTCCGCTATAAATGATCTGGCCGCCATGCGCGCCGGCGCCGGGTCCGACATCGACGATCCAGTCCGCGCGGCGAATAACGTCAAGTTCGTGCTCGACGACGAAGAGGGAATTGCCAGAACGCTTCAATCGATCGAAGGCACGCAGCAAGGCTTCCGTGTCCGCCGGATGCAATCCCGCCGAGGGCTCATCGAGCACGTAGACCACGCCAAACAGGTTCGACCGCACTTGCGTCGCGAGGCGTAGCCGCTGCAGTTCGCCCGGCGACAGAGTGGGCGTGCCACGGTCCAGGGTAAGGTAGCCCAGCCCAAGATCGAGTAGCACCGACAACCGGCCGGCCAAATCCTCCGTAATGCGCTGCACCACGATAGCTTTTTCCGGGTGCGTCTCGTTCCGGACGCGCCCGTTAGCCATTCCCGAAAACGGCACCAGCAGCCGGTTCAGTTGTTTGAGCGGCAATCTCGACATTTCCGCGATATCGAGGCCAGCGAACGTTACCGAGAGGGCTTCGCGCTTCAGCCGCTTGCCGTGGCACAACGGACATTCGCTGCTCACCATGAATTGCGAAGCACGCCGCTTCATCAGTGCGCTTTGCGTCGTGGCGAAAGTGTGCAACAAATTTTTGCGCGCACCGGTGAAAGTGCCGCGATAGCTTGGTTCTTCCTTGCGCCTTAGCGCCCGCCTGGTTTCAGCGGGAGTGTACCCCGCGTAAACTGGGACCGTTGGCTGCTCCTCGGTAAAGAGTATCCAGTCACGGTCTTTCTTGGGCAGCTCCCGCCACGGCTTGTCAACGTCGTAGCCCATGGAGACGAGGATATCGCGGAGGTTCTGGCCGCCCCATGCCGTTGGCCATGCAGCGATCGCACGCTCGCGGATGGTGAGGCGATCATTGGGCACCATCGACTTCTCGGTGGCATCCAGGATGCGGCCCATCCCGTGGCATTTTGGGCATGCCCCCTCGGGTGTGTTGGGTGAGAAGGACTCCGCATAGAGGAGCGGCTGACCCTTCGGGTAGTCGCCGGCCCGCGAATATAGCATGCGCAAGAGGTTGGAGAGCGTGGTGACGCTTCCAACCGAAGACCGGGTGGTGGGTGAACCACGCTGCTGCTGTAATGCCACCGCTGGCGGCAATCCATCGATGGCATCGACCTGGGGAACCGCCATCTGATGAAACAGGCGCCGGGCATAGGGCGACACCGATTCGAGGTAGCGCCGCTGGGCCTCGGCATAAAGCGTACCGAAGGCGAGGGAGGATTTGCCAGAACCGGATACGCCGGTGAATACCACCAGGGCGTCGCGGGGAAGTTCGACCGAGATGTCTTTCAGGTTATGTTCGCGCGCTCCGCGGACGCGCACGAAACCGCCCGTGGCCTCAGCTAGCGGCGTTTTGCGGCTGATTTCGTCCATGGGGGCTCCGCCCTGTTAACGCTTACAGGCGCACCCTTGGGAAGCCACGGCAGGCGGGCGGGGCAGCCACATTTGTTGGCAGAAGCGCGCGATGAGCGATCGGCGCGCGCTGTCCACACAGTCCATGCCGGGGAGGCGCCGCACTTCTACTTCACCGATTTGTCCGCGATGACGCCCAATTTATGTATTTGCGGGGTGTTCGCAAACAAGTCCCCGGCCTTGACTCTTTCCATCAGCGCGGCGGCGACCTTGCCGTTGAGATGCGCATCGCGACCCGCCTCGTCGTCGAACGTATCGAATATCGCGAAAGAGGAAGGTCCCTCCTGAATCGCATACCATGAGATCGTCCCGGGTTCGGCCTCCACCAATGGAACGGCCGATTTCAGGAAGTCCGCGACCTCCTTCTCCTTGCCGGGCTTGGCTTGAAGCGGGACGTATAGTGCAAACTTTGTCATTCTGATCTCCTGTTTTGATTGTCGCTATCGTCTGTCGCTACCCGTCGCCCTCATCCCATGAACTCTCAGCCCGATAATCCCCGACCGCAGGATTCGATCCTTGAAGCGCTCGATTTACTTCCCGTTGCAGAAGCGGGTGGATACAGCGCGCATTGTCATTAAGCCTGGTATCCTGCTCGGCAAGCATAGCGGCTCGATCGCATCGGTCGGCGACTGCGTGCCAACTGAGACGGCCTAAAGGCCCGTCACCAAGCTCGGCGCAAGACCGGTCGGAACGCCATTGGTGCTGAGCAATGCCGCCGAATACTTGTCGCAAGTGTCGCAATGGAAGACCAGCATGGGGGTTCCATTGACAATTTGCTCTGACACCCGATCCATCTGCTGCTGGCACCTGATGCAGATCTGGCCAAGAATGCTCTTGTATTCGGACATTAGAGAGCGCCCGTCAATTGCTGTTGGGCTGTTATTCGCACCGACCAATCCGTTGCGGCCTCAGCAGAAATACGATCATCACTCCTGAGCTATTAGAAGGAAGTTGTCGGCTTAGTCCATTGCGTACTTTCCACAACGGCCGTTTCATTATCGGAATTGAAAATGATCTTCTGCTATCGTGATCTTTGCGCTGTGGCTGTGTCGGTAAGGCGCGCCGGTGGTCTCGCGGTGCGTCGCCTCTCACGCGCCCGGAGACGAAGGATAAGCAGGTCATAACCTTGATCGCCGTCAACGCGGTTCCGGCGTCAAATGGTTATCATAGGAATTTCACTCGCCCCTCAGCAGAGGAATCGGACCATGAGCGGCCCTACGCGAAACATCGTTTGTCCGCATTGCGATGCCATCAACCGCATGCCTGCCGACAAGTCCGCCGCCCACGCGAAATGTGGCCGCTGTCATAAGGCGCTGTTCAGCGGCAAGCCATTCCCGGTGTCCACCAAGAGCTTCGCCATTCAGATCAAGCGGAACGACATTCCAGTGGTCGTGGACTTCTGGGCCGATTGGTGCGGTCCCTGCAAGGTCATGGCGCCGGCTTTCGAACGCGTCGCCGCGGAGGTCGAACCTAACGTTCGTTTTCTCAAGGTCGATACCGAAGCGGAGCGGGATCTGTCCGCCCGGTACGACATCCGCAGCATTCCCATGCTGATCATGTTTCGCAAGGGAGGGATCATTGCGCAACGGGCCGGGGCGTCCGATGCTCAATCGTTACGGGCGTGGATCCAGCAGAACGTGGCCCGGTTCTCGGAAAGTGCGAGTTGATGCGACATCAGGCTCGGGACCGGGGCACCGGCCGCCTCGGCCCTAGGCTCTGTAAGGCTGTGGTGGCCCAGTTCGTGCCTGCACCTCGCGGATGAAATCCTGCGGGCGGCTGAAGAAGCTGTTCTCGACCAGGACACCGCCGATGATCACCATCGGATGCGTGCGAAGAATGTCGATGGCGTGCGGCGCCGTCAGCATATTGGCGTCGAAGGTGCAGATTACAGCGTCGTCGTAATTCGGCAGCACGCTATTCAGCTGCATCTCGTACTCGACCCATTCGATGCCGCTCTTCCAGTCGTCTACCGCCGCTTCGGCATGCGCTATCATCCGGGTCAACGGAAAGCCAAGGTCGGCCCCCGACTTTAATGCGTCCTGGATAAGGACCAGCATGGCGTCCCTGTCGAAGCGTCCCGTCCTGAGATAGGTGTCCTCCGGCCGCACCACTTCGAGTTGTCGGGATTTCATCACCTTCTCCACGTCGATGCCGGCGCTGCGTAACAAGTCGAAGTGATCCGCCCTGTGCTGGACGGGCAGGACATGATAGGCGCGCTGGCCGCAGTTGATGCCGTCGCAGATAAACGGCAGCATCGTGTCGTATTCCTCCACAGCCGAACTGAAGAAGCCGCAGACGTGCCGATGCTCGCGCAGGATGGATCGCCCGAACGGAATGGGTTTCGCGGTTGAATTCATCTCAGCCTCCGGAGTAGATGTTTTCGCGTATTTAAAGCTCCTGGAGAGACGTCTCTCGTTGTTCCAGGGTATTCGCAACCGCGACGGCGAGCCGATCGAGTGGGGCAGGATCGAGCTCGCTCTCTACTCGCGGGTTGCGAAAGTGCGTTGTGAAGACGCCCCAGAGCCGGCCGTTGTCGCTGATGAGCGGCGTCGACTGCGCGGCGGCAATGCCGCCTGCACGCAGCAGTTCTAGCTCGCGAGTGCCGACAAAAAGGTAGCTGGTCGAGATGTCTCCGACAAACACGCGCATGCGTCGCATGAGCGCGGCAGCGCATGTGGTGTTTGTGTCGCGGCGCACGATGCCGAGATAGTGCAGGGCCTCGCTCGACAACCCGCGGCTGGCGACAATTGTCAGGCTGTCGGTTTTGTCGTCGAAACGCTGCAGCGTGCCAGTGTCGGCGCGCGTCATGGCGATCGCGATGTCGAGGACCTGCAGCAGGTCCGTAACCACATCGGTGGAAGTGCGCAGCCGCTGCAGAACATCGCCCATTGGTTGCGCGGTTGCGGCGTCGAGAAGCTCCGTGCGGTTTGCCACCATTTTCTCCGAGTGCAGCGCGGCGCGCTGACACCGGGGCGGCCGAGCTATGCAGGAAGTGTAGAGCAGATTGCCGCCAGCCCGATTAAGCAATTTTACGTAATGGCCCTCTCGTCATGCCCGGTCAGGCGAAATCTGACGGCGATCAATGCACATGTCCGCGAGAGTAGCTTTGCTGCGGCTTCCGCACGGAGCCACGCGAATGGCCGCAAGGAGCGCACATGACTAAAGTGTTGGTTCTCTACTATTCGTCCTACGGCCACATCGAAGCTATGGCGCACGCGGAAGCCGAGGGGGTCAGGGCCGGCGGCGGGGAAGCGGTGGTGAAGCGGGTGCCAGAACTGGTGCCGCTCGACGTCGCTCGGAAGTCCGGGTTCAAACTCGACCAGGCCGCGCCGGTCGCGACAGTTGACGAATTGCCGGAATACGACGCCATTATTTTCGGTTCGCCGACCCGGTTTGGCTGCTTCACCAGCCAGATGCGAAGTTTTATCGACCAGGCCGGTGGCCTTTGGGCACAAGGCAAACTGGTCGGCAAGGTTGGTTCAGCCTTCACCTCGACGGCCACGCAGCACGGCGGCCAGGAATCGACGATCCTGACATTTTTTCCGACGCTGATGCACTTCGGCATGGTGGTCGTGGGGCTGCCGTATTCCTTCCAGGCTCAGATGGCTCTGAACGAAGTTCTGGGCGGTTCGCCCTACGGGGCGGCGACCATCAGCGGCTCCGATGGAAGCAGGAAACCTTCAGCGGTCGAGCTTGAAGCGGCGCAGTTCCAAGGGCGATATGTCGCCACTATCGCGGCAAAGCTAGCAGGTGATGCGGTTGCCGCGGCCCCGCCGAAGCAACGGATTGCGTGACGACCCTCCTGACAGTTAAGTCAGCCCTCTGACAAGGTCACTGCGTCCCGTTCGGCTGCCGCTCGGTGCCGTCGTGCCGGCGTTGGAGCAGGGACCATGGCAGTTCGCCGGGAATACATCGCGGCGGGAGTCTGAAATCGTCACGACCGATCCGTCATGCGAAATCATTCATTCGTGGCGTTGACGACCGTCAGGGACGGTGCCCCGGATCAGGGCCATGTTGAGCGAGTTTCATCATGCCCAGGAGGCCATCATGAGCACGACAACCGCGCATCAGAAATCAACGGCCGGCTTTCCTTGGCAACGTCTCGGCGAAGCGCTGGCGAAGGATTGGTGGCTGCTGGCTTTGCGCGGCCTGTTCGGCGTAATATTCGGCGGCATCGCGTTGGTCATGCCCGTGGCGACAATTCTCGCGCTCGTGTTGTTGTTCTCGGCCTATATGCTGGTCGATGGCTTCTTTTCGCTTTTTTCAGCTGTACGCGCGATGCGCCGGCGGGACAGCTGGGGGATGCCGCTGCTCCAAGGCTTCGCCAGCATTATCACAGGCGTCGTCGCGTTTCTCTGGCCGGGAATCACCGTCCTTGTCTTCGTGTTGCTGCTGGCGGCATGGTCGATCGTATCGGGCTGCTTGATGCTCGCCGCTGCCAGCAAAGTCGATGGCGGCTACGGCCGCGGCTGGCTGATCTTCGCGGGTATCGCCTCGCTGCTCTATGGCCTTCTGATGATTCTCTCACCGCTCATCGGGGCAGTGGTACTGACCTGGTGGCTCGGCGTCTATTCGCTGGTGTTCGGCGTGGCAATAATCGTGCTGGCATTCCGCCTGCGGTCGGAACACGATCGGCGGCAGACATTTGCCCCTGCCGGAGCGGCAACATAAACCGGCGCCGAGAGCCTCCGCCTAGCGATTGGCCGAGTTGGACGCCGGCTGTACGATTGGAGCGCTACTGGAGAATGCCCCACCGAGGTCACGTGGGACCGCGTCGGGTTGGTGGTGCAGCAAACGGTCATGTTGCTGATTGTAATCACGTTTCACCGTTAGCGACCTATGTCGGAGACTGGACATAGATTCAATACGACGAACGAATTTGTTCGTTGCTAAGTTGTTGGCTATGGTATTGTATTACTACAATTGGCACGTCACTGCCGCTGCATGTTTTGAGCCGCTCGGCTTGTGCAACAAGCCCCGCCAAAATGCCAAAATGCCAAAATGCTAATGCGTTGCGACCGACGATGGTCCATTGCCGTCAGAAAAAATGAGCTGAGTTCTGTGGGCGGCTGGGAGCAGTCGCCGAAAGGTCCGAAGTCCAATAGGACGACGCGATATGACTTGGGTCGAAGAGCTTTCCGAGCCCCACGAACTTAGGCGTTGCATCCGGGACCTTGTTGCGCTCTCCACTTTGCCGGCAATTTGGAAGAGCTACAATCCGCGGCAGATAGCCGACAGCGTAGCAGCCGCTATGCTTTCTATGCTCAACGTGGACATCGTCTATATATCAGTGCCCGAGTTGCGGGACGAGCGAGCGGTCGAAGTGACGCGGACGCGCGATGCGGTATCTTCGGGGTCGGGCGTTCTTATAGAGCGGTTACTTCGCAGTGCATGGTTAGGCAGGTGCGATGAGGTCTTTGTCATCGACATCCCGTTCGCGCCGGGGAAGCTGCGTATCGCGGTGACGCCAATCGGCATCGGCGGCAATGCGGTGATCGTGGCGGGTTCCATCAGTCCACAATTTCCGAGGGAGACCGATCGGCTTCTCCTCGGAATCGCGGCCAACGACACAACTATCGCCCTGCAACGGTGGCACGCCGAGGCTGAGCAGCGGCGCTTGGTAGCCCTGACGGAGCGGTCGTCCGAGTTCGTTGGCGTCGCGAGTCTGGATGGTACGCCGCAATATCTGAATGCGGCGGGCTTCGACCTCATTGGGCTCTCTGACATCGAGGAAGCGCAGCGGCATAACGTCCTTGACTTCTTCGCTCCCGAAGAAAGGACGCGGGCGCGTCTCGAGTTGATGCCGCTTGTGATGAAAACCGGACGCTGGCTCGGAGAAATTAATCTTCGCCACTTCAGAACAGGGGAAGTTATTCCATTTTTTGTCGACTGGTTCCGCATTGACGACCCGCGCACCGGTAGGCCAACGAACCTGGCTACCGTCAGTCGCGATCTGAGGAGCCAGAAGAAGCTGGAAGCCGATCTCCGGCGCCTCAATGAATCCTTGGAACAGCGGGTGGTTGAGCGGACGTCGGAGCTCGCCGAAGCGCTTCAACGGCTAACCGTCGAATCCCAAGAGCGCCTCCGCTCCGATGCTCGCGCGCACGCGCTGCAGTTGGAGCTATTTCATTCGTCACGGCTAAGCGCAGCGGGGCAGATGGCCGGCGCGCTGGCGCACGAGTTGAACCAACCGCTGACTGCATTCACCAACTCGGTCAATGCCGGGCGCAGAATGATTGCAAACGGTGCGCACTGCCGGACTGATACTGTCCGCGATGTGTTAGGCGAAGCCGCGGACCAGGCGCTGCGCGCAGGCGAGATCATTCGGCGGCTGCGAGAGTTCGTCACACGCGGCGAGACGGAAATACGCAACGAAAGTCTTCCCGATCTGATCCGCGGGGCCAGTGACCTGGCCACAGCAGGGACCGGGGCGCACGGAGTGCAGGTTCGCCTGAGATTCGACCCGCGTGCGGAGACGGCGCTGGTGAACCGAATCCAGATACAGCAAGTCATGTTCAACTTGATACGCAATGCACACGAAGCCATGGCGCAGAGTGAATGGCGTGAGCTGGAGGTGGCCACGGCGCGCCTCGATGACGAGTCGATCGAGATTGCCGTGATCGACCATGGAACGGGCCTGCCGGTTGAGATCGCCGAACATTTGTTCGAGCCGTTTCATACCACAAAAAGTGACGGCATGGGTATGGGACTATCGATCTGCCGGTCGATCGTCGAAGCCCACGGCGGAAAGTTACGATATGAACCCAATAGCAGCGGCGGAGCAATCTTTCGCCTGACGCTCCCCGACGGTGGAAAGAGCTGAGCGATGGCTCATGAGCGCGTTGTTTATATCGTTGACGACGATCCGGCGGTCCGCCGATCGCTCGAGTGGTTGCTCGATGCAGCCGGTTTTCGCGCGGTGTCGTATGCAACCCCCAAAGCGTTTCTGGTTGTTGCTGGCGGTTTACCTGCCGGCTGCGCGCTACTGGATGTTCGCATGCCCGAAATGGACGGCCTGCAGGTTCAGAGTCGCCTTCTTTCGATCAAGCCCGATTTGCCGGTCATTGTGATGACGGGTCAAGGTGACGTACAAACGGCGGTATGTGCGATGAAGGCCGGGGCGGTGGACTTCATCGAAAAGCCCTACAGCGATGACGCATTAATTGCGGCGATTGAGTCTGCGTTGACTGCGTGCGCACCGAAAGACCGGACCGGCGATATAGCTGCAGCCGTGGCGCTGGTCGATACGCTCAGTCCGCGCGAGCGACAGGTTCTCGAGGCGTTGGTGGCCGGCCGACCGAACAAGGTCATTGCCTTCGATCTTGGCATCAGCGTTCGCACGGTCGAGGTACATCGCGCGCGCATGATGGACCGATTGGGTGTGGCTCAGTTCGCGGAGGCTGTCCGGCTTTCGGTTCTCGCGAGCCTTGCAGGGAGCGGGTGAGCAGGTATTCGCTCTGTCCGTCCCGTTCGCTTCAGAACATCGTCATACTCGCCATCCTGCAGCGCCTCCCGGTCCATGATCTGGATGACACGGGTTCCGGTGAATCGGATCAAGCCGCGATCCTTCAGATCCCTCAGCGCGCGGCTCACGGTTTCCGCCGAGACGGCCAAGTAGTCCGCAATATCATATCGTGAGATCGGAAGCGTTACGCGGTCGCTGCAGTCGATTGACAGACGATCGGCCATGTCAACGATGAAGGAGGCCACCTTTTGTTCGGCGGTGATGCGTCCGAGAATCATAAGTTGCTTCTGCAAGCGGGTCAGCCCGTCAAAGGTGATCTGGCGTAGTTCGCGCGCCAACTGAGGGTTGGAGTCGGCCTGGATCTCGACGTGCTTGCGTGAATACTCGGCCACGACTGTGCCGGCCGCCGCTGACTCGACCGTGTAGTCGTACTCGGCGCCGGCGGTGAGCCCGAAGAAGTCCCCGCGGAACAGCAGGTCAACAATCTGGCGTCGTCCGTCGGGCTTGATGACGCAGCGCAAGGCCACACCGGAAAGCACCCAGTACCATGTGTTCGCCGCCTGACCTTGGCGGCAGATTTCCTGTCGCCGGGGACAGGGCTTGATCGCCGCGATGGCATCGAGGCATTGCAGCGGGTGCGGCGAGCTTGGCATGGCGAGACGCGGGCTGGCCGGCGTGTTTCGGGGGCGCGTTAGAGGCATGCGGGAAACTCCTGACAGGTCACGACAGGCCGCCCCGATCCGGCTGGCATGCATCAAGCCTCGCGCTGATATGTGGCGGTGGGAATTTGGCAAATTCCCGTAACGTAATTTTACGTAATCGCTGCTTGCGCATTTCTGGACATTTTGGACCGAAAAGAGTCTGTCGCTGTCGGGAATATGACGCCCGTCAGCGCGACCGCATCCGGGGTCGAATAACGTTCACCTTGCAGTGGATTGAATCGCCTCAGCCAAAGCGCAGGAAGGCTACAACGATGTCGCAAATTCTCACCGTCGGGGCCACCGCTCCGGAGTTCGTATTGCGGGTGACGCCGGACCAGAATCTGTCGCTCAGCGAATTGAAGGGCAGGCCTGTGGTCCTTGCCTTCTATCCGGCGGATTGGAGTCCGGTCTGCGGTGATCAACTTGCCCTCTACAACGAGGTGCTGCCTGAATTCCGCAGGCACGGCGCGGAGATGTTGGGCATCTCGGTCGACGGAGTATGGTGCCATGAAGCCTATGCTGAGGCGCGCCGGTTGCGCTTCCCGCTGCTCGCCGATTTTCATCCCAAGGGGGCCGTGGCCAGGAGTTACGGAGCATATCGCGAGGGCGAAGGTGTCTGCGATCGCGCGCTTTTCGTGGTCGACGGCAGCGGCGTGATCGTCTGGAGCTACCTTTCTCCAATTGCCGTCAACCCCGGCGCCGACGGCATTCTAGAAGCTCTTGAAAATATTTCGAACAAGGAGGGCTCGCATGTCAGTGCTCAAAGCGCCGGTCACGCCGCGTGACCATATTCTGGGTCCGGCCAATGCTCCGGTGACGATAGTGGAATACGGCGACTACGAATGTCCGCACTGCGGCGCGGCGCATCCCATCGTCAAGCTCGTGCTGGAACAGTTCGGCAAGAATATCCGGTTTATCTTCCGGCATTTTCCGCTGAGCCAGGTCCACCCAAGCGCGCAAGCGGCCGCTGAAAGCGCGGAATTCGCTGGCGGACGCGGCCGGTTTTGGGACATGCATGATGGTATCTACGAGAATCAGGACCGGCTCGGATTGCCATTACTGTTTGCGCTCGCCAGCGCGCTCGAGTTGTCCGAGGCAAGACTGCGCGAAGCTCTCGTCAATGGTGAGTACGCGGAGAAGGTGAGAAGCGACTTCCTCGGCGGCGTTCGCAGCGGCGTTAACGGCACGCCGTCATTCTTCATCAATGGGCGTCGCCACGACGGCTCGTACGCCTTCGGTGATCTCGCTGGGGCGGTGGAAGCCAACCTTCGTCTGAAGGTATCGATCTGAAGAACCCTACGTCAGCGCCAGATGAGCCCTGCGAACGGGAGACCACAGAATCATGACGACCAATCCGAAAGACTGGATGTGGGCGGAGGCCTGCGCGATGCTGGAGCGGGTTGAGCAGACGCGCAGCGAGTTCTTTCGGCCAGGCTTTCCCGGGATGCAGACCGCGGCCTGGCATCCGCCGATCAACGTGTTCGAAACCGCCGGCGATCTGGGCATCGTGGTCGCGCTGCCCGGCGTCGAGATTCAAGATATCGACCTTGCCACAGACCAGGGTTTTCTGTTGATTTCGGGAATATGCCGTCTGCCCTGCGTGGCGCGCGGCGCCACCATTCAGCGACTTGAAATTCCCTACGGCCGCTTCGAACGGCAGGTTCGATTGCCCCCGGGACGATTCGAGCTCGGGCAGCCGGAACTCGCCCACGGCTGTCTGTTCATCGCCCTCGCCAGACGCCGATGACACGGGGAGGCGCATGGACGACGGGACCGCACAGAGAATGCCGCCGGAAGCCGGCCAGAGCGTAAAGCCCCGACCGCTGCCGCCGGGCGCCATGATCATCGTTCCCGTACGGCAAGTGGTGCTGTTTCCGGGGGTGGTATTGCCGCTGTCGATTGGGCGGCCGGCCTCGATCGCGGCAGCGCAGGAAGCGGTGCGCAATGAGCAGCCACTGGGAATCCTCCTGCAGAAGGATCCGAACGTAGAGGATCCCGCTCCTGAGCAGCTTCATGGTATCGGGACCGCTGCGCAGATCCTCCGCTACATCACGGCGCCCGACGGCACCCATCATGTTATCTGCAGTGGGACCCGGCGAATCCGCGTGCTGGAATTTGCCCCTGGCTATCCGTTTCTGGTGGCGAAAGTCGAGGAAATCGGAACCTCCGAAACGCTGACGCCGGACATCGCGGCGCGCGTCGAGCTTTTACGTGCCCGCGCCCGCGAGGCAATTGGACTGCTGCCGGCAGCGCCGCCTGAGATAGGGGCCGCGATCGAAGCGTTGGAATCGCCGTCGGCGCTCGCGGACTTTGTCGCCGGCATGATCGACGCCAAACCGGTCGAGAAGCAAGGCGTGCTTGAGACGCTCGACGTCAAGCAGCGGCTCGACAAAGTACTGATGATGCTGGTTCAGCGCATCGAGGTGCTCAAGCTGTCCAAGGAAATCGGCGAGCAGACGCAACAATCGCTGTCCTCGCAGCAGCGCGAACATGTCCTGCGCGAGCAACTTCGCCAAATTCAGAAGCAACTGGGCGAGGACGACGAAAAGTCCGCCGAAGTCGAGGGATTGCGGCAGCAGATTGAAAAGGCGGACATGCCGGATGAGGCCAAAGATCATGCCCGCAAGGAGCTCAAGCGTCTTGAGCGAATGCCCGAGGCAGCCGCCGAATACGGAATGCTCCGCGCTTATCTCGAATGGTTGGTCGAGCTGCCATGGTCGGAACTTAGCCCCGACGCGATCGAAATCGCCGAGGCGCGGCGCATCCTCGACGAGGATCATTACGGCCTGCCGAAGGTGAAGCGTCGCATTCTGGAATATCTCGCGGTCCGCAAGCTCAACCCGGACGGCAAAAGCCCGATCCTGTGTTTCGCCGGACCGCCTGGCGTCGGCAAGACCTCGTTAGGCCAGAGCATCGCGCGCGCCACGGGCCGCGAGTTCGCCCGGCTTTCCCTCGGTGGGGTCCACGACGAGGCGGAGATCAGGGGCCACCGCCGCACTTACATCGGCGCGCTGCCGGGCAACATCATCCAATCGATCCGGAAGGCCGGTACCCGCAATCCGGTGCTGATGCTCGACGAAGTCGACAAACTCGGCGCCGGCTTCCACGGCGACCCGTCAGCTGCACTGCTCGAAGTGCTCGACCCGGAGCAGAACGCGACCTTCCGCGACAATTACCTTGGTGTCGCATTTGATCTGTCCCGGGTCATGTTCATCGCTACGGCGAACATGCTCGACACGATTCCGGGGCCGGTTCGCGACCGCATGGAGATCATCGAGATTGCTGGTTACACCGAACAGGAGAAAATGGAGATCGCCAAGCGTTATCTGCTCAGGCGCCAGCTTAAGTCGGCCGGACTGACGGCGGAGCAGTGCGAAATTACCGAGGCCGCAATCCGCGACATCATTCGCGACTACACGCGAGAAGCCGGCGTGCGCAACACCGAGCGTTTGATCGGAGCGATCTGCCGCCATGTCGCAATGCGGATCGCGGAGGGCAGCGCAGACCGCGTTCGCGTCGACAGCGCGGATCTCCACGGCATTTTAGGGCCGCGCCGCTTCGAGAGCGATGTGGCGATGCGGACGAGCGTGCCAGGTGTCGCCACTGGTCTTGCCTGGACGCCGGTCGGGGGCGACATCCTGTTCGTCGAAGCGACGCGCGTTCCTGGTCGCAACAAGCTGATCCTGACCGGTCAACTCGGCGAGGTGATGAAGGAGAGCGCGCAGGCGGCCCTCACATTGGTCAAGTCGCGTTCGCAGGCACTCGGAATCGAGCCGGCCATATTCGAGAAATCGGATGTGCACGTTCACGTGCCCGCGGGCGCCATTCCAAAGGACGGGCCGAGCGCCGGCGTCGCCATGTTCCTGGCGTTGGCCTCGCTATTCACCGGCCGGACCGTC
>Ga0182736_1001138_pt1 | contig 28951 bp, 18 predicted proteins | sample eDN5th30CKraftBY_FD_128882 | JGI IMG/M metagenome (GOLD analysis project Ga0182736, IMG submission 128882) | Enriched backyard soil microbial communities from Emeryville, California, USA - eDNA 5th pass 30_C Kraft BY (version 2) (version 2) | ecosystem: Environmental > Terrestrial > Soil >...
CCGAGCACCATCATCACCGCAGCGGCGGCGAACACCACCGCCAAGCCGGTGTGGAACGGCCCGGAGATCAGCTGCGGGAAGAAGCTGTGCCCGGTCAGCGAGTGGACGTCGACACCGGGTTGGTTCAGGGCCCCGGAGGGCGCCAGCAACTCGGCGATCGGGTTGTAACCCAGAAACGCCGCGAACAGGCTGCCCACCGGCGGAGTCCCGGCCACCTGATCGGCCACCGCCGCGGACACGCCCTGCTGTTGCAGCCCGGCGCCCATCGCGGCGGGCAGCGTGTTGGCGAGACCGATCACCATCAGCGAGAAGAAGACACCGATCGACAAGGAGGTGCCGGCGTTGAAGAAGGTGGCGCGCACGCCCGAAGCCGCTCCGCGCTGATCGGCCGGAACGCTCGACATGACCACGGCACTGTTGGGCGCGGTGAAGATCCCACCGCCCAGCCCGTTGAGGAACACCAGCGCCGCGAACACCCGGTAGTCGAAGTCGACCGGGAGCAGCAGCAGCGCCACGAACGTTACCGCCATCAGCACCATGCCGCCGACCGCGAACGGCCGGGCGCCGTGCCGGTCCGACAGCGATCCGGCCACCGGCCCGGCCAACAGAAAGCCGGCCGTCATCGGCAGCAGGTAGATCCCCGACCACAGCGGGGTGGATTCGAAACTGTAGCCGTGCAACGGCAACCAAATGCCCTGCAGCCAGATGATCAGCATGAACTGCAGGCCGCCCCGCCCGATCGCCGACATCAGACCCGCCAGGTTGGCCATGCCGAACGCCGGGATCAGGAACAGCCGCACATCGAGCAGCGGCGCGGCGACCCGCAGTTCGATGACACAGAACAGCACGAGCAGCGCCACCCCGAGCGCCAGCGAGCCGAGCACGGCGGGGCTGGTCCAGCTGGTCGGCGAATTCCCGTGCGGCTGAATGCTGTAGGTGATCGCGGTCAGCACCACAGTCAAGCCGAGCCCCAGCGTCACGGTGCCGGCCCAGTCCAGCTTGGCCGGTGCCCGCTCGCCCAGTTCGTGCAGTGACCGCACCGACCAGACGGTGCCCAGCACCCCGATCGGCACCCCCACCCAGAACACCGCGCGCCAGTCCCATTCCGAGAGCAGCCCACCGATCAGCAGGCCCACAAAGGACCCCGCGACCGCCGCCACCTGGTTGACGCCCAGTGCCATGCCGCGCTGATTGGCCGGGAAGGCATCGGTCAGGATCGCCGACGACGACGCGAACAGCATCGCCCCGCCGACCCCTTGCACCACGCGCCAGGCGATCAGCCATTGGGCGCCGGCGGCGAGGTCGAACGGGTCGATCGACAGCGCGATCGCCGCGAGGGTGAACACCACGAAACCGGCGTTGTAGATCCGCACCCGCCCGAACATGTCCCCGAGCCGGCCGAAGAACACCACCAGCACCGCCCCGACCAGCAGGTAACCCATCAGCATCCACAGCAAGTAACTGACGTTCGCCGGATCCAGCGGGTTCAGGCCGATGCCGCGGAAGATCGCCGGCAGCGAGATCAGCACGATGGAGCCGTTGATGGTGGCCAGCAGCACGCCCAGCGTGGTGTTGGACAAGGCGATCCACTTGTAACGCGGGTGGTCGCGGTCATAGCGCCGCCGGCGGCCGATGGTGGCAACGGCGCCGGGATCGACATGTGCCCTGTCGATCTGCGCCGTCATCGATTCACCCGTGTCTCTCATAAGCCGAGGCACATATATTAGCTATGCAAAGGATCGGATGCCTAATCTGCGCGGTGCGCAGCCTGGTCAGCGGCTTACATCGGCTGCCGTGCTGCGATAGCGTGGCAGGGCAGTGAAGCCAGTGCAGCAATCCATACCGCGGGAGCGCAACCAGTGCGCTGAGAGGACGGCCGGGGCCGTCGACCGTACGAACCTGACCGGGTAATGCCGGCAAGGGAGAGGAACAAACATGACCGATGTCTCGGATGTCCGCGTCGACCCACAGGTGACCACCGGGCCCATCCCCTACAGCGAGAAGCACTACCGCGAGATCGAAGCCCCCGGCGGGGTGGTCATGAAGGTGCCGTTCCGGCGGATCAACCTGACCAACGGCGAGCACTTCGACGTCTACGACACCTCCGGGCCCTACACCGACCCCGATGCCGAGATCGACCTGCACCGCGGGCTGCCGCCGCGACCGGGCGTGGTGAAGGATCGGGGCACCCAGTTGCAGCGCGCCCAGGCCGGTGAGATCACCGCCGAGATGGCGTTCATCGCCGCCCGCGAGGGTTTCCCCGCCGAGCTGGTGCGCGACGAAGTGGCCCGCGGCCGCGCGGTGATCCCGGCCAATCACAACCACCCCGAGCTGGAGCCGATGATCATCGGCAAGGCCTTCAAGGTGAAGATCAACGCCAATATCGGCAACTCCGCGGTGACCAGCTCGATCGCCGAAGAGGTCGACAAGCTGGTGTGGGCGACCCGCTGGGGCGCCGACAACGTCATGGACCTGTCCACCGGCAAGGACATCCACGAGACCCGGGAGTGGATCCTGCGCAACTCCCCGGTGCCGATCGGGACCGTGCCGATCTATCAGGCGCTGGAGAAGGTCAACGGCGACCCGACCAAGCTGACCTGGGAGCTGTACCGCGACACCGTGATCGAGCAGTGCGAGCAGGGTGTGGACTACATGACCGTGCACGCCGGGGTGCTGTTGCGCTATGTGCCGCTGACCGCCAAGCGGGTCACCGGGATCGTGTCGCGCGGCGGCTCGATCATGGCGGCATGGTGCCTGTCGCGGCACCAGGAATCCTTCCTGTACACCAACTTCGAGGAACTTGCCGACATCCTGGCCAGCTACGACGTCACGTTCTCCCTCGGCGACGGGCTGCGTCCCGGCTCGATCGCCGACGCCAACGACGAGGCCCAGTTCGCCGAGTTGCGCACCCTGGGTGAGCTGACCAAGATCGCCAAATCCCGTGGCGCCCAAGTAATGATCGAGGGTCCGGGCCACGTTCCGATGCACAAGATCGTCGAGAACGTCCGATTGGAGGAGGAGCTGTGCGACGAAGCGCCGTTCTACACCCTCGGGCCGCTGGCCACTGACATCGCGCCGGCCTACGACCACATCACCTCGGCGATCGGGGCGGCGATCATCGCCCAGGCCGGCACCGCCATGCTGTGCTACGTGACTCCCAAGGAGCACCTGGGCCTGCCGGACCGCAAGGACGTCAAGGACGGCGTGATCGCCTACAAGATCGCCGCACACGCCGCCGACCTGGCCAAGGGGCATCCGCACGCTCAGGATCGCGACAACGCACTGTCCAAGGCGCGCTTCGAGTTCCGCTGGTATGACCAGTTCGCACTGTCGCTGGACCCCGACACCGCGCGGGAGTACCACGACGAGACACTGCCCGCCGAGCCCGCCAAGTCCGCGCACTTCTGCTCGATGTGCGGGCCGAAGTTCTGCTCGATGCGGATCAGCCAGGACGTGCGCGACTACGCCGCCGAGAACGGGTTGCAGACCCAGGAGGACATCGACGCCGCGATCCAGAAGGGCATGGACGAGAAGTCCGCCGAGTTCGCCGAACACGGCAACCGGGTGTACCTGCCCATCTCCTCCTAGTGGAGTTCCTGCCGCTGGCCGCTCCCGGCTCGACCCCGGCGCGGGTGCTCACCATCGCCGGGTCGGATTCCGGCGGGGGCGCGGGCATCCAGGCGGACATGCGCACCTGTGCGCTGCTCGGAGTGCACGCATGTGTCGCGGTCACGGCGGTGACGGTGCAGAACACCGTGGGAGTCAAGAGCTTTCACGAGGTTCCGACCGACACCGTCGCCGCCCAGATCAGCGCGGTGGTACCCGACATCGGGATCCAGGCCGCCAAGACCGGGATGCTGGCGTCGGCGCGGATCATCACCACGGTTGCCGCGACATGGCGAGAACTCGCACTGCCGGTTCCGCTGGTGGTCGATCCGGTGTCGGCGTCCATGCACGGTGATGCCCTGCTGGCGTCCTCGGCCCTGGATGCGCTGCGCGACAACTTGTTTCCGCTGGCTACCCTGGTGACACCCAACCTGCACGAGGTTCGGCTGCTGGTCGACATCGACGTGGTGGACGCCGAATCGCAACGGGCGGCCGCCCGGGCACTGCACGGTCTGGGGCCGCGGTGGGTGCTGGTCAAGGGCGGGCATCTGCCGTCGGCGCAGTACAGTCCCGATCTGCTGTTCGACGGCACGGACTTTCAGGAGTTCCCTGGGCCACGGGTGGCCACCGCCGACGACCACGGCGCCGGTGACACGCTGGCCGCGGCGACCGCGTGCGCGCTGGCGCACGGGGCATCCGTGCCCGAAGCGGTGGACTTCGCCAAACGCTGGGTGACCGAGTGCCTGCGTGCCGCCTACCCGCTGGGCCACGGGCACGGCCCCGTCTCGCCGCTGTTCCGGTTAGGACGGGGCGCCCGGTGAGCCTGGAGGAGATAGCCGGTATCGCTCACCGCCCAGACGGCACCCCCGCCGGAGTGGTGGTGCTGACGCACGGCGCCGGTGGCAACCGGGATTCGTCTATGCTGCAACAGCTTTGCGACGAGTGGGCGCGGCGCGGATTTGTGGCGATCCGCTACGACCTGCCGTTTCGCCGGCGCCGCCCGAAGGGCCCACCGTCGGGATCGGGTGCCGGAGACCGGGAGGGCATCACCGAGGCCATCGCGTACGCGCGCGGGTTGTCCGGCGGTCCGCTGATCGCCGGCGGACACTCCTACGGCGGCCGGCAGACCTCGATGGTGGTGGCCGCCAGAGGCACGCCGGTGGATCTACTGGCACTGTTCTCCTACCCGCTGCACCCGCCGGGCAAGCCGGAGCGGGCCCGCACCGAACACCTGCCCGGCATCGGGGTGCCCACGGTGTTCACCCACGGCAGCTCGGATCCCTTCGGCACGTGCGCCGAGGTCCACGACGCCGCCGCGTTGATTCCGGCCCCGCACCAGGTCGTTGAGATCACCGGCGCCCGCCACGACCTGGCCTCCAAGACGCTGGACGTGCCGGCGCTGGCGGTCGACGCCGCGCTGCGACTGCTGGGCCGAGGCCCGTGAGCCTCGCTGGTTACCGGTGAGTCAGGTACCGTAATTTTCATGAGTACGGAGCTGTTCGACGTCGTCATCGTGGGTGCCGGCTTCGGCGGGATGGGTGCGGCGATCGAGCTCAAGAAGCTCGGCTACGACAACATCGTCCTGCTGGAGCGTGAGGACGATCTGGGCGGGACCTGGCACGTCAACCGCTACCCGGGACTGGCCGTCGACATCCCGTCGACCACCTACTCGTACTGGTTCGAGCCCAATCCGCACTGGACGCGGCTGTTCGCCACCGGCTCGGAACTCAAGCGCTACGCCGAGCACGTCGCCGACAAGTACGACGTGCGCCGCCACATGCGGTTCAACACCACCGTCGAGGGCGCCCGCTGGGACGACGAGGCCCAGCGCTGGCAGGTGAGCCTGGCCGACGGCGCGACCCTGAGCGCCCGCTACCTGATCACCGCGACCGGGTTCTTGTCCCAGCCGCACACCCCCGACATCCCCGGCATCGCCGGTTTCCAGGGCAAGGTGGTGCACACCACCGCCTGGGACGACAGCTACGACTTCGCGGGCCGGCGGGTGGGCCTGATCGGCACCGGCGCCACCGCGGTGCAGCTGATCCCGGAGCTGGCCAAAACGGTCGCCGACCTCACGGTGTATCAGCGCACCCCGATCTGGGTCGCCCCCAAACTCGACTTCAACATCTCGCCGTTCATTCAGCGGATCTTCGCCCGGGTGCCGTTGACCCAGCGCGCGGTGCGCTGGGTCACCGACAACATGTTGGGGTTCATGACTTTCGTCGGGGTGCTCAACTTCCCCTATTTCCGCCGGCTTTCGGTCGCCGCGATGGACCTGTGCAAGATTCACCGGTTCGTGCAGATCCGGGACAAGGAACTGCGGGCCAAACTCACCCCCAGCTACGACATCGGCTGCAAACGGCCGAGCTGGTCCAACGACTACTACCGCAGCTTCACCAAGCCCAACGTGCACCTGGAGACCGCCGGCATCGAGCGGATCGAACCGGACGGCATCGTCGGCTGCGACGGGCGCAAGACCGAGATCGACACCCTGGTGCTGGCGACCGGATTCGACCTGTGGGAGGCCAACTTCCCGGCCATCGAGATCGTCGGACGTGACGGCCGAAATCTGGGTAAGTGGTGGCGGGAGAACCGATTCCAGGCATACCAGGGCGTATCGATTCCAGCCTTCCCGAATTTCCTGAGCCTGGCCAGCCCGTACGCTTTCTGCGGCCTGTCCTTCTTCAACACGATGGAATACCAGATGCGCCACATGGGCCGGTTGTTCGGCGAAGTGCAGCGCCGCGGCGCGACGACGTTCGAGGTGACCGAGGCCGCCAACGCCCGCTTCCTCGACGAGATGACCAAACGGCTGGATTCCTCGGTGTTCTACAGCGGTGACTGCGCGACGTCGCGGTCCTACTATTTCAACCCCGCCGGTGAGGCCTCGCTGCTGCGGCCGACCACCGTCCGCAACGCGGTGCGCGACGGCTCGCGGTTTCCCCTGGAGGACTACCAGATCGCCTGAGCGGTGGGATGAATCAGGCGTCAGGCCTGAGCCGGGCCGAACACGATGGACTCCATCAGTTTGCGCAGGCATGCCTGCGCGTAGCCCGGCCCGCCGGGGTCGGAATCCTCGCCGTACTTCGCCTTGCGTTCACGCGCCACCCGGCCCAGGTCGTCGACCAGCACCGCCACCATGTGCACCAGGAACCTGGCGTGGTCGCTGTCCAGTCCCGGCCGCACCATGATCAGCGGCTTGGCCCAGGTGTCCATGAATGCGCGCTCGGAATCCCGGAGCAGCTCCCGCTCCGCCGATGCGAGATTCACTCGCTCGGTGTCGTAGACGGCCGCCAGTTCCGGATTGGCGAACACCGTGGCCACGTATGCCTCGACCAAGCGGGCCAGCGCCTCCCGCGGGTCGGCGAAGACGCTGGCGATGGCCGACATCTCACCGGCGATCCGGTCCATGGCGCGCTGCAGGCCCGTCGTCAAGATGTCGGCCTTGCTGGAGAAGTACCGGTAAACCCCGGATGCGGGGACACCGACGGCCTCGGCGATCTCGGTGACGCTGGTCTCGGCATACCCCTTCTTGCCGAACAGCAGGATCGCCGCGTGCAGCAGGGCCTCGTAGGGTCCGGCGTCGGGTGTGAAGATGCGCCACACGGTCAGCCGATTGACCCCGACGTCTCCGGGCTGGGGCAGCTGGGTGGCCACCAGCGCGCGTGCGGCCTCGATGAGCATCGGCCGGATTTCTTCGTCGGGCAGCTGCAGCCGGTGGCCCAGGATGCTGCCGGCGACACTGAGCAGGCTCGCCGCCAGGGTCCAACGTTCCACGGCGTTCAGCTCCGGGCGCAGCACGCCGATCGGACGCTGAATGCGCCGATTCACCGTGGCCATCTGCGCCAGCAGCTTGGCCTGGTCGTCGGGCTGCAGGTAGCGGCCCTGCCACCGGTATAACCCGCCGGCCTGACGGTTGAGAAGCGCCGTTTCCAGGAGCGCCTCGACTATGCGGTCCAGCACCGCCGCGGGGTCCTGCTCCAATTCGGCGTCGGAGACGTCGAGGAGGAAGGCGGTGCAGTCGACCAGCTGTTGGCCGAGCGCCCCGACGACGACGGCGAACATGTGGTACTTGCTGGGATAGTGCCGGTACAGCGCCGGCGCGGATATCCCAACCCTGCTGGCGATCGCCTCCATGCTGGTCGCGTGGTAACCCTGCGCACTGAACGCTTCCGCCGCCGCACGGGTGATCTGTGCTTTGCGGTCCTTGGGGCGCCTCCTGATCTGGCCACCCGCACGTTCGGCCGGGTCGTTCGTGGCACCAAGCGTGATAACCACCCCTAATCAATCCCGACCGGCTCTGCTTGCAGAGCATTATTAACACACCCGGGTCGACCACGCAGGGCGAGGCATCCGGGTTCGACGCCGCCCTGGCTGCGACAGCTATGGGGCCAACGGTACCCGGTGACGCGCGTCTCGGACGGGAACGCCGTTGGGGCCGCCGATGGACTGCGCATAGGTCGCCACCGCGAACGCCACCGCGGAACCGGTGAGCGCCAGCGCATGCCGGTTGATCTTGGCGATGGTGTCGCCGGGGCCGTGATAATTCGGGTCGAACGCGGCGCCGGGTTTGCCGCCCCACAGCCGGGCCTGCGCGGTGGTCTTGAGTTGGGACGCCCCGGTGGTGATGCCGCCGACGGGCACACCGGCCACCACGAACGGACTGTAATCGGTGTCGCTGCTCAACGGCATGTCGGCGGGCCGCACCCCGACCAGGTTGAGGTAGCCGGCCAGGGTGCGTTCCACACCCGCCGATCCGGTGGGGACGTCGCCCGGGGCGATGTCGCGGCCCGGCAGGGCGGACTGGTCACCGTCGTAGGTGAAGAAGCCCGGATTCGGGGAGGCGAGCATGTCGAAGTTGAGGTAGACCGCGATGTCGTTGAGCTGGTCGCGGTCGAGTCCGAAGACGTAGTCGGTGGAGCCGCCGAGCTGTTGCTCGGCTGCCCCCCAGAAAGCGAACCGCACCGCATTGGTCACCGTCGGCGACGGTCCCAGCTGCAGCGCGGTCTCCAGCACCGCAGCCACCCCGGAACCGTTGTCATTGATTCCCGGGCCACCCGGTGCGCCGTCCAGGTGCGCACCCACCATCACGACGTCATGTTCTGATCCGGTTTTGGTCTGCGCCAGTATGTTTCGGGAGGTGACCTTGACTGTGGTGGCGTCCAGCACGAGCCGCACCTTGCCGGTGGTGCGGCGTAGCGCATGGTCCCCGTCGCGGCCGGCCACCGCCACCGGCATGGTGAGCTGATCGTAGTAGTCCGGCGGGAACAGGCCGGCGGGCGCGCCGTTGCGGCTGGGCAGGCTGACCACGATCAGGGCGGCGGCACCGCGTTCGGCGGCCACGTTCTGTTTGACCACCACCGAACAGCCGGCGTCGCTGACCACCGCGATGCCGCCGCGGGGCACCGTGGCCGGATAGTCGGCCGCCGCACACCCGGCCGACCGGGTCGGGCGGATCACCGGGCCGGTCACTCCCCCGGCCGGGGTGCGCACCAGCAGCGACGCCTGGTCGACGGGATAGCCGATACCCCCGACGGTCAGGGTCGGCTTGCCCGGCGCCCGGTTGTCCAGCCGGGTGAGCTCCGGGGTCTGCACGTCGAAGCCTTTGTCCCGCAGGGCATTGACCACGTAGTCGGCGCTGGCGTCGAAGCCCGGTGTGCCATCAGCCCGGTTGTGTTGATGCGCATCGGCAATTTCCTGCAAGCGCTGCAGGTGCCCCATGATGGCGTCGACCTTGACCTGACCGGCGAGCCGGTTCGACAGCGGCGGCTGCACGGCGTCCGGCGAGCAGCCCGCCACCAGGGCGGTTGCGACCAGTAGGGCGCCCGCCGGACGGATCACGGGGTGGTGACGACGTGGCGGGTGCGGTCGTCCCGAACCGGAACGCCGTTGCGGCCGCTGAGATCCTGCGCGTAGATCCCGGCGGCGTAGGGCACGCCTCGGCCATTGACGGCCAACTCGTCGCGGTCGATGTTGTCGATGGTGTCGCCCTTCTGGTGGTAGTTCGGGTCGAACGGCTCATCGGCGGCGCCGCCCCACAGCTTGGCCTCCTCGGCCGACTTCTTCACCTCGGCACCGGAGAACAGCCCGCCGGACGGGATACCGGCCTGGGTGAACCCGTCGTAGTCGGAGCGACCGTCGAACGAGGTGTCGCGCGCTTCCTTGCCGGCGGACTTCAGGTAGGCCACCAGGGTGCGCTCGATGCCGGCCGAGCCTTCCGGCACCACCGGCTGTCCGCGTTTGTCGGGGTCCAGGGACTGGTCGCCGTCATAGGTGAAGTAGCCCGGGTTGGGTGAGCCGAGCATGTCGAAGTTCAGATACAGCGCGATGTTCTTGAGCTGCTCGACGTCGAGCGACTCGATGTACTTCCTCGATCCGATCAGGCCGAGTTCTTCGGCGCCCCAGAACCCGAACCGCACCGCATTCTGCACATCAGGCGAATCACCCAATTGCAGAGCGGTTTCCAGCACCGCGGCTACCCCGGAGCCGTTGTCGTTGATGCCGGGCCCCTCGGGGACGCTGTCCAGGTGGGCGCCGAGCATCACCACGTTCTCGGTCGAACCGGTCTTGGTCTGGGCGATCACGTTGCGCGCCGGGATCTCATCGGTGTGCGCATCGAGTTTGACGGTCATGGACCCGTGCCCGCCGCGCAGCATCGCACCGTCGGCCTTGGTCACACTCACCACCGGAATCTTGACCTCGGTGGCCTCGCCCAGCGTGCCGCCCATCTTCTCCTCGTCGATGCTGTCGGCGATCACCAGCGCCACCGCACCCTTGTCGACGGCGATGGCCATCTTCTCCTTGAACGGGCAGGTTCCGCGGTCGACCAGCACCACGGCGCCGGAGACCGTCAGCCCGTCGTAGTCCTCTGCGCTGCAGCCGGGGCTGTCGTCGGCCGGCGCGGCGACCAGCGGCCCGGTAACGCCGTCGGGCGGAGTTCCGAGACTGTACTGCAGCGCGCGAGCCTCCACGGTCTTGTCGCCGAGTTGCACCGAGCCCTTTTCGGCCTTGAACACCCGGGCGATGAATTCGGGGGTCTGGACGTCGAAACCGTGCTCGCGCAACGTGTTGGCCACGTAGTCGACGCTGGCGTCATACCCCGGGGTGCCGACGGCGCGGGTGTCGTTGTTGGCGTTGGCGATGTCCTGCAACTTCTGCAAGTGCGCCATCATCGCGTCGATGGTGACCTTGTCGCTCAAGGTGTTCGCGAACTCCGCCGCCGCCGCGGCGTCCGGTGCCTTCTCAACGGTGCTGCGCGGCGTGCTGCTGCAACCACCGGTGAACAGCGCACCGAGCAGTACGGCACCAAGGACGGGCATCAGTTTCTTCTGGTAATCCACCGCGTCCACGTTAGTGGGTGGGCGGCGCGACGCGCGCCAGGCACGGCTGGGTGCCGTCGCTGATTGCACCGAATGCAGCAGCCCCGCACGGCCATGCCGTGCGGGGCTGCTGCCTGCTGCGATTCCTTAAGGCGCGGGCTGGGCGCCGGCACCACCGTCACCGCCGGCTCCACCGGTGCTACCCGACGCGGCCTCGCCCACCGCCCCGGCTTCGCCGGCCGTGGCCCCGGACGCACCGCCCGGGCCGCCAGCCCCACCGGAGCCGCCGTTACCGCCGGCCGTCGTCTGGCTGTCACCACCGGCGCCTCCGGTCCCCCCGGTACCGCCGACCCCGGTGTCGCTGGACCCGCCCGCGCCCCCGGCGCCACCGGCACCAGCGGTCGCGGCCGCCACGTTGGCGTTGTCGCCTCCGGCGATACCGCCGCTACCGCCGGCACCCCCGGTACCGCCGGTGCCGCCACCGATGGCGTCACCACCGGCGCCGCCGTCGCCGCCGGCGCCCGGCACGGCACCACTACCGGTGACTCCGGTGGGACCGGTGCCGCCGGGTCCGTTGACCGTGACCGTGTTGCCGTTGCCGCCGTTGCCGCCGGCACCGCCGTCACCGGGGTTGAAACCGGCGCCGCCGGCACCACCGGTGCCGCCGCTACCGGCGTTACCGGCGACGTCGACCCGCCCGCCGTTGTAGTCGGTGGGCGTGGCGGTGAAGGCGTCGCCGCCATCGCCACCGGCGCCACCGTCAGCGCCGTTGCCCATGTGGCCGTTCGCGCCCCCGGCGCCCCCGGCACCGCCGGCACCGCCGGTACCACCGGCGCCGCCGGCCGAAGCGTGCTGCGAGAAGGCATGCCCGGAGTCGTTGTGCTGAGCCGCGCCGGCCACACCGCCGGTACCGCCCGCCCCGGCCTGGCCGCCGTTGCCGCCGATGCCGTCGTCGGCGGTCGCGGTGCCGCCGGCACCACCGGCGCCGCCGGTGCCGCCGTTACCGCCGTTGCTGCCATTGAGCGCCAGCGTCGGGTCGGTGCTCGGGTCGGCACCGATCTGGCCGGAGCCCCCGTTACCCGCGTTCCCGCCGGCGCCGCCGTTGCCGGCGGTGTGGGTGCCGTTGCCTCCGGTGCCGCCGTTGCCGCCGTTGCCGCCGTTGCCGCCGCCGGTCACGCCGGTGATGTTGCCCTGGCCGTCGCCGCCGGCGCCGCCCGCGCCGCCGTCCGCAAGAGTGCCTTCGGCACCGGTGGTGCCGCCGTTGGCGGTGCCGGCCACGCCGATGTCGCCACCGTTGCCACCGTTGCCGCCATTACCGCCGTCGGGGTGGTCGGCAGTGCCGTCGGCGCCGTCGCCACCGGTACCGGCCAGGCCGGCGTCGCCGCCGTTACCGGAGTTGTAGCCGTCGCCACCGACGCCGCCGTCGCCGCCGTTGCCGCCGTCGCCGCCGTCGAACACAGTGGTCGTGCCCCCCACGGGGTTCACCCCGGTCTGCGGCGCCGACATGCCGTCGCCGCCCTTGCCGCCGGCACCCGCATCACCGCCGTCACCCTGGTGGCCGCCGCCGAAGCCGGCGCCGCCGGCACCGCCGTTCCCACCGTTGCCGCCGTCACCGGCAGGCAGTATCTGGACTGCGTTATCGGCGACCGGGCTGGACTCGATGATGTTGCCGTTGCCACCGGCGCCGCCTACCCCACCGGCGCCGCCATTGCCGCCGAGTCCGTCGACGGTGCCGGCAACGGCCGCGCCGCCGGCACCACCTGCACCACCATTGCCGCCAGAGCCCGGGGTGGTGGCAGCGGTGCCGCCGCCGAAGCCGCCGGCCCCGCCGTTGCCGCCGTTACCGGCGTGCAGACCGGTGCCACCGGCACCACCGTCGCCGCCGTCACCGGCCATCGCACCCGTCGGGCCGCTTTGGCCGCCGGGCCAGATGTCATGGACCCACGGTGCGGCCGCGCCACCGTCGCCGCCGTCGCCGCCATCGGCGCCCTCACCCAGCTGACCGTCGGCGCCCTGGGCACCGCCGGCGCCGCCGACGCCGGCGTTGCCGCCGTTTCCACCGGCACCACCATTGCCGCCGGGCCGATAGCTGTTGGTGTTGGTGATGCCGTCGTTGCTGGTACCGCCCACACCGCCGGTGCCGCCGTTGGCACCGGCGCCGGCCGCGCCGCCGTTGCCGCCGTTGCCGGTGTCGCTGAGCGCCTGACCGCCGGCCCCGCCGTCACCGCCGTGTCCGCCGGCGCCGCCGTCCTGACCGACCGCGTTCGCGGCGGGTGTGAGATCGGCGTCGCCGGTGCTGACCGCGCCGTTGCCGCCGACGCCACCGGCGGCGCCGTTGCCGCCGTTGCCGCCGTTGCCGGCATTACCGGCCAGCGTTCCGCCGTTACCGCCGGCACCGCCGTCGCCGCCGATACCGCCGTCCTGACCCGCCGTCGCGGTGTCGCCACCGGCACCGGCCGTCCCGTTGGTGCCCCCGGCTCCGGCCGCGCCGTTGCCGCCGTTACCGCCGGTGCCACCGTTGCCGTAGGCGCCGCCGTTGCCGCCGGCCCCACCGTTGCCACCGTCGGTCCCGGAGGCAGCCCCCGAATTGGCCGCGGCGGCGTCGAACCCGTCACCGCCGTTACCGCCGTTACCGCCGGTGGTCGGCGAGGCACCGTCGGAGCCCGCGGCGCTGCCACCGGCGCCGCCCTGGCCGCCGGTGCCCGGTGCGGCGCCGTCGCCGCCGTTACCACCGTCGTGATGCGCCAGGGTCCCGGCCGCGCCGTCACCACCGTTGCCGGCCGCTCCACCGGCGCCACCGTTGCCGCCGATGCCCAGAATCGACGAACCGGCGCCACCGTTGCCGCCGTTGCCGCCATTAGTGCCGTTGGCACCGGTGCCATCACCGCCATTGGCGAACGACCCGGTCGTCCCGTTCCAGCCGGCGCCGCCGACACCGCCGTCACCACCGTTGCCCAGCGCGCCCATCCCGAAGAAGTCCTGGGCCTGACCCGAGCTGCCACCGTTGCCGCCATCGCCCGCAGCCAAAGTCGCCGTCCCGGCACCGCCGGCGCCGCCGTCGCCGCCGTTGCCCCACATCTCCCCGCCGTGGCCGCCATCGCCGCCGTCGGCACCCAGACCACCGGCACCGCCGGCACCGCCGTCACCGATCCCGCCGGCGTGCCCGCCGTTGCCACCGGCCACGCCTTCGATGGTCGACGTCCAGCCGTCACCACCGTCGCCGAACCACAGGCCGCCGTTGCCGCCGTCGGGGTCGGCCTCGGTGCCGTCGACACCGTTGCAGATCATGCCGCAGAAGCCCTCGGTGAACGGGGCGGTCAACTGGTTGATCACATTGTTGACCTGCGAGCCGAAGTCAGAGTCGATCCAGTTCTGCAATGCCGCGTGCAACGGCGTGTAGAACATGGTGTCCCACATCTGGGCCATGTCGGTGGCATCGGCCGACCCCGCCAGGTCCCAACCCGACGTGGTGAACAGGCTGTCGAAGTCTCCGGACAGGTTGCCCCACGCAGCCGGATCGAACAGATCGGTCAACAAGTCCTCGAAGTCGGCACTGGCCGCCGGCGCCGCCGCCAACGGCGCCATTCCGAACGCCAGGAACGCGCCGACTGTCGACGCCGCCCCCACGATCCGTCGGCCTCGCCGGCCAGATTCGCCTACCCGCTGCTCGTTGCCCATCCCGCGATCCATCACTGCTGCCCCCTTCGACCAGTCACCGCATACTGGCGTTACGCTTAAAGTCATTAATGCTGGCATAATAGACATTTACGTCAATTATCGCTACCGATAGCTATCGCTTACCGGCTAAACCGTTCGTTTCGGACGGACGCCGTATGGCGTGGTGCCCGCGGACCGAAGCCCACGGAACCTAATCACCAGGCCACGGGCGGGAAGCGCCCTCGTCGGACGACAGATCAGACCGGCTGAGGCGCGTGCGAGTGGCGCTCAACATTCCCAAGCCCACGAGGCGACGTCACCTGTGACCGAGATGACGGCGCAGCCCCGCACGCCGAGGCGCGCGGGGCTTCGCCGATCGGTCATGCCGACCCCCTCTAGGGGGCGGGCTGGGCGCCGGCACCGCCAGCGCCGCCAGCACCGCCTGTCGTGCCACTGGCCGGGTCGCCGGCGCCGCCGGCACCACCAGGCGCCGACTCGGACGCACCGCCGGTACCGCCGGAGCCCCCGGCGCCGCCGGCATTGACCACGCCATCGGTCGCGCCCGCATCACCGGCACCGCCGACACCGCCATTGCCACCATTGCCGCCTTGGAAACCGGTGCCACCCTTGCCGCCCTGACCGCCGACTCCGCCGGGGTTGGAGTTGGTCGTGTCCGCGCTCGCAGCACCGCCGGCACCACCGGCACCGCCATTTCCGCCATTGCCGGTCTGACCGGCGGCACCACCCGCGGCCGCACCGCCGGCACCACCGTCGCCGCCGTTACCCCCGGCGCCACCAGGGTTGGCAGCACGGGGACCAAAGGGCGCGGCCGTCGCCTTGTTGAGGCCATCCAGTGCCTCGTAGGAGGCGCCGTCCTGGCCGTTGCCGCCCGCACCACCGTTACCGCCGGCACCGCCATTTCCGTCGCCACCATCGGCGACCGAGGTACCGGCACCGCCGGCACCACCATTGCCGCCGTTACCACCGGCGTCGCCGTTGACCCCGCCGATCACGTTCCCGTCGTCGTCGAGCGGCACCGATCCGCCGCCACCGCCATTGCCGCCGTTGCCGCCGGCGCCCGCGTGGTGGCCGGTGCCGCCGTTACCACCGACGCCGCCGTCACCGCCGATGCCATGCGCCGGCGGCTTGGCGGGGTTGGCGTCCTGGCCAGTGGTGGCGCCGTTGAACACGTCGCCGCCGTTGCCACCGTTGCCACCGCCACCGCCGTTGCCCAGGGTGCCGTCGGTTCCGGAGGCTCCGCCGGCGCCGAATGCGCCGCCGTTACCGCCGTTACCGCCGGCACCGCCATTGCCGCCGTTACCGCTGCCGTCGACGGTTGCGGCGTTGTTGTCGTGGTCGCCGGCCTGGCCGCCGTCGCCGCCATTGCCGCCCGTTCCGGCGTCGCCGCCGTTGCCGCCGTTGCCGTCGTCCGAGAGCGCTTGGCCGCCCGCACCGCCGTTGCCGCCCGCGCCGCCGGCTCCGCCGACCGCGCCGTTGGAATTGGCGCCACTCACGTTGCCGGAGGTCTGCTCCATGGGAATCTGCACACCGTGGCCACCGGCCCCGCCGTCGGCGCCGTTGCCGGCGTTCCCGCCGTTGCCGGCGTTCCCGGATTCGCTACCGCCGTTACCGCCGTTACCGCCGTTGCCGCCGTTGCCGCCGGCCTGGCCGGCGGTGGGGACCTGCGTGACGGTCCTGCCGCTCAGGGCTCCGTCCTGACCGTCGTCGCCGGCGGCGCCGTTACCGCCGGTGCCGCCGTTACCGCCATTGCCGATCGGGCCGGCGTTGCCACCGCTACCGCCGTCACCGCCGCTCTGGCCGGGAGCGGTGCCGTCACCGCCATTGCCGCCGTTACCGGCGTCGCCGCCGTCCGTGCCGTCGTGGCCGGCCTGCCCGTCGTCGGCGTGGGTGCCGTCGCCGTTGAGGCCACCCGCACCGGCAGCGCCGGCACCGCCGCGGATTCCGCCGTCACCACCATTGCCACCGTTGCCGCCGTCGTCGCCGCCGTCGCCACCGTTACCGGCAGTGCCGGCGTTGCCGCCATTGCCGCCGTTACCGCCGATGCCGCCTTGCCCGTCGACGCTGCCGCCCGCGCCACCGGCTCCACCGGTGCCGCCGTTGCCGGCACTGAGCCCGGGCTTTGCGCCGTCACCGCCGCTGCCGGTCCCGAATCCCTTGCCGCCGCTGCCGCCGTTGCCGGAATCACCGCCGTTACCGCCGTTACCGCCTGCACCGCCGTCGCCGTGCTCGCCGCCGCCGGCGCCACCGGCTCCACCGGCACCACCGTTGGCGCCCACGGCGTTGCCGCGCACGCCATGGCCGGCGTCGGGATGGTCGGCGGTGCCATCGGCGCCGTTACCGCCGCTGCCGCCCTTACCACCGTTGCCGCCGTCACCACCGGCACCACCATTACCGTCGGCGCCGTCGCTGTAGCCGCCGGCCTGAGCCGCACCACCAGTGCCGCCGGCACCACCGCTACCGCCGGCGCCGCCGTCACCGCCGCGGTAGCCCAGTCCGCCGTTGCCATTGCCGCCGGATTCGGCCGGTATCACACCGATCTGGCCGTCGGTTCCGTCACCGCCGGCACCACCGTTACCGCCCGCGCCGCCGTTGCCGCCCGTGCCGGCGTTGCCACCGTCACCGGCCAGCGCACCGCCCTGGCCGCCATTGCCGCCCGCGCCACCGGCCCCGCCGGCCTGGCCGTTATCGCCGATATTGCCGTGTGCCCCCGGCAGGTTGGGCGTTCCGCCGTCGTTGCCGTTGGCGCCGGTCGCACCGCTGCCGCCTTGGCCGCCGTTGCCGCCGTTGCCGTAGGCGCCGCCGTTGCCGCCGTTACCGCCCTTGCCGCCGTCCGCACCGGCCACCGCATTGGGGTCGGCGGCCGCGTCGTAGCCATTGCCGCCGTTGCCGCCGTTGCCGCCGCTGGCTCCGGCGTTGCCGGAGCTGCCGCCGTTTCCGTGGGTCGAACCGGTACCCGCGGTGCCTGCGGCGCCACCTTGGCCGAGATCACCGCCATTGCCGCCGTTGCCGCCGTCGTGGTGGGCGGCGGTGCCATCCGCGCCCTTTCCACCGTCGCCGGCAGCCCCGCCGTTGCCGCCATCGCCGGCGTTCCCGCCGGCGCCTTGGGTGCCTGCGCTGCCGACAGTGTTGTTCAGCGCACCGGCCGCACCACCGGTACCGCCGTTGCCGCCGGCCCCGCCGTTGCCGCCGGAGCCGCCGTCGGCGCCGTTGCCACTGCCGTTGTTATCGAAGCTGCCGTCCGCTCCGGTGACACCAGTGCCGCCGGTGCCGCCCTTGGCCCCGTGACCACCGGCACCCCCGCTGCCGGCGTTGCCGGCCTGCGCACCGCTGGCACCACCGGTGCCGCCGTTACCGCCGTTGCCGCCGGCCTGCCCGGTGGCCGCCGCTCCGGTGGCGTCGGCACCGGCTACACCGTTGCCGCCAGCGCCACCGGTGCCGCCGTTGCCGTACGCGCCTCCGTCACCGCCGGCGCCACCGTTGCCTCCGGAGGCGCCGGACAACGCGTTGGCATCGGATGCGGCGTCGTAACCGGCGCCGCCGTTGCCGCCGTTGCCGCCACCGCCGCGGGCCCCGATGGATCCGTTGCCGCTCCCCCCGACGCCGCCCTGACCGCCAGTGCCCGGCGCCGCTCCGTTGCCGCCCGTACCGCCGTCGAGGTTCGCCGCGGTCCCGGCCGCACCCGTCCCACCGTTGCCGGCCGCACCCCCGGCGCCACCGTTGCCGCCGATGCCCAGGATCGACGAACCCGCACCACCGTTGCCGCCGTTACCACCGTTGGTGCCATTACCGCCGCTGCCGTCACCGCCGTTGGCGAACGACCCCGTCGTCCCGTTCCAGCCCGCGCCGCCGACACCGCCGTCACCACCGTTACCCAGCGCACCCATGCCGAAGAAGTCCTGGGCCTGACCCGACGATCCGCCATTGCCACCGTTGCCCGCGGCCAGCAGCGCAGTCGCCGCACCGCCGGCGCCACCATCGCCGCCGTGGCCCCACATCTCGCCGCCATGGCCACCGTTACCACCGTCGGCACCGAACCCACCGGCGCCACCATCACCACCGTTGCCGATCCCGCCGGCGTGACCCCCGTTACCGCCGGCCACACCCTCCAGCGTCGAAGACCACCCGTCACCGCCATCGCCGAACCACAACCCACCGGCCTGGCCGTCGACGCTTTCGGCCGTGCCATCAAGGCCGTTGCAGATCATCCCGCAGAAGCCCTCGGTGAACGGCGCGAACATCTGGTTGATCACACCGTTGACCTGGGACCCGAAGTCCGAGTTGATCCAGTCCTGCAAACCATCGTGCAACGGGGCGTAGAAGTAGGTGTCCCACATCTGAGCCCAGTCGGCGCCGCTGTCGTCGGCCGCACCCATGCTCCAGTCCGAGGTGAACAGGCTGTTGAAGTCCGTCGAGAGGTTGCCCCAGGCGCTCGGGTCGAACAGGTCGGCCCACAGATCGTCGAAGTCGGCATCGGCCGCCGGCGCCGCCAACGGCGACAACCCCAACGCCAAGAACGCCGCGACCGCCGAGGACGCCCCCACGGCCCGCCGGGCCCGACGCCCCGCGTGCCTGTCCGACTTCCCGTTACCGGTGCCGCCGCGCTGACCAACCACGTTGAACCCGACCCTTCTGAAAGCCTTCAATGATGTTGTGGGCCGTCGCTAACATCGGCCTCAGGGAGCAGACACTAGTTACGCGGGCGTCAATTGTCTACCCGAAGTCCACTGAACGATGACAATTCATTCATTCGGTATCGTTTCGCGGGATTGCGCCTCGATTAGAGTCGCCAAAGGTGCACGCACGTCTTTAATCGTCGCAGGGAGGTCACACCGATGATTCGTCGTCTGGGTAGTTCAAGCAAGCGCCGTTCGCGATGGCGTGCCGCCGAGCTGAGGGCAGCTCCGGCAACGTTGGGGGTCTTCACAGCCGCAGCGCTGACGGCACTGACCTCGGTCCCGGCCGCCCAGGCCGACTTCGACGATCTGTGGGCCGACCTGTTCGACCCGAGCGCCTGGGGCAACCTGAGCGATGACTTCAACAGCCTGTTCGCTGCGTCGGACCTGTCCGGCGATGCGCTGGCCGGATCAGCCGCCAGCGCTGCTGCGTTCGACTTCTACACACCGCTGCACGCGGCCTTGCAGGGCTGGCTCGACTCGCCGTTCGGTGAGCAGCTCACCGCCCCGCTCAACCAGCTCTTCGCCCCGCTGTACCCCGACGCGTGCGGGGTGATCTGCAACGGCGCAGACGGCACCGAGACCGACCCCGACGGCGGCAACGGCGGGGTGTGGTTCGGCGACGGCGGCGACGGCTGGAACGCGACCGGGGCCGGCATGGCCGGTGGCGACGGCGGGCACGCCGGTCTGTTCGGCAACGGCGGCGACGGCGGCGACGGCGCGGCCGGCGTCGACGGCGGGGCGGGCGGCAACGGCGGCGCCGGGGGCGCCGGGGGGACGCTGTTCGGCAACGGCGGCACCGGCGGCGACGGCGGCCACGGTGCGGCCACCGAATTCGGCGTCGCCGGCGCCGGTGGTCACGGCGGGATCGGCGGCGACGGCGGTCAGCAGTTCGGTGCCGGGGGCGCCGGTGGACACGGCGGCACCGGCGGTACGGCTACCGGCGCCGGTAGCACCGGCGGCGCGGGCGGCGACGGCGGCAACGGCGGCCGCGTCGGCGGCAGTGGCGACCCGGCCGGCGCCGGACACGGCGGTGCCGGCGGCGACGGCGGCGCGGCGACCGGGGCCGGCAGCACCGGTGGCGCCGGTGGCGACGGCGGCAACGGCGGCGGTGGCACGCCCATCATTCTGGGCATCCTGGGAGCCAACGGGGGTGACGGCGGCGCCGGTGGCCTGGGCGGTGCGGCCAGCGGTGTGGGCGGGGTCGGCGGGACCGGTGGCCACGGCGGTAATGGCGGCGGCGGCGCGGGCTTCGGTGGTGACGGCGGCGCCGGCGGCAACGGCGGCAACGGCGGCGCCGGTAGCGAGGGCGCCGTTGGTGGGCTCGGCGGCCCGTCCGGCAAGGGCGGACCCGGCACCGTGCACGGCAGCACCGGCCCCGCCGGGAAACCGGGCGCACCCGGCTCCACCTTCTAATCGGGCTGGATCCCCGGCCCGTCCAGGTGCGCGTGGACCAGCTGCGCGACCGCGGCCATTCCGGCGGCATTGGGGTGAAACGGCCACGGCCACGGCCGCCACGGCAACGGCAGGCCCGCGCCCACCGTCCACGGCTGCGCCGACCAGGGATGGTGCTCGCGGCTGGCCCGTCCGGCGCGCACGATCGCACAGCCGGTGGCGGCCGCCGCGGCGGCGGTGTGCCGCTCCAGTTCACCGGCGATATGGCGGGCCAGCTCGACGACGGGCTCGGGTAGCCGGCCCGCCCGCGATCCGGCCGGCGGCAGCAGGGTCAGGTAGTCGACGAAGAGCACCCGCGCCTCCGGCGCCCGCTCTCGTACCGCTGCGCCGACCGCCTGCAGCGCGGCCTGCACCTCGTCGAGGGCCTGCTGGCGCTGGCGACGGTCGAAGAGGGCACCGACCGGCGGCAACAGCCGGGCGGGCCGGGGCAGCAGCGCGGCCGCCATCAGCAGCGGCACGTAGCCGACGTCGTTGCCGCCGATCGTGATCGTCACCAGGGTTTCCGACCCGTCGAGCGCCTCGATTTGAGGCGGTGCGCCGTGCTGGTGTTCGGTCAGCAGGTCCGCTGTCGTCGCTCCGGAGAACGTGACGTCGACGAGGTCGAGGTTGCGTGCGTGCGCAACCAGGTGGGGGTAGTTGCGGACCGAGCGTCCCGCCGCTCGCGGTGCGCCGGCGACAGTGGGTCGGATGCCGGGCCCGGCCGCCATCGAACTACCCAGGGCGACATAGCGATTCATCGCTCCCGATCACAGCGCCGGGCTGGACGCCTGCGCCCAGAAGCGCTTCGGGATACGCCCGGCCCGGCGCGCCAGGTATCCGGCGGTGACGGCACCTGCCATCGCCGCCGCCATCGCCGGCGGGTCGGCCGCCCGGGTGACCGCGCTGGCCAGCAGCACCGCGTCGCAGCCCAGCTCCATGGCCAGCGCGGCGTCGCTGGCGGTGCCGATTCCGGCGTCCAGCACCACCGGGACCCCGGCTGCTTCCACGATCATCTCGATGTTATGCGAGTTGGCGATGCCCAGTCCGGTGCCGATCGGCGAGCCCAGCGGCATCACCGCAGCGCAGCCGGTGTCCTCCAGCCGGCGGGCCAGCACCGGGTCGTCATTGGTATACGGCAGCACCACGAACCCGTCGTCCACCAATTGCTCAGCGGCGCGGACCAATTCGACGGCGTCGGGCAGCAGAGTGCGCTCGTCTCCGATCACCTCCAGCTTGACCCATTCGGTGCCCAGCGCCTCGCGGGCCAACTGCGCGGTCAACACCGCCTCGGCGGCGCTGCGGCAACCGGCGGTGTTGGGCAGCGGCGTGATGCCCAACCGGCTGAGCAGATCCAGCATGCCGGTCCCGCCCTCGGCGTCGACGCGGCGCATCGCGACGGTGGTCAGCTCGGTGCCGGAGGCCACCAGCGCCGCTTCGAGTGCGGTCAGGCTCTGCGCCCCACCGGTTCCCATGATGAGCCGGGAGCTGAACTCGCGCCCGGCGATGGTCAGCTTCGCGTCATCAACCACCTTGCACCGCCGTCACCACCTCGAGTCGGGCGCCGTCGACCAGCGTGGTGGCCCACCGCGATCGCGGCAGCACCGCCTGATCCACCGCCACCGCAATACCGCGTTCCGGGTAGCCCATCGAGTCCAGCAGCGCCGCAACCGTCGTCGCGTCGGCCACTTCGACCTGTTTCTCATTGACGTTGATGATCATTACACTCCTACCGGAAGTAGTTCGGACACAACCTGTTCGGCGGTCCATGGGGCCAACAGAAAACCATTGCGGCCGTGGCCGGCCGCGACGACAGTCCGTTCATCGAGCCGATGCACCAGCGGCAGGTTGTCCGGTGTCATCGGCCGCAGCCCGGCCCCGCATTCGGCCAGCTCGTACTCGCCCAGCGCCGGCACCAGGGTGCAGGCGTCATCGAGCAGGTCGCGCACCCCGGAGACCACCGGGGCGGTGTCGCGGCCGTGCTCGTACTGGGTGGCCCCCACCACCACGCCGTCGGGGCGCGGCACCAGATAGACCTGCCGGCCGTGCACCCGGGCCCGGATCACCCGCTGCGGCGCGGGCAGGCAGCCTTTGCGCCAGCGCAACCGCAGCACTTCGCCCTTGACCGGCCGGATCGCCAAGCCGGGCCACAGCGCCGGGGCGTCGATGCCGTTGGCGATCACCACCGCATCGGCGCTCACCTCGGCGAGATCATGCACGGGCCCGGCCCACGCCACCCCGAGTTCCTCGCAGGCGGCCACCAGGGCGGTGACCACCGCGCGGTTGTCGACCGCCAGCTCGGTGGGGGCCCGAAAACCGTGACGGATCCCGGCGGCCAGCAGCGGTTCGACGTCGCGGGCCGCCGACTCCCAGACCACCGGGTGCCCCTGCGCCGAGAGCCAGTCGGCAACGGTCCGCAGGTCGGCGACGTCGGCCCGGTCGGCGGCCACCACCAGGGATTCGCGCGCCGTGACGACCTCGGCCGGCAGTCCTTCGAGGAAATCGCGCCACAGCTCCAGGGACCGCAGGCCCAGCCGAAGCTGCTGGTCTTCGCCCGGCCAGCCCTCACTGTGCGGGGCCAACATGCCGCCGGCCACCCAGGAAGCGCCGAACTCAGCGGTGCGGTGGACGCACACCGCCCACCCGGCCCGGGCGGCCTGCCTCGCCACCGAAAGCCCGATGACGCCGCCGCCGATCACGGCCAGTGACCCGAGCGAGGGTCCGGGCATGTGCTGCTCCCTTCCACCCGCGTGTCAACTCACCAAGCTAGCCGCTAGCGTCGCGGTGTGCACAAACGCTCCGACCGACTCACCCGTCTCGATCAAGCCCGGCTCTACCTGTGCACCGACGCCCGCCGCGAGCGTGGCGACCTGGCCGCGTTCGCCGACGCGGCACTGGCCGGCGGGGTGGACATCATCCAGCTGCGCGACAAGGGTTCCCCCGGCGAGCAGCGGTTCGGCCCGCTGGAAGCCCGCGACGAGCTGGCGGCGTTGCAGGTCCTGGCCGACGCCGCTGACCGCCACGGCGCACTGCTTGCGGTCAACGACCGCGCCGACATCGCCCGCGCCGCCGGCGCCGATGTGCTGCATCTGGGCCAAGACGACCTGCCACTGCCGGTGGCACGCGAGGTCGTCGGCCCCGAGGTGCTGATCGGCCGGTCCACCCACGACCGCGACCAGGTCGGCGCCGCACTGGCCGAACCGGTCGACTACTTCTGCGTCGGGCCGTGCTGGCCCACCCCGACCAAGCCGGGCCGGGAAACCTCGGGAGTGGAGCTGCTGCGGTTCGCCGCCGAAACGGGCGACACCAAGCCGTGGTTCGCCATCGGCGGGATCGACGCCGAACGGCTGCCGCAGGTGCTGGACGCCGGGGCGACCCGCGTGGTGGTGGTGCGGGCGATCACCGCCGCGCAGGATCCGCGCGCAGCAGCAGCAGCACTGCGTGCGGGGCTCGCGCCGGGGTGATCGGGCTGTCGCGTCGACTGTGCGTTTTCGTCGGCAAATCGCCAATTTTTCGTCGCAGACCGCACACTCGACGTGTGTCGCCTCAGCCCGGTAGCCGCAGCCCGCGCAGCGACTCCCAGCTGGCGGCGAAACCGGGATGCAACGGCAGCGCGGCCACGTCATGCTCGGGGACCCAGCGCAGCTCGGTGCTCTCCCGGTTGGGCACCACCGGCAGCAGCTCGTCCGCGTCGGCAACCACCGTGGTGTACGTCCAGCTGGTGCCGCTGGCCGACGCGGTGACCACGGCCGCGCGCACCACGATGCGGTCGGCGGGCAGGCCGGCCTCTTCCTGCGCCTCGCGGATGGCGGCCTGCTCCGCGGTCTCGTGACTGTCGCGGGCCCCGCCGGGCAACGCCCAGGTGCCGCCCTGATGACTCCACCAGGCGCGGTGTTGCAGCAGCACGGTGCGGATGCCGTCGGGCCGGGGGGCCCGCAGCAGCAGGCCCGCCGCGCCGTGCCGGCCCCAGAAGCGGACACCGGTGTCGGAAAACGCCCACCCATCGCCGTCACCACGCACGCCTGGAAGCGTATAGGCAGACAATGTCTCGGTTGTGGTTAGATCGCGCGACTATTTCGGCAACATCCCCCGCACAGGTCGGCGCGGACGACACCTGCGCTCTTAGAATCCCTTTATGATCGTTGGTGACGCGACCAGGGATGGAGTCTGAACAGACGTGACCGTTGAGTTGGCGCATCCGTCAACCGAGCCGGCGGGGTTACGGTCGCCGACCGAATCGGCCCGACCCCGCTGGTGGTTCTTCACCACCACCCCCGGAAAAATCCTGGCCATCGGCCTGATCCTGGCCGCACTCGGCGGCATCAGCGCGTTCGCCACCGCCACCACGATCAACAATCGGCAGAACACCCTGACCACCGTGCTCGACCACACCGAGCCGCTGGCGTACGCCGCCGGCCAGCTCTACACCACCCTGTCGGTCGCCGACGCCGCGGCGGCCACCGCCTTCATCGCCCAGGGCGAGCCACGGGCGGTGCGGGAACGCTACGAGCAGGCCATCACCGCGGCCGCGGTGGCGGTGACCCGGGCCGCCGGCGGGCTCAGCGATGAGCCACTGCTGGCGCTGCTGGGACGAATCAACGCCGAACTGGCCGTCTACACCGGCCTGATCGAGACCGCCCGGACCAATAACCGATCGGGTGATCCGGTGGGCTCGTCGTACCTGTCGGAAGCCTCCGAGCTGATGCAGCACACCATCCTGCCCGATGCCCAGCGGCTCTATCAGGCCACGTCGGCGACGGTGGACGTCCAGACCACGGCCTCGACTCGGGTGCCGGCCCCGGTGATCCTGGTGGTGGCCACCACCGTGCTCTTCGGTGCGTTCGCGCATCGCTGGCTGGCCCGGCACACCCGGCGCCGGATCAACCCCGGGCTGGTCACCGGCGGTCTGGCCATCCTGCTGATGGTGATCTGGGTCGGCACCGTGCTGGTGATCTCCACCGCGGGCAGCCGCACCGCCAAGGACACCGCCGCCGAATCCCTGAAGGCGATCACCAACCTGGCGATCACCGCACAGCAGGCGCGCGCCGACGAGACCCTGTCGCTGATCCGACGCGGCGACGAGGAGACCCGCAAGCAGACCTTCTATCAGCGCATCGACACCATGCAGGAGCAGTTGCACGGCTACCTTCAGCGCGGTGATGCCGTCGACAAGGCCGGCCTGGCCAACGCCGGGGAGCTGCTGGCCCGCTGGCGGCAGGCCAATGACCGGATGAACTCCTATATCGCCGTCGGCAATTACCGGGCCGCCACCCAGGTGGCGCTGGGCGGCAGCGGGGATGACTCCACTCCGGCGTTCGACCAGCTCGACGCCGCCTTGGACAAGGCGCTGCAGCACAGCCGCAACCAGCTGCGCAGCGATATCCTCAACGCCCGGCGGGTACTGTCGGTCGCTCCGGTCGGCGGCGCGGTGCTCAGCATGGGGGCCGCGATCGCGGTGGCGCTCGGCTTGTGGCCTCGACTGAACGAGTACAAATGATGACCCGCTACCGGTCCCGTCTGCTCGCCGGCGCACTCGGCGCGGTGCTGGTGTTGTCCGGGCTGCCCGGGTGCGGCCACTCCGAGTTCGTGACGCCCACCGCGGTGCCGACGCTGCCCCCGCCGACACCGGCCGGGATGCAGGAGTTGACGCCCGAGGCGCCACGGCCGCCGGAACCGGGCACCGAGAACTGTGATGCCACCGCCAGCCTGCGCCCGTTCCGCAGCAAGGCCGAGGCCGATGAGGCGGTGGCCAAGATCCGCCACCGCGGCCGGCTGATCGTCGGCCTGGACATCGGCAGCAACCTGTTCAGCTTCCGCGATCCGATCACCGGGGAGATCACCGGTTTCGACGTCGACATCGCCGGTGAGGTGGCCCGCGACATCTTCGGCACCCCGTCGCAGGTCGAGTACCGGATTCTGGCGTCGGCCGAACGCATTGCGGCGCTGGAGAAGTCCGAAGTCGATATCGTGGTCAAGACCATGAGCATCACCTGCAGCCGACGGAAGCTGGTGAACTTCTCGACGGTGTACCTCGTCGCCAATCAGCGGCTGCTGGTGCCGCGTGACTCCTCGATCCGCCAGGCCGGCGATCTGTCCGGCAAGCGGGTCTGCGTCGCGCAGGGCACCACCTCACTGCGCCGCATCCGGCACATCTCCCCGGCGCCGATCATCGTCTCGGTGGTGAACTGGGCCGACTGCCTGGTGGCGATGCAGCAACGTCAGGTCGACGCCGTCAGCACCGACGACTCGATCCTGGCCGGCTTGATGGCCCAGGACCCGTATCTGCATATCGTGGGGCCCAGCATGGACGAGGAGCCCTACGGCATCGGGATCAATCTGCACAACACCGGGCTGGTTCGCTTCGTCAACGGCACGTTGGAACGCATCCGCCGCGACGGCACCTGGAACACCTTGTACCGCAAGTGGTTGACGGTGCTGGGCCCGGCGCCGGTGCCACCTACGCCGAGGTATTCGGACTGATGGCAAGCGACGATTCAGGCATCAGCGGCGCCGACGAGCGGCCCGGGTCCCCCGGCGAGGCCGACGATTTCGACGACAACGGTCCGGCCACCCAGCGCGCGGATGTGCTGGCCGAATCGTCGTCGGTGCGGCGTCCGATGTCGACCCAGGCGATCTTCCGCCCCCGTGAGGGTTTGAGCTCGGCGGTATCCGACGACGACGATTCGCACGAGGCGACGGTGGTGCGCACCGTCGCCCCGCGGCGGCGTCTGGGCGGCGGGCTGGTGGAGATTCCTCGGGTCCCCGAGATCAATCCGCTCGAGGCGCTGATGGCCGATCCGGTCGTCGCCGAGTCCAAGCGTTTCTGCTGGAACTGTGGCCGGCCGGTGGGCCGTTCCACCGGGGACGCCAAGGGCGCTTCGGAAGGCTGGTGCCCGCACTGCGGTAGCCCGTATTCCTTCCTGCCGCAACTCAAGCCCGGCGATATGGTGGCCGGGCAGTACGAGATCAAGGGGTGCCTGGCGCACGGTGGCCTGGGCTGGGTCTACCTGGCGGTCGACCACAACGTCAACGAGCGCCCGGTGGTTCTCAAGGGCCTGGTGCATTCCGGCGACGCCGAGGCGCAGGCCATCGCGATGGCCGAGCGCCAGTTTTTGGCCGAGGTGACCCACCCGTCGATCGTGAAGATCTTCAACTTCGTTCAGCACCCGGATTCCCGCGGGGATCCGGTCGGCTACATCGTGATGGAGTATGTCGGCGGGCAGTCACTCAAGCAGCGACGCGGCAGCCGGCTGCCGGTGGCACAGGCCATCGCCTACATGTTGGAGATCCTGCCCGCGCTGGGATACCTGCACTCCCTGGGCCTGGTCTACAACGACCTGAAGCCGGAGAACATCGTGCTCACCGAGGAGCAGCTGAAGCTGATCGACCTCGGCGCGGTGTCGCGTATCAATTCGTTCGGCTACCTCTACGGCACACCGGGGTATCAGGCACCGGACATCGTCCGAACCGGACCGACCGTGGCCACCGACATCTATACGGTGGGGCGGACCCTGGCCGCGCTGACGCTGAAACTGCGGACCCGCGAGGGCCGCTACGTCGAGGGCCTGCCCGACGACGACCCGGTTCTGAAGAAGTACGACTCCTACCGCCGGTTGCTGCGCCGCGCCATCGACCCGGATCCGCGCCGCCGGTTCACCTCCGCGGAGGAGATGTCCGCGCAGTTGATGGGGGTGCTGCGCGAGGTGGTCGCCGAGGACACCGGGATACCGCGGCCCGGGCTGTCGACGGTGTTCACCCGGTCGCGGTCCACGTTCGGCGAGCACCTGCTGGTCGCGCACACCGACGTCTATCTGGACGGGCATGTGCACTCGCAGAATCTGACCGCCCGCGAGATCGTCACCGCCCTGCAGGTGCCGCTGATCGACCCGGGTGACGTCGCCGCCCCCCTGTTGACGTCGATGGAGCTGAGCGAACCGGTGCAGACGCTGGATTCGCTGCGCGCCGTGCGCAACAGCGCGCTGGAAGCCGAGGGCATCGACTTGTCGGAGTCCATCGGGCTGCCGTTGATGGAGGTGCGCGCGCTGCTGGATCTGGGCAACGTCACCAAGGCCATGAGCAAGCTCGACGAACTCGCCGAGCAGGTCGGTTGGCGGTGGCGGCTGGTGTGGTTCCGGGGGGTGGCCGAACTACTCACCGGCGACTACGAGGCGGCGCGCAAGGATTTCACCGAGGTGCTCGACATGTTCCCGGGTGAGCTGGCGCCGAAGATGGCGCTGGCCGCCA
>Ga0182736_1001139_pt1 | contig 28914 bp, 18 predicted proteins | sample eDN5th30CKraftBY_FD_128882 | JGI IMG/M metagenome (GOLD analysis project Ga0182736, IMG submission 128882) | Enriched backyard soil microbial communities from Emeryville, California, USA - eDNA 5th pass 30_C Kraft BY (version 2) (version 2) | ecosystem: Environmental > Terrestrial > Soil >...
GGCAATGGCGCAGAACATAAATGTTGAAGAAATTTTTGTAATGGATTTCATTTTGAAATTGGTTTATGGTGCTTGGATAATATTAATGACTCTTTTTTGTGTTAACTGTTGTTTTTGTCGTTTACCTCCATTTTTATTTGTTAATAACTTATTTTGTAATGTATTTTGTTTTAAATTCTATATAATTCTATATTTTTTATTGATTTTGTGTTATATATTTTGTGTTTTGTTTGTCAAATCTATAATTGTTATTGATCATTTGCAAATAAATTTATATTTTTTTTCAATTTTTTTGTTTTTATGGTGTGTTTATTATATGTTTTTTAATTTTTATTATAGTATATTTTAAAATATGTGATGTATTTGTTTTTATTTGTTTGTATAATATGTACTGTTTTTATTTTTTCGGTCTAAAATTGTTTATTTGTTTGAATATTTTGTTGTTTTAAATAAAATTCGTCTATTTTTTGGATATGTGTATATGGTTTAATGTCTTTGTGAGGTGAAAAATGGGCTGTATAGTTCGCTTAAGAGTCGTGGTGGTATTGCTAACAAGAGCGCTGCCAGAAAAATGATGTGCTCCTGCAGCAAAGTAAATTTTGGTCATTGTCCTTCCGCTAGGTGAATGTTTCAATATTTAAAGTATTAAGAATGATTGCGTTTGAAGACAGTTTTAGCTACATTTCCGCTATAAAAAAATTCTCATTGATAGAGGGGAGATCGATAAACTTCTTTTATATGCATCGCAATTATTGCATACACCTCCCGTCATTCAATGACGGAAGCTTGAACGCCAAAAATGAACGCTTGTGAAAAAAAAAGAAATTACTCATGATGAAATTTGTTATATTTTGTATTCGTGAATGCCAAGCATTTTATCTAAGTTTGAAGTGTTAGGGTAGAGTTAGTTGTTCTTGCAACTTTTCAATTAAAATTAAATGACAATGGTAAATTTTATAATGTTGATATTCGCAGGGCTTTTTACTGAAACAAAAGAAAAAGAAAATACAGGAGGGTTTACAATAGATCAACGAGGAAGATATGTTGCCTACTACGAAGAAAATACGCGGCAGATAGAAGAAGATTTAAATCTGCTTGAGTATATAAGTGAATTTTTTAAGGCTAAAGTAGTACAAAGGGATGAAAGTGGCTCGGGGCGAATTACTATTAAAGGTAAAGCAGTCTTAAAAAAACATGTAGGTATTGGGAATTATATTGCTGGTGATTTGTGCTATAAGCTGATTTTTGAAAAAACCACTGATGGCTACAGGTGCTGGTTTACCGATTTAGCTTATCAACCTTATATAAAAGACAGATACGGAAAGATTGTTGCCGCCAAAGTAAAACCAATTCCGCTAGAAAAGAAAGCGAGCAAGGTAAATGAACACACGTGGAATAAACAGCGAGAATTTGCACATTATACAATAAATGCGCTATCTATTGATTTTAACACGTATTTGCAAAAAAATAAGCGAATCCGAGAATTAATCCTTCCATAAAAGCTTTCATATCCAAAAAGAAATAGCAACCAGGTGTATGATAACCTGGTTTTTTTGTCAGTATGGGCTGCCATACTGGCGTTCACAACAGCTTTGGAACGCTGCTTGTGAAGCGTATAGTAATTGAAAAACAATCAAATAAATAAAAAATATACTACTATGCAAGAAAAGGGAAACATCTCAATTCATACCGAGAATATATTTCCGGTGATTAAGAAGTTTTTATACTCAGATAATGAAATATTTTTACGGGAATTAGTGTCTAATGCTGTCGACGCAACGCAGAAATTAAAAAGATTAGCTGCATTAGGACAATATTCTGGTGAAGTGGGAGATCTAACTATCGAAATTTCATTTGATGATGCGGCGAATACGATCACTATTTCCGATAAGGGTATAGGTATGACCGCAGAAGAGGTAAAAAAATATATCAATCAAATTGCCTTTTCGGGAGCTACTGAATTTATGGAAAAATTCAAGGAGGCTAAGGATGCGAATGAAATTATTGGTCGATTCGGTCTGGGCTTCTATTCTGCCTTTATGGTAGCCGATAAGGTCGAGATTCAAACATTATCTTATCAAGAAGGAGCACAAGCGGCAAAATGGATATGCGATGGCAGCACATCTTATGAAATAAGCGATAGCGATAAAGCCGTCAGGGGTACCGATGTAATTCTTTATATTAACAAGGAATCAGAGGAATTCTTAAATAAAGCAAGGCTGGAAGAAATCCTTAATAAATATTGTAGCTTTCTGCCCGTACCTATAAAATTCGGTACCAAAACTACATCTGAGCCAGACGGCGAAGATGAGGAAGGAAAAGCCAAGTATAAATCTGTAGAGGTTGATAATATTATAAACAATACCAGCCCGGCTTGGACAAAAGCTCCCGCAGACCTCAAAGACGAAGACTATCTGGCTTTTTATCGCGAATTGTATCCGTTTGCTGAAGAGCCCTTATTCTGGATTCATTTAAATGTCGATTATCCATTTAATTTAACGGGAATATTATATTTTCCAAAGATTAAGAATGATTTCGATTTGCAACGTAATAAAATCAAGCTTTTCTCTCGACAAGTTTTTATTACCGACGAGGTGAAGGATATCGTTCCTGAATTTTTAATGCTGTTACATGGCGTAATTGATTCCCCGGATATACCGTTAAATGTGTCGCGTAGTTTCTTACAAGCTGATAGTAATGTTAAGCGTATAAGTAACTATATAACCAAAAAGGTAGCAGACAAATTGAGCGAGTTATTCAAAACAGATCGGAAAGCATTCGAAGAGAAATGGAAAGATATTGGCCTGTTTGTTAAATATGGAATGGTAAGTGAAGATAAGTTTGCAGAAAAAGCAAATGATTTTGCATTGCTTCAAACAGTAGACAAAGAGCTCTATACGTTAAAGGAATATGCTGAAAAGGTAAAGGATATCCAAAAAGATAAAAACGATAGTGTTATTTATCTATATGCGAGCGATGCCGCGAAGCAGGATAGTTTTATTACTGCTGCCAAAGACAAAGGTTATGATGTGCTGCTTTTTGATTCTCCGATTGATGGACATTTTGTGAGTTATCTTGAGCAGAAAACGGAAAAGACGCAATTGAAGCGGGTAGACTCCGATGTTGTGGATAAACTGATTCAGAAAGATGATAGTAAAGAGTTGCTGTTAAATGAGGAAGAAAGCAGCGCTGTAAAGGCGCTTTTCGAGAAGGCTATCCAGAAAGATAATATGCAAGTTGAAATCGCTGCATTGGGGGAGAATGAATTGCCAGTTATGGTGACGATGGATGAGTTTATGCGCCGAATGAAGGATATGGCACAAAATGGGGGAGGCATGGGGTTCTATGGTACACTTCCAGATAACTATAAAGTATCTGTAAATGGTAACCATCCGTTAATCAAACGGATTTTAACCTCAGCCGATGAAGCCGAAAAAGAAAACTTAGCTAAACAGGCTTTTGATTTAGCCCTTTTATCTAATGGTTTATTAACTGGGGCTGCACTTACCAATTTTGTAAAGCGTAGTGTAAGCTTGATTGATTAATTTTTATTTTACATTCTTTCATTAAAGGTGGAGCGATCAGAAAACTCTCTGATCGCTCCTTATATATTAGGCTGATAATTCCTTAATAATACGTTAGGCGTGCAACATTAGCTAGCTTTTTTGCCAATCTTATAACCTGCTTGGTATATCCGTATTCATTGTCATACCAAATATAGAGGACAATCGATTTTCCATCTTTTGTTATAATCGTGGCTGGACCGTCGATAATACCTGCATGACTATTACCAACGACATCATTGCTAACATATTCTTTCGAAATCGAATAGTCAATCTGCTCGGATAATGAGCCAAACAACGCTTCTTCTTTAAGTATATTTTCAATTTCAGCTGATGATGTGGCTTTTGCCATTGTTAAATGAAGTATTGCCAAAGAGCCGTTCGGTACCGGTACGCGAACAGCACTTCCGGTAAGTTTTCCCTCTAATATAGGAATTATTTTAGCAACAGCTTCTGCTGCACCAGTTTCAGTAATTACCATATTCGTTGTGGCCGCCCGCCCGCGACGTTCTTTTTTATGATAATTGTCCAAAAGATTTTGGTCGCTGGTGTATGCATGAATAGTTTCTATATGGCCCTTGCGTATGCCAAAGAGCTTGTTTATAAGGTAAAGTACGGGTACAATCGCATTCGTAGTGCAGGAAGCGCAAGAGAAAATTTGCTCATTATTCAAATCAAGTTTATCGTCGTTTATGCCAGTTACTATGTTGGGGATATCTTCTTTTCCTGGAGCGGTAAGCAGTACCTTACTGATGCCTTTTGCCTTTAGGTGCTTGCCTAAACCGGTTCTATCTCTTAAAACACCTGTATTATCAATTAATAATGCATCATTTATTCCATAAGCACTGTAATCTATCGTTTCGGGGTTTTCGCTAGCAAGGATCTGAATGTGCTGCCCGTTTATAATTAAGACTTTACTTTCTGGGTCTACAGAAACTGTACCCTTAAAATTTTTATGAATAGAATCGTGCTTAAGCAGATCTGCCCTCTTGTATAAATCGCGTTGACTACATGTTCTTACCACAATTGCACGTAATCTTAACTGCTCACCTTTTCCTGTTTGATTAATGATTTCTCTTGCCAATAATCGTCCTATTCTACCAAATCCATATAGAACAACGTCTTTTGAAATTAAATTGCATTTATCTTTTCCGATATAAGGTGAGAGTTCTTTTGTGACAAAATCGTGTATGGATGAGTATTTAGTACTTTGATCAATCCATTTAACAGCTAATTTGCCTATATCAATTCTACTAGGAGCTAGGTTACTTATTTTTATAGCTTTCGCTAAATCCAGCGTTTCGTAAATTGAGATATCCTTTGTCGTAATTTCTCTAGCATATTGATGAGTGGTTAATACTTCGCTACTACCGATATCGAATAGCGGTCTTCTGAATAACACAAGTTCAATGGATCGTTCAAACGAAAGTTGACCAATAATATTAATCAGCTCTAATGCTTTTTTTTCTCTTTCAATCCAGTTTTGAAATTCAGTTTGCTTTTTGTTTGTCATTATGTAAATTTATGTGGTTTTTTTTGGTAAAATTATAAAATATATATCTATTTTACTTTTATTTTTATTGAAATAATAAAAATGTTTCGAATTGATGATGAAGAAATAAGATGCTATGTTGGGATTAGGTTCTTTGGCATAACAATAAAAAAAGGCTAAAACATAGGAGGAGGTAGAAGGCAAGAAGAATAGATTAAGCCGTAAAAAAGAAAGCGCCTGCTGGTTGGCAGGCGCTTTTAGTTATTTTGCTAGAAAAGATATTGGAATCTTATCCGAGATAAGATTTCAATATTTTACTTCGTGAAGTATGTCGTAATCGTTGTAAAGCTTTGTCTTTAATTTGTCTAACTCGTTCCCTTGTTAAATTAAATGTTTCACCAATTTCCTCTAATGATAAAGGATGGTTAGAACCTAGGCCAAAAAAAAGTACAATAATCTCACGTTCGCGTTCGGTTAATGTAGCCAGAGAGCGTTTTATTTCTTCTGATAGCGATTCGTCAATTAGACTACTATCTGTGTTTGGATCATGATTTTCCAAAACATCTAATAGTGTATTCTCCTCTCCTTGAACAAATGGAGCGTCCATTGAAACGTGCCGTCCAGAGTTACTTAACGTGTCAGAAATCTTATCAACAGTAGTTTCCAGAATGTCTGCCAATTCTTCAGGAGACGGTTCGCGTTCATATTCCTGTTCCAAGCGCGAAAATGCCTTGCTTATTTTACTTAATGAACCTACCTGATTTAATGGTAAACGTACAATACGTGATTGTTCTGCAATAGCCTGTAAGATAGATTGACGGATCCACCAAACAGCATAAGAAATAAATTTGAAACCTTTTGTTTCATCGAAGCGTTTTGCGGCCTTAATTAAACCTAAGTTTCCCTCGTTGATAAGGTCTCCAAGTGTTAAGCCCTGATTTTGATATTGCTTCGCTACAGAAACAACAAAACGCAAGTTGGTTTTAGTTAATCGTTCTAATGCGGCTTGGTCTCCTTCTCTGATTTTTTGCGCTAAAATTACTTCCTCTTCCGCTGTAATTAGGTCAACCTTACCAATTTCGTGTAAGTACTTATCTAACGATTGCGACTCACGGTTAGTAATCGACTGTGTTATTTTGAGCTGTCTCATTAATTATTTATGTGCCCTTTCTTTATAAAGTTTGCGAAAATACAAATTTTTTCTTCTTATTAACGATTGAAAAACAAAAAAGTTGTCTGATTTTTAAGGTTTTATCCATTTTTTTTTGCAGTAATGCTATAGCAAAAAACGAGCCAAATAAACCCCTTGTCAGCCCCGACAATTTGCTTTTATCGGTTTTGTGAATTGGTAATGACAAATGTTTCATTGTTTCACTAATTCGTTACATAAGTAGTCGATTTTGCATTTTCATGCGTTTTATATTTAAATATTGCAATTTCACTAAGTATTGTTTAGTTTTATACTAAGGTAATTACAGGAGTGTCCGTTTTTTACCAAATTATGATCCCAATAAAAATGAATCAACGCTATTATTCGCTGGATATTTTCAGAGGTACTACAGTCGCATTAATGATCTTGGTAAACAACCCCGGAACCTGGAGTTATGCATTTTCACCACTAAAACATGCCCCTTGGCATGGTTGCACGCCTACTGATTTGGTTTTTCCATTTTTTCTCTTTGCTGTTGGTAATGCTATGGCATTTGTAATTCCAAGGTTAAAAGAAAAGGGCAGTGTTGTTTTCTGGAAAAAGATTCTTAAACGTACATTATTAATTTTCCTGATAGGGCTTTTATTGACCTGGTACCCCTTTGTTAGTTGGTCCGACGGTACTCTTGTAGCAAAACATTGGGTAAATCCACAAAATCCCGATAGCGGTATACGCATATTTGGTGTCTTGCAGCGAATAGCTTTGTGTTATTGCCTAGCCTCTATAATCGTTTACTTTTTTAAAACTAAAACAGTTATCTACATCAGTTTCCTTGTTTTAGTTTTATATTGGATAATTTGTATCGTCTTCGGTGGTACAGGCCCATATAGCTTAAATGGATGGTTTGGTACAGCTGTAGACTCCCGGATTTTAGGAGTGCCACACCTGTACAAAGGCGAAGGAGTGGCCTTTGATCCAGAAGGTATTGCAAGCACTTTCACAGCTGTAGTACAGGTGATTGTAGGCTATTTTGTCGGGAACTATATTCGTAGTGTTGGGAAGGAAAATGAATTGGGGCAAAAAAACTATCAAACGGTTAGTACCTTAATGGTTGTAGCGACTTTGCTGACCTTGGCGGGACTTACCTGGGGACTCGCTTTTCCGATTAATAAGAAAATATGGACAAGTTCTTATGTGTTATATACCAGTGGTTTAGCTATTACTAGTTTAAGTGTCATGATATGGTTTATTGAGATTAAAAACATAAAGAATAGTGTAACGAAATTTTTTGATGTTTTTGGCAAGAATGCTTTGTTTATTTTTATCATGAGCGCCTTGATTCCTAAGACACTTGCTTTAATAAAAATCCCCCATGGGTCAAATGCCAAGGGAGAAATCCTGTACACCTCACCACTGCAATGGTTTTATACGGAAATATGTGCAAAAGTTGCCGGTCCGCCAGAAGTTGGCTCTTTTGTATATGCGCTATGTTTTCTATCTATGCTTTGGGTGATTTGCTATATAATGGATAAGAAAAAGATTTATGTGAAAGTTTAGTGTTGTTGGTTGTGCATTCGTGATAAAATAGCATTGGCACGGGCAGCTGCAGGTGTAGTCGTCACGTATTCTTAGTACTTAAAACTTATAACACATATACAGGTACTGATTACCGATTATGCATTACTGATCAATAATAAGTATAGCCGCAGACTTACTAGTGAGCAATAGCATTAGCCAGGTTAAGAACCCGTTAATTACGATAAGTTCGAAGCCAACTACGTATCCAAAGCTATGTTTTAACCAATAATTAGCTCCATAGGAAAGGAGGGGGGATAATATGCAAATATAAGGTACTAGTTTATCGCTGACATTGCGTTTAGAAAGCATGCCAAAGGCAAATAGGCCTAACAATGGGCCATAAGTATATCCAGCTGCTACAAATATGGCAATTACAACAGAATCATCGTTTATTAAGCGGAAGATTAAGATTACGATTAGCATTAAACAAGAGAACACAAAATGCACTTTATTTCTTGTCTTGATTAACTTTCTGTCATTCGGATCTACCTTTTTGTTAAAATTTAAAAAATCGACACAGAATGAAGTGGTTAAGGCTGTGAGAGCAGAGTCGGTTGTCGCAAATGTTGCTGCCGTTAAACCCAACATAAAGATAATACCTGGAATGATAGCTAGATGATTCAGGGCTATTTCGGGATAGAGATGATCTGGAGTTCTTAAAGCGCTTACGTCTATATTATTATTGGCCGCATAGATATAGAGTAATGCACCTACAGACAAAAAGAAAAGGTTGATAAAAACAAAAATGGTGGTGAAGGTAAGCATGTTTTTTTGGGCTTCGCCAATAGTTTTCATGCTTAAGTTTTTTTGCATGAGATCTTGATCCAGTCCGGTCATGGCCAGAGTTACGAAAATGCCTCCTAAAAATTGTTTCCAAAAGTTGGCGGTACTTCCCATAAAATCCTCCCAAAAGAAAATCTTTGAGTAGCTGCTATTTTTCACTGTCTCGAAGGTTTGAAGTAAGTCGAGATGTAAACTATCGGCTATAAAATAGATGGATAATATCACAGAAAGCAATAGAAAGAAAGTTTGCAATAAGTCGGTGATGATAATGGTTTTTAAACCTCCTTTATGCGTATAGAGCCAAATTAATGCTAAGCAAATAATAATCGTTATAGCAAAGGGTATATTCCAGGCATCAAAAATGAAACGTTGCAAGACAATTGCTACCAAATAAAGTCGGAAAGCTGAGCTTATTGTTCTTGAAATTAAAAAAATCATCGCTCCTGTTTTATAGCTGTAAAAGCCCAAACGATGCTCGAGATAAGAATAAATAGAAACTAGTTGCAGCCGATAATATAGGGGTAAAAGAACTAAGGCGATAAGGATAAAGCCGACTGCATTTCCCAATACAAACTGAAAGTAACCAAATCCCCCGTGTCCCACTGCCCCAGGTACCGATATAAAGGTTACTCCCGATAGAGCAGTTCCAATCATACCAAAAGCAACCACATACCATTTGGAACTTTTATTTGCAATAAAAAAAGTAGCGTTATCCGACGATTTTCTAGCGGTTAAGTAGGCAATGGTAATTAATACACCGAAATATACCAACAAAAAGCTCAGTAAGGTAATAGGAGACATTTAATTTATAATTTAAAATTCAGGAATTGCGACCTACAATTCGCGAATTGCGATTCATATTTACGAGTGCTTACAGTCTAATAAGGCGTTTTTACTTTTGAATTATTGATATTTTGTTTTTTTATTTAAAGGTATCAATGAGCTCACTTTACTCGGTTTTACCATCCCGATGGAAGGCAGGCTTTTGAATTTATCTCAAGCTTTAATATTCTGCGTGTGTTCTATTGCTCTTCGCACGCTTCCATATTTTTCTAATAATTCATTTGCTTTTTCCTGACTCACACCTGTTTCTTCAATTATAATACGGGTTCCTCGATTAAACAACTTAACATTCGTGAGCTGCATGTCTACCATTTTATTTCCCTTCACTCTTCCAAGCCTAATCATAATTGAGGTACTAAGCATATTCAAAACCAGCTTCTGTGCTGTCCCTGCCTTCATACGAGTAGAACCAGTAACAAATTCGGGTCCTGTAATTACTTCAATGGGAAATTTGGCTATTTTAGCCATAGGCGTATTGGCATTGCATACCAAGCAGCCGGTAGTAACTCCGGCTTTATTGGCGGCCTCTAAGCCTCCGATTACATAAGGTGTGGTGCCAGATGCTGCTATACCTAATATAACGTCCTTGTCGTTGATGCTATGTTCCGCAAGATCTTTCCAAGCTTGCTCTTTATCGTCTTCGGCGAACTCTACGGCCTTCCGAATGGCGGTATCTCCACCTGCAATCAATCCAACAATCCAATCAAAAGGAACGCCAAACGTAGGAGGACATTCTGATGCATCCAATATCCCTAATCTTCCGCTAGTACCCGCACCGATGTAGAATAAGCGCCCACCTTCTTCCATTTTTTCAACTGTAGCTGTAACGAGATGCTCAATTTGTGGAATTGATCGCTCAACTGCTATGGGCACGGTCTGGTCCTCTTTATTGATGTTGGTGAGCAACTCGTTAACCGACATTTTTTCCAGGTCATTGTAGTAAGATTCCTTTTCAGTAGTATTATCCATTTTTATGACATCTAATCCTATCTCGATTTCGCAAGCTAAAATATGCATTTTTCTGCGTTTTTATATTTATTTATTTTAAAAAAACGCATTAATTTCGAATAATTAACATCCAAATTCAAATAGGATTTTAATAATTGTTTACTCAAACGAGATACATTCTTTATTGTTAGCGTTTTCGGCGTAAAGTTAATTAATTGTATCATGAATTATTTATTTTCTTTACTCTAGCATTTCATTATGTTCGTTTATCAATTCATATTCTTTTGCTGCTAACAGGTAAATTAAGGATGCGGTACCATCCATAGTAGGTTCATTTGTACTATAGTCTCCAAAATCATCGTGATAGACAGCCAGATCTGATTGATAGGCAGCATATTCGTCAGCGTTATATAAGGTTATCCCGATAAGGCTATTAAATATTTTACCGTACACCGGTCCGTCTACAAGGCCGCCATCTACAGGATATTGATATAATTTGGTAAAAGCTGAATGCGGGTCAGCTGGTGTATCGCCCCAGCCCGGGAGTCCGTATACCATGCTTGTGCCCCAAGGGTTGCAACCAAATAGCCAATCAATATTAGCTTGTTCGAGCTTGATGTAGCTGTTATCTTGACTCGACTTTCTATATAATAAACATTGGATGGCAAATGAGCTTGTAAGATTGTTCGAACACCATATAAAAGGAATACCTCTTAAGAACGCATTATCCTTTGCTTTTTTAAACACCTTTTCAATACCCTGCTGGTAATTGCTCATAAACTCTCCAGTAAGCTTTTGTTCTTTTGCCAATTCATAATGGCCAAAGTTATGAAAAGGATACCATTGATAGTGTCTTGCCGTATCACCTCCCAGCCACGGTGTTATTTTCTCTTCACGTCCAAATGTGATTGCTTGTTTCAGATAACCATCCTTATGGGTTAGCTGCCATAAATTTGCGGCGCCCAATTCCATATCGTCTACCCAATTATCTTCTTCATAAAAATACGGTGCTTTATTTGGAGCAGTTTGGCAGACGCCAGGTTTTTCTACGCCAAGCTTAAAAGAAGACAGCGCCTTGTTTTCATAGATATCAGCTTGCTTATTATCTATATTGCGGTATAATTGAGCAGCAAGTGCAAAGGCGCTGGCAAACTTACCCGCCGTAGAGGCTACCCCAGTAGCTCGATTTTTGTATTTTCCTAAGCCTTGAGGCTTTCCGGTAGCAAAATAGACAGGCCTCGCTTTACCCATGCCGTAATCAACAGAATCTAATGTAGGCAGTCGCATGCCCCCATGATCTCTATCATCGGCTATTTGATTGAATAACCAATCTTCTCTTGGATGCATTTTTTGGAGCCAACTTAGTCCCCAGTTGGCTTCGTCCAAGATATCCGCTACTCCATTTGAGCCAGCTAATCCATTGGCTTCATATTGATCGTTGAATACAGATTTAAAGTCGCGATAAGCAGCTAATAAGTGATAAGTTGCGTTAGCTGAAGTAGTGGCATACTGGAGATAGTCTGAAGCGTCATGCCAACCACCACTTACATCGATTAAGGTACTGTCTGGCATAGGCCCATACATAGTATAACCGTCTGAAGTATGACATGAATCCTTTAGATAGGGGTTATATCCGCTTCGTTGTTGACGCATGTAGCGCAAAACGAAATCCGCTGTCCCATTATAAACGTCTGGGGCAATTCGAAAAGTTGGTGATATGGCAGAACCTGCTTTGATATAAAAACTTCCTGTATCTGTAAAAGTTGAAAAATCCAATCGATAAGTTTGCATGAAGGGCCCATATGCACCATAACTTTTGCCAGTCTCTTTTTTTAATAGTTCTTTATTTGTATGAGCATCTATCAATGAAAAGCTAGTTAGCGTATCGGCTCTTAGAGAACCCCAAACAGCCACTTTAATACCACTTGGTGCGTAGCCCAATTGGTTAATCCTTACAACAGTACTTTTCTGAGCGGTAGTGGTTTTCTTTACCTTACAGGAGTAGAAAACTAACAGCATATACATGAAAAGAAATAACGAAATCTTCATAATTAGTAAATGAGGTTTACAATTTTACCGTCCATTGTACTTGCTACAATACCGTCTTTTTTGAGCACCAATAGCGGGTTAATTAAGCAATTAGAAATTTTATGCTGCCAGTTTATTCTACCGGTATTACGGTCTATAGCCGATAATAAGCCTGAATTACTAGGAACCAGTATTGTTTTATTTATTTCTATAATGGCAGTGGGTGCTAGTTCATAAGGCAGTTGCAAGGCCGATTGCCAAACAATATCCATATCATTTGCAGTTGTAGATATACCGATGAGCTGACCGTCCATTGTCTTGGCGTAAATAAGTGAATGATCGGTGGATAACCCCATAGATTCTCTTACACGATATTTGTCTAACTTCTTTCGCCATATTAACGTGCCTTGGTCTGCGTCAAGCGCAGTCATAAACCGATCCGGAGCCACAATAAAAATCCTTCCATGAGCAGCTACAGGATAACAGGCCGCAGGAGACAGCATTCTGCTTGATGCTCCGTTTGTCCATTCCCATATTTTTTCGCCTGTCTGTGCGTCTAAAGCATAGAACTCGTTTCCCCATGTGCCGAAGTAAACTTTGTTATCATAAATTAGTGGTTTATCCGACACATAACCCTTTAATTCATCGAAAGCCCACAATAACTTTCCCGTAGCGATATCAATTGCTCTAAAAGTTCCATCAGATGCGCCTATATAGCTTACGCCTTTATAAATAGTAGGAGAACCCAATACCGCCTTTTGAGTTCCAATTTTCCATTTCTCTTTTCCGTCCCGAATATCGATTCCGTAAATATGGTTGTCGGTTGACCCCACAACTACAATGTTTTTCCACACCGCAGGCGTAGAATAAATCTTTCCGACAGTTTTGTACGTCCATGTTTTTCTTCCGCTTCTTACATCCAACGCGTAAACTTCGCCATTGGTATTTCCGGTGATGACCTTATTTTTTGCATAAACTAAGCCTGCCCCAACATCACTTTTGTCTTCAAAAACCCAATTTTCTTTGACACTTAGATACTTCGCGTTAACAGTATAAGAGGGCCGGGAATAGTTGGTTAAATCTTTTGCAAAAGAATGGTTTTTTAAACTAACCGTTAGCCATGGAGCCTGGGTTAAACTGTCGGGGTTTCTCTCTTGATAAATTGCTTGATTTGGCGTAATGGTTACTATATTATATCCACCAATAGCTTTTTTTGCTCTGAGATTAGAACGTCCCATAACACCTGGGATACCTTCGAAATCGTAAGATTTATTGATGTGTCCATGGCCACAAAGAATTAAGCGAATATCATATTTCTTAATCCGGTTTATTGCTTCATACCAATTATTTAGCGAAGAATCTTGTGGGTAATGATTGATATATATTAGTGGTTTATCCTGGTCAAGCATAAGGACAGAATCTAACCATACGAGGTTTTCACGAGGTATTTGACCTGGACTCATGCGCATGTTAGGACCAGAATTGGTTCCTGCAAAACGATAGCCATCATAAGTAAAATAAAAAGTTTCTGCTCCAAATATTTTGCGGAAACTATTACCTCCACTTTCCGACCAATTAGCATCATGATTTCCGGGAATGATGTAGTAGGGGACGTCAATACTATCCAACAGTTGTTTAGCTAATGCTAACTCTTTATCTGCGCCGAACTCCGTAATATCTCCGGATAAAATTACAAATTTCAGTTCTTTGTTTTGATTAATATCATGTACCGTTCGGCGGAGGTCCGCCGAACCCGTTTCACTACCGATATGGATGTCGGTAACGTGCGCAAATTTGAAATTTTGAGCGCTAACTTGTATTGTACAGAAAACTAAAAATATAAAGGTTAACTTATTCATCATATTGCTAGCTATTCAAAATCTGGGTATAATAGATATTTTTTGCGCATTATCTTATAAGTTTGTAATTCTGGTTTCCAGCTATCTATGATCTCTTCCTCGCTCATACCGGATTTTATTTGCTGAATGAGTTGAGCATTCCCTGCAAGCTTGTTGAAGAAATCCGGTCTAGCGAAAAATTTATTGGCTAAGCCCGCCTGCTTTGCCAGGTTATAGAAATCAATTAAGTATTTTAGGGTGAATGTGCTTTTTTCGGCATTCTCATTTCGTAAATCTATTCCGTAGCACTTTTCATCTTGTTGTTCTACGTGGGCACTCATGCCAGGTTTTGTGCCGGGGGTAAAGGCGAAATTACCAAATGCTTTATTGGGATAGCCTAATACCTGAAAAGGCCAATCGGTACCTCTTCCTACACTAATGTCTGTTGCTTCAAAAAGGCAAAGCGACATATATAAACGAACAGAGAGGTAATTGGGAAGGCTGGGTGAGGGGATAACGGGTAACTCATAGGGTGTTTTATGATCCCAGTTTTTAACAGGGATAACCGTGAGATCGCACTGTTTTCCACCATCCAGCCATTTTTCACCGTTAATCATTTGGGCAAGTTCACCAACGGTTAAGCCATGTATCATGGCAATCTTATGGAAACTCACACCCGATTTGAATTTGTCGTCTTTTCTAACCGGACCGTTTACTTGGTCTCCATTAGGATTGGGACGATCTAAAACAATCATTTTTTTACCATGATCTGCACAAAGTTGCATTACGCGGTGCATCGATGCGATATAGGTATAGAATCGTGCGCCTACATCTTGCAAATCGAAGAGCATCACATCGATGGAATTCACAATAGAATCCGATTGTTTATTCTCGCCGTATAGGCTGTATAATGGGAGACCTGTTTTCTCGTCTACAGCATTGGTAACTTTTTCGCCTCTTTCTATGCTACCTCGAAAGCCATGTTCAGGAGCGAAAGCAAATTTCAAATCAATGTGGTTTTCTAAAAGTACATCTACCAGATGTTTTTGTTCAGGGCCTACAATAGAGGTTTGATTGCCCATTAACCCTACCTTTTTACCTTTAAGTATTGGTAAATATACTTCAAGTTGGTCTGCGCCAGTAAGAATAGTACGCGTTGGTTCGATGACTTCTTCATTGGTGTTAGGATCAGCATTTTTTTGTGACCGTTGCACACAACTTGCTTGCGTAATTAATATTGAGGCGCATATAATAACTAAAATAGATTTTACCATAATAATTTAATTTGAATACAACAAAGTAATAAAAATACACTATTACATGAAGAATCTTCATTCATGTCCTTAATTTTACTGCCCAATCTGCTGAGGTCAACGATCGGCTTTCATTGAAAGCCATGTCTATATTGGTTAACCTTACAAGATTAGTGAATTGAATCAATAAATGCAAGTTTGTGCGTGTTTTAATTTTATTTCAAATTAAATATGCAATAAATAGACCAATAAAATGCATTATTGTGCGCAATGTAGGTGTCAAGTATTATGTGAAAGTGCGTGCATTGAATGTAAATGGTAAGAGCGTTTAGTGTGAACCGGTATCACTGATTGCCTGATAAGAGCACTCAACAAGCTATCCGAATATTACAGAAAGTGTCTCCTATGCTTTTAAAAGCATAGGAGACACTTTCTGTATGTGGTTTTAAAACTTAGCTATTATTAAGGTTTATCCCACCATACCGGCTCGTTAAGATAAGTTGGGCTAGAAGCATTTGGATTGGCTTTTAATACCTGTTCAATATTATAGTTAATTTCATAGCTCGGCACTGCAAATCTTCTAGGCCAATCAGTTTGACTTGGATAAGCTTCGGCATATACATGCGATGGTCGTTTAAATCCTTTATATACACCTGTAGCCTCATTGTAGGTGCCCGATGCATCGGTACAATAATCCATTCTGCGCAGGTCACACCATACCTCTGGAGAATAAGATAAGGCGATGTATTTTTGGATCATGATATGGCTCATTGTCAATTCGCCAGGATTTTGGATTACTGACGTACTCGTAAGATAAGCTTCAATTTTAGCTGTACTTATTCCCATTATACTCATGTGCGAACGGATACCTGCTTTATAAGCCGTTAGTGCTTCCGAAGCTTGGCCCATTCTTAGTTTTACTTCTGCTTCAATAAAGCGCATTTCAGCGTTGGTTAAAAGTAGTCCTTTGCCTCCACGTTGTGTATACCACGTACCCGTAGATAAAATCCGATCGCCTTCTGCTGACATGGCTGGGTCTTTCCTCATATAAATATAAACGGAATCTTTATTGGAAAACTGGTTGGTATTAGCATTATAAGTATAACTTGCTGGACCCGTTTTGGGGAGGTCGGAGGTCATGTCTACCACCAACGTCCTAACGAGCTTCCCTTCTTTGTTTTCCATACTCGGAATTAATAAGTCAAGACGAGGGTCTTCCATATTCCCCTTAGGCGCACCTGTGTAATTATTGGTAATATAATCGTAATACAACTTCGTAATGCGCGCAGTGGTACTGGTATTTTGATATTGTAAAGATGATTTGCTGTTGTCTGTCACACCAACCTCATCAATATATTGTAAAATCGAACTTTGATCGTCGGTTTGCGGAGCAGAAGCTAAAGCATCTAAAACTGCTTGCGGGTCATAAGTAGACTTTTTGCTTAAATGATTTAAAAATCTAGCCTTTAATCCGTAAGCCAATCGAATCCAGTTATCAACTTTTCCATTATTTAAGATATCACCCACAGCTAGACTAGGTGCGGTTACTTCTTGGTCTTTCTGCAGGTCTGCAATACCTTCGTCCAGCAGCGCCAGTACTTTCTCTTGGATGTAGGCTCCGTCGTCAAATTTGGGGGTGAGTATTGCAGGATTATCAAATTCATCATAGGGCAACATGCCATAAAAATCACCTAGATAGCCAAAGCCCCAGGCCTTTATAATTTTAGCTACACCAATATAATGGTAGGCTCCTACTTTTTCGGAGGCATCTATCAGCGGTTGTAAATTAACAGCACAGTTCACGTACCAAGACTGCCAAGGCCAATTAGCACTTGAGACGTTAGAGTACCATCTGGTCAAATCGTAATTGGTAGTTGCCGCAAAAGTAACGGTTATCTGTTGGGCCACAAGTGCTACACGCGTACCGGCGCTTTCATATCCATCCGTAAATTGTGCAAGTATAGGTGGAAGACGCTGCTCTGCAGTGGGTATCGTTGAATTGGCACTGCTTGGATTATCATTTATATCCAGCCATTTTTTACACGAGGTAAAAAACAGGGTAATTATCAATATAAAGCATATCTTTTTCATTGGAGTAAATTTTTACGGTTTTAGAATTTAACAGTTAAACCTAAGATAAATCCAGCGGTTGCAGGTACGCCGGCATAATCAATTCCGACAGAGCCTGAACCAACGACTCCCGCGCCGGCAGCACTTGTTTCCGGATCCATACCAGAGTAGTTCGTAAACAATAAGAGATTGGTGCCGGTTGCAGTAATTGTAGCACCCTTTAACCATGTAGCCTTATGCAATACGCTTTCCGGTAAAGAATATGCTAATGAAACAGACCGTAGTCGTAGCCAATTAACTTTCTCTATAAAAAATGGGATATTATTGGAATAGATATCTCTATAATATTTTTCATTTAATTCTACCTCCTTAGAAAAAGGTTCATATGTTTTTTCCTGAGCATCTGGAACAAGTGCTACACCACTAAAGGTGGTTGTGCTTCCTCTATTTTCGGTTCGCTTACTTAAACCATTAACGGTTAAGAGATATTCTGTCGCGTTATAAATATCACCTCCTTTGCGGAAATCCCACAGAAATGAAAAATTCCAGTTTTTGTAAGTGAAACTGTTATTAAAACCACCTATAAAATCGGGCTCTCGATTACCCACATACTCGGTTGTTAAGGTGCTGGTTAGCGGGTAGCCAGTGTTTCGATCTAATATTAGATTTCCATTCGCGTCAGTTTGCCATTTAGAACCACTGATTCCCATAAAATCGGCATCTCCAAATGATGCTGCTTTTCCATTACCTATCTGTACATCTGTCACATATAGTATGGGAAGTGCGCCGGGTAATTCTTTTACTATGCCATCATTATGAGAAAAGTTTATAGTGGCGTCCCATTGGAAATTATCTCTTTTTATAGGTGTAGTGTTCAAGGTAATTTCTATACCTTTATTTTGCAGTATACCTGCATTAACAGAGCTTAAAATATAGCCTGTTGCGTTACTAACCCGCGGTGTTAAAATCTGGTCAACACTTTTGGTGTTATAATAGGTGAAATCTAATCCTATTCTGTCTTTCAGAAATCTCAAATCGGCTCCGAATTCTGCGGATGAAGTTTTTTCTGGTTTTAATAAATCATTTCCTCTCGACCAATCATTTCTAAATCCACCGCCTATCGTAAGTTCCGGTCCAAAGAGATAGGTATTGGTTTGGTAAGGTGGAGCATCTTTTCCTACTTGGGCCCAGGATGCCCTTAGCTTTCCAAATGAAAAGACATCGCTTTGTGGCAATAGTTCGGTAAATACAAAGCTTCCACTAAATGATGGATAGAAGAAAGATCGATTTTTGATGGGTAGGGTAGATGTCCAATCGTTTCTTCCCGTCATGCTTAAATAAATCAAGCTCTTATAAGATAACCGTAAATCACCGTATACCCCCATTAATCTTTTTCGGCTAATCTTCTGTGAAAAATATTTGTTATCATTGGAAGCATTGTTAATGTCAACAAAAGATGGGATCTCGAAGTTTTCTGCCCGTCTGGAGTTAGACGTTATTTTGGTGTCTTCAGCAGTTGTTCCCAATAACATACTGGCTTCCCAGTCTTCTGCAAACGTTTTATGGAAATTCAGCATGAGATTTGAATTTACATAGTTGTAATTTTTGTCGGTTTGCGATAACATACCGTTTTGCCAGGCAAGCTTTACGCTTGATCCGGGAGAGGTGAGACTGTTGAAATTGGTGGTGTAATTATCTATTCCTAAACGATAAGTAACATCAAACCAATCGGTTATTTTAACATTGGTATACGCATTACCGATAAAACGATTGTTCCGATCGCTTTGCGGATTTTTATAGATCAGCCAATAAGGATTATCTACATCATCATCTAAAGGAAGATCAGGCAACAAACGATGCTTGGAGCCATCCTCATTGAGCCAATTTTTCATATCGTCGTTACGGGGCCAAGCAACGATACTTTCCATGTATCCGGTACCACGGGAATCCCAAAGTCCGCTACCGGTCAAGGTTTTCTGCGACTTACTTACTGCGTAGGAAGCATTGAGACCAAAGGTGAAAATGCCTATTTTCTGTTCACCGTTAAAACGTACGGTAGATCTTTTGTAATTGGTAGTAGGCACAATGCCTGATTGATCAAGATTGGAAGCGGATAGGAAAAAGTTGTTATTGGCTGTTCCCCCAGATACATTGAAACTGTTATCATAAGCATGCGCTGTTTCGAAGAAATCACCCATATTGTCGTAAATGGTTTCGCCTGGCTCAAATTTATCTCCCCATGAAAGCGCAGTTTGGTCGGTAAAATCTCCACTATAATATGATCCCTGCTTATAGGTGCTCTGTTGATCAGGCAATCTGTTAGCCCAATTAGAAGTAAAGCGGGAAGTTACAGACGCCGTTGTATTGCCTTCTTGCCCCTTTTTTGTGGTAATAATAATAGCGCCGGCAGCCGCTCTTAACCCATAGAGTGCAGCTGCAGTCGGCCCTTTTAATACGGATATGGATTCGATATCTTCCGGATTAATGTCCATAGCTCGGTTACTATTGGTCGTAGATATATTCACAGAGCCGTCAAAAGCACTGTTATCTCCCTGGCCTGTAGAATTGTCCATAGGCATACCATCAATAACAAAGAGTGGTTGATTATCCCGTTCTAAAGACGTTCCACCACGCAATATTATAGAAGCAGAAGAGCCTGGCGCGCCACCAGAATTAGTTACATTTACCCCCGCTATTTTGCCATTTAAGGAGTTGATAAGGTTAGCGTCCTTGTTTTTTAATAATTCGGTAGATTGGATATCTTGGGCCGAATAACCTAAGGCTCTTTTCTCCCTTTTAATTCCCATGGCTGTTACCATCACTTCGCTTAAGTCGGCCGCGGTTGGCTGTAGCTGGGCGTTAACAATATTACTTGTGCTCACGGTAATCTCCAAAGGGGTAAATCCTATAGAAGTAAATTGTAGAATTTCTCCGGCAGAGGCTTGAAGATTATAAAAGCCTTCACTATTCGTTTGCGTTTTGGTTGTACTGCCCCTTAGCGAAACGGTAACGCCGGGAAGAGGTTGGCCATCAACATCGGTAACCTTTCCGGTAATCGGTTTTTTTTGTGCCAGCGCAGTTGCAGACACTAAAAGTAATCCCATAAAAAATAGAAGTAGTTTTCTTTTCATGCTTGGATATTGTTAGTGATTGGTTATTTGGAAAAATTAAGTTCATATTACTGCATTGCTTTTAGGTAAATTCCCACTTTACCGATTTTTTATAAAAAATGCCCTAGCAGCTTTGGTTTATTAGCTTGGTTTCTCCTTTGATATCAGAGTAACAGTTAATTCTTATACAAGAATATTAAGAATTTCTCAGTGTTGCAAATTTGTGCGATATATTTTTGTTATAATCGCATAAAAATGCATAAAATATTTGATTTATTTCCGCCTAGGCGGTTTCGTGTGCGGATTAACGCTGAATTGTTTCAAAATAAATTTTAATAAACCTTTAGTATTCTTGTTATTATTCTCCTATTGTTTCGTTTCAAAAAACAGGCTCATCAAATAACGAAAGAAAGCTGGCAAACTGTTTGAAATTTTTGTAGAAACGCTATATTTACAAACCTAAATAAAGTAAAATGTTAAAGGAAGAAAGACAGGCTTTCATTATGCGAGAGGTAAACTTGCATAATAAAGTATTATCATCTGATTTGAGTGTGCAACTTAATGTTTCGGAAGACACGATCCGTAGAGATTTGAATGAGTTGGCCGAAAATGGAAAAGTATTGAAAGTTTATGGGGGAGCATTGTCTAAATCATTCCAATATCCATTTCAAGATAATGAAGTCTATGCACGCGAATCTAAAAAGATAATTGCGCAGAAAGCTATTACCTTAATACAAGATGGAATGACCGTGTTATTGGGAGGGGGGACTACTATGTTAGAACTGGCTCGTATGTTGCCAGAAAAAATGCAGTGTACATTCTTTACCATAAGTCCATTGGTGGCATTGGAACTAGCAGAGCGTTCTGAAGACGATGTAATTTTAATCGGAGGGAAACTTGCCAGAAGTACCAATGTAACCATAGGGTCGCAAGTTATCAATCAACTTTCGGAAATTCGGGTTGACCTATGCCTGTTGGGAACAAATAGCTTATCTGTAGAGGATGGTGTTACCGACTCAGACTGGGAAGTTGTACAGATTAAGAAAGCCATGTTAAGATGTTCGCAAAAAACTGGTATTTTAAGCATTGTAGAGAAATTGAACTCTGTTCAGAAAATGAAAGTATGTAATATAAATGCTATTGATTACCTGGTTACTGATTTAGATTCAAAACATGAGAGCCTCAGTAGGTTTTCACAGGTGGTTAAAGTGATTTAATATGATGGTTTTTTGGAAATCCGTTACCTTTTCAAGCAAGAATGTGACACTTTTATTGCCCATATTTTTTTGAACATATTGTGTAATTGTTTAATATTGTTATACTGAATACATACAGAGACTGTGTTTCAGTGAATCTAATCTAAAATAAAATATTTGTATGAACACTATTGCTGCCGATCTAATTAATAAAGAAGATATAGAAAATTATAAAATAATCGATGCTCCTGAAAGCCATACTAGCGAATTAAGATACAAATTGCAAAGTGCCGTAAGATTGGGCAATGAATTCAAATCAAAATCCGTAATAACTTTTAATACTACAGCTGGTCCCAAGCGTGTAGAAACTACAGTTTGGATGCTTACCGATAGCTATATTCAGTTAAAAAACGGTATCATGATCCCATTAAATAGTTTATTAGATATTGATTATTAAAGCTTGCTATCTAGGCTTTTTGGCTAAAGTATTAATTCGTAATTCGTATTAAACTTTTACGACGCTTTTCTTAATCTTGCATACTTGTCGTATATTGCGAAAAAAAGCTGTTATAGACAAGTAAATGAACATCAAGCAGATCAATCAATTCTATTTTCTGATTTTAGTATTTGTTTTATTTGCAAGTGCTTGTAAAAAAGATAAACCTACCACAGTGCCAACAGGCGATTGTGGTAATGCTAAACAAACATCAACTACAGACCGGGTTGCACTAACCAACGATTCTATTTTTTTATACGCTAAAGAAATTTACTACTGGAATGAAGAGCTGCCTTGTTACGATAAATTTGAGCCGAGGCAATATACCTCAGGTAGCGACTTGTCTAAGTATGAGAACAACCTACTTGCAATTGCACAATCAACGATAAACAAATATGATGTTTTATCTTATGATAATGGGAGTAGTACCGAATACACCAATAAGTTTTCGTATATAGAAGATGTATCGGGGAATAGTGGTATTAGTGCGGGCGTTAAAAATTTAATCAGCGGCGTTAATCTACAGGGTGAAGGCAATGATATCGGGATTTACGATATTGGAGCGTATGGGCCGAGCGATAATGAATTCAAGGTTTTTATAAAAGCGGTTTCTCCGGGCTCGCCTGCCGCCAAAGCTGGACTGACCCGGGGCGCCAGTATTACCAAAATTGGTACTGAAACCATCGGCGATAATTGGGATGAAGACATTGATGCCATCAATTTATTATTTAATAACCCATCCAGTATTCATTTGGAGGGTGAAAAAGCGGATGGTTCTACCTACACCACAACCTTGGAAAAGAAAGCCTATGATAGTAGTCCGATCTATAAGGATACCGTCTTAGTCTTGGGTGGCAAAAGTATAGGCTACCTAGCTTATGCGCGTTTTTCTGACGATGATAACTCTTATGCCCCCCTAGATAATGCTTTTCAGAAATTTGCTAATAAAGGAATAGAAGATTTGATTATTGATTTGAGATATAACGGCGGTGGTTATGTAACTACTGCTGCGTATTTAGCCAACCTGATTGTTCCCAATGGAACTACAGGTACAATGTTTGTTGAACATTATACACAGACGATGCAGGATGGGAAAGCTAATATTTTAAAAAATCAACCTGTCCGTAATGCAGACGGAAATATTGTGGGCACCGCTACTTATGCAGATTATGATTATACACCGAGTGACCCGGATAATATAAAGAAGTTTTCAAAAAAAGGTAGTTTAACCGGCGTAAAAAACGTCATATTTCTTGTTACCGGAAATACTGCTTCTGCGAGCGAGTTGCTGATCAATTCATTGAGAGCGGTTCCGGCGTTAACGGTTCAGCTGGTAGGTACTACTACATATGGCAAGCCGGTAGGTTTTTTTCCGGTACGTTTAGCAGGTATTTACGATTTGTACCTGCCCAGCTTCTCTACTAAAAATGCGAATGATGAAGGGGATTATTATAATGGTTTTACACCCGAGACCGATATTGCCGGAAAAAAAATGCTGGATAATATGAATCAGGATTTGGATAGTTTCAGTGAGTATGACTTCGGCGACAAAAATGAACTGTATTTAGCAGCGGCACTTAAATTGCTGGGCATAGGAAATACAATGAATACAAACGCTGTTATGAGTATTAAAGGCACGCGCAGCATCCCAGGTATATCAACATTAAAGAATATGCCCGCAAAAAAGGAATTTAAAGGCATGATAGAAACAAGAGCTGGCAAATAGTTACATCACTTTGTTTTTATCGATTTGAACCTGGCTGGAAAATTTATTATCGATCTCTTTAATGATATATAATATCCCATCTACCGCGTTTACATAAAAGGTTGGATTAATATTTTCATAAGTATCCGTAGGCTGATGATAGTCTTTATGATCTTCAACACCAAAATAGATAAAAGGAATTTGTTTGGCATGGAAAGCAGCTTGGTCGCTTTGGTTCGTCCAATCATCCTGTCCAGTATTAGGGTCATCGTGCCCTAAAATAATTTTTAGCTTCGGATTATTGCTGCTAATATATTTTTTGAGCTGCGGATATAGATAAGTACCACAGGCATAGATCTCCCCTTTGTCATTGTGTGCCAACATATCCATGTTGATGTTCAGCTTGATTTTATTAATTGCGAGAGGAGGTGTATTGATAAAAGCTTTTGCGCCCTCTAAGCCCGTTTCTTCCGCATCAAAAGCAACGAATATTAGCGTGAAGTTAGGCCTATTGTTCATAAAGTATTTTGCAAACAGCAACAGTGCTGCTACTCCCGAAGCATTATCATCCGCACCGTTATAGACTTGATCTGCTCTTATACCTAAATGATCATAGTGTGCTGAGATAACAATAGCCTCATCAATTTTACCGGGAATATATCCAATAACGTTTTTACCATTAATATTAGAACCTTGCTTATTGGTGAAATTAAATGTTTGTATGTAGGCCGTATCAGACGGAAACGGCCGAAGACCTAATTTTTTAAATCGCTCAATAATAAAATTCCTTGCCTTTTCAGCACCGGGCGTTCCAGTCTTTCTGCCTTCAAATTCGTTTGATGAAAGCATTTTTAAATCTTTTAAAACTTGTACATGATCTTCATTGCTATGCTCCTTAACAATAGCACAGCAACTCATACAAAACAATACTACCAGAAAAGGGAACCGTTTAAATAGAATGTGCATGCTAGTGTTTTTCTATAGAACAAACATACGAATTAAGTTATAGGTTTTACGTTATAAGTTCTACGTTTTAAGTAGATGATCACTAACGAGTAATCAAGTGATCAGTACCTGCATAGTTTTTTCTCACTCATCACTTTTCAAATATCTAACGTCTAATATCTAATATCTCGCATCAAGCTACTCAACAACTAACCACATTAGCTAATTGGCTAATCAGCTCATTGGCTAATTAGACTTCCCGCATATCTACTGCAACCACTCGTGATATCCCTTGTTCTACCATGGTTACACCATAGATAATGTCAGTACTAGCGATAGTGCGTTTGTTGTGCGATACTACAATAAACTGGGATTGGTTAGAAAATTTCCGGATGATGGTATTGAACTTATCAATATTGGTATCATCTAACGGAGCGTCAACTTCATCAAAAATACAGAAAGGTGCTGGTTTCAATAAATACAATGAAAACAAAAGCGCTGTTGAAGTCAGGGTCTTTTCTCCTCCAGAAAGTTGGTTAATGGATAGCGGTCGTTTTCCTTTCGGCCTGGCCATAATTTCAATATCCGATTCTAAAGGTAGATCAGGATTGCTTAAAACGAGGTCACACGAATCTTCCTCATTAAAAAGCGAGCGAAATACGGTAATGAAATGATCCCTTACTTGCGTAAAGGCGTCCATAAATTTATGCTTGGCTGTATCGTCTATCTCTTTAATTGTTTCCAGCAAAGACGTTTTTGCGTCGGCGAGATCTTGTCGTTCTTTTTGTATAAAAGTATAGCGCTCGTTCATTTCCTGAAATGCTTCCAAGGCCATAGAATTTATAGAACCAAAATCCTCCAATTGCTTTTTTAGCTTCTCTGTACGCGTTCTCAGCTCGCTCTCGCTTTCCGTTGGCTGTGGAAGCTCAACGTCCAGTAAATCGTTGATGTCTGTATTAAACTCAACCGATAATCGCTCTTTTAAAGCATTCAGTTCTAGCCTAAGGCTTGTTTTTTTATCTTTTATTTCGCCGGTTAATAAATCTACCTGTTCCTTACGTTTTCGCAGCGTAACAATATCCTCCTCCTTTTTGTTAATAGCACCGCGCATCGCATAATATTGCTGCTCGGCCTCTTGCAATGCTTTTTCGTAGGCGTCCTTTTGTGCATACATGGCTATTAAATCTTCGTCAGAATGGTCTACATGCTGTAAGGTATCTTTAATAGCCTCTTTTACAGTATTATGTTCATTCGTATATTGACTGATACGCTTTTCAAGATTATCGTGCTGACTTTCTCTATATTCTATATCCTTTGTAATGCCAGACACCTTATTTTGCTGTTGATGGAATTTTATATTATCTTGATTATAGGCAGAAGAAACGGTGGTTAAGCGCTCAGATAACTCATTAAAATTGTCTTGAAGAATTAAAAGGCCATTACTTTTGCTATTTTTCTGTTCCTGCAAAGCTTCTAATTTAGGTTCGGCGCTACCTAGCTCAAGTGCAATTGTCTTGATCTTCTCTTCGATGTCAAGTTTCCGATTTTTGCTGTTGTTGATAAAAGATAGGTACTGTTCCCGTTTGGTTTGTACCGAAATCAATTCATTACTTAACCGATTTAACTGCTGTTTGCTTTCTTCTAAATAAGCTTTTTTTGTATTGGTATTTAATTCATTTAATAAGGCTGTTTCGTTCGTTATGGCCTGCTGAACTTTTTCCAGGTGTTGTGTTAATTGCTTGATTTCCTTATTAAGGTTGTCTAGATTCTTAGCTCTACCGATGCGTTTACCTTCAAATAAGCCAACAGAACCTCCACTCATGCCAATGCGGAACTTTGTAAATTTACCGGTTTTGTGCAGAACAGTGATGGCTGCTTCCGGTAAGGAGCCTTCTAAATCGCTTTCATCCTCGGCATTTAGTATATAAACCTGATGCAGTAATCGCCTGATGAGTGGCTGATAACGAGCGTCGGCATCAACTACCGATAAGGCTGGAATAAGCCGCTCATCCGCTGAAGAATCAGCACTAGGAGGTAGATCTGTTATTGCGTTTAAAACGAAAAAACCAGCACGGCCCCTTGATGCATTTCCTAATAACTTAATTGCTTTTATAGCCTCTTCCTGTTCGTTTACCACATAATGGTTCATAACGGGCTCTAAAAAGTTTTCTATAGCCACCCTAAATTCTTCCTTACAAAATAAAATATCCGATAGGAGGGGATAGGGCTTAGTCCATCCGGCGTTTTTGCGAAGAAAACGAATGGATTCCGGAAAACCTTCTAGGTTGTCTACCAATGATTTGGTTAGGTTATACTCGTTTTGCTTCGCATCTAAAGTTCTATTATCACGTATAACTGCATCTTTATGCGACTGGATAAGTAAGCTTTTGTTGGCTATCTGCTGTTGTAGCTCCTCTTCAAAAGCCAATGTATCATGATAGATTTCCTGTAGTGTATTTACACGTTCTTCAAGTTCGGTAATTACTTTAGTAAACTCATTAAGCTCGGTTTCTTTTGCCTCGGTATCAATAATATTACGTTCGCTTTCTTGTGTAAGTGCATCCTTTTGAATGTAAAGTACCGCAATTTCTTTTTCCAGCTTATAAATGTCGTTCTGCAATTCATTGTTTTCGCGGATAAAAGTATCTAGTTTGGATTTAGCTGTTTGTTGCTGTCCTCTTAGCTCGTCTACTGCGTCTTTTTGTTCATTTAATAAACTTTTTATTTCATCGAGCTTATTTTGTTCTAGCAAAAAATCTTCATTGAGCCGCTTCATGTTATACAGCACATGATTAATTTGTTGCTTATCGTTTGCCAGTTCTTTGCTCAAACGCTGTTCTTTGTCATTTAGATTACGCAACTGTTCATTCTTGATCTTCTTGTCGCTTTCGTATGCGCGTATCTTTGATGTGTATTCATTAGCAGCCTTTTGCTGAACCGAGAGATTTTTTTCCTCCAGCAGGCTTTCCTGTTTTAGTTTCTGTAAGGTAGCTTCTAAAGTATCTAGTTGTGCGCTAACGCTATTTCGTTCATCCTCTTGTACGAGTTGTTGTTCATCGAGTCTTTTGAGCGATTCCCTGAAGTTTCCTATTCTAAAGGAGGCGAGTGTTATACTCAGTTCTTTATACTGATCTTTCAAGCGGTAATAGCGTTCGGCCTTCTTCGCTTGATTTTCTAAGGTTTTTAAGTTCTTTTCAATTTCGAACAAGAGGTCTTCAACTCTGCTGAGATCTGTTTCAGTATCCTTTAATTTATTTAACGTCTGCTTTTTTCTAACTTTATATTTTGAAATTCCGGAGGCTTCTTCGAAGAGCGCCCTTCTGGAGTTATCTTTGTTGTTAATGATTTCATCAATCATTTTTAATTCGATAATCGAATAAGAATCGTTCCCAATACCGGTATCCAAAAACAGATCAGTAATATCTTTTAAGCGGCACTGCACATCGTTTAGTCGATACTCACTCTCACCGGTACGGTAGAGTTTACGCGTGATGGTTACCTGTGAAAATTCTGTTGGAAGGATGTTCTTGGTATTATCAAATGAGAGCGATACCTCAGCCAGATTAGCGGCTTTACGCGTTTTTGTGCCATTAAAGATGATGTTTTCCATCTTTTCGGAACGCAGATTTTTGGTCTTTTGCTCGCCGAGCACCCACCTGATTGCATCAACCACATTGGATTTTCCACAACCGTTTGGGCCTACAATGGCCGTAACTCCTTCATTAAAATTAATGGTTATCTTATCGCCAAAGCTTTTAAAACCTTTAATTTCCAAGCGCGTAAGTTGCATTTATATAGCTAGATTTAAGGTTGCGAATTTAGTGAATTGAATATAAAGTGTAAAACATAAAACAATAATAGTATGAAGCTTCAGAAAAGTTAAATCAATTATTTTTCTTATCTTTAGTGACATGGA